>Ga0163152_10001491_pt1 | contig 36911 bp, 61 predicted proteins | sample OliLakLV19MP8IB2_FD_148635 | JGI IMG/M metagenome (GOLD analysis project Ga0163152, IMG submission 148635) | Freshwater microbial mat bacterial communities from Lake Vanda, McMurdo Dry Valleys, Antarctica - Oligotrophic Lake LV.19.MP8.IB-2 | ecosystem: Environmental > Aquatic > Freshwater >...
CCACCGAGAAGCCGGGCCTTGGCGATTTCGGCAAAAAGCTCGAGGGTGCCAGAAAAGATTACGCCGCCTCCTACCGCGATGCGCTGAAGGAAGCCGCGGAAGTCGACATCGCCAAAGAGCCCCTGTCGAAGTCCTGGCCTGAGCCCGACTACCAGAAGCTGCTCGAAGCGGGCGCCGATCCGTTCGCCGTTGGCTTTGTCCACGCCGCCCGGGACGAGGTTCCGACCAAGCCGATGCGCTCCTGGAGGCTTGAGTCATGGGTCAAGCGGGTCAGCAGCCTGCGCGAGACCAGCAACGCCATTTTGGCGGGCGAAATTCCCGTTGACCAGTTGCGCTCCAAGCTCAAGGGCTTCGAGAAATTGACGGTTATTCAAGATCGCGCCGAACTGTACGGCATCCTCGGTCACGAAAAGAGCCTCAAGGGAATCAGCATCGCTCGCGGCGAGTACAGCGTACACGGTGGGGTTTCGTACAGCCCGCCGAAACTCATTTGGAGCATCGAGGGCAAGGAAAAGAACACGCTGATGTCCCGCTGGCCCAAGACCTACGCGACCGGCGACACGCGCGAAGAGGCCATCGAGAACTTCAAGGCGAAGTGGAGCGAAGCCGCGCCAGAGGAAGGCGTCAAGAAGGCTGACTTCAGCATCTACTCGCGCCGTGGCGAGAAGGCGTACTTCATCGGGAAGAAGATCGGCAAGAACGTCGTCGAACTGAAAGGCGGGTTCACCGACATCAAGGAAGTCAGGAAGTGGAAGGACGGGCACCAAGCAGAACTCGAAGCGATGCTTGAGAAATTCAAGGACGTTCCGAGCGAGCGCCGCGAATCAAACTCGCCTCGCGTGGGCGAAGATCATCGCAACGGCGCCGACGTGACGCCAGAGCAATTCACCGAAACCTTTGGATTCCGCGGAGGACAATTCGGAAATTCTATGCCGCAGGCCGAGCGGCAATCAAACCTGAACGAGACCTACGACGCGCTGATGGACCTGGCCGGAGTGCTGGACATTCCGCCGAAAGCCCTGTCGCTGAATGGCGAGCTTGGGATTGCTTTCGGTGCTCGCGGGACTGGCGGAAAGAACGCCCCTGCCGCGCACTACGAACCGGACACCACGGGAAAAGTCACCGACAGCCGCGTGGTCATCAACCTTACCCGCAAGCGGGGTGCGGGCAGTCTCGCGCACGAATTTTTCCATGCGCTCGACAACTACTTCGCCAGGATGCGAGGCGAGAAGGGCGGGTACATTTCCGAGATCCCGGAAGCGCGCGGAGAGGGTGTGCGGCCCGAGATGGTCCAAGCCTTCAAGCGCGTCATGCAGGCAATCAACGCAGGAAAGCTCATTGCCCGCTCGCGCAAACTCGACGAGACGCGGAGCAAACCGTATTGGGCGACCAGTCTTGAGTTGGCTGCGCGGTCGTTTGAAAGCTATGTCGTCGCCAAACTTCAAGACCAGGGCGCCTCCAACGACTACCTCGCCAACATCGTGTCCGAGGACTACTGGAACGCTGCCACAGAACTCGGGATCGAGAAGGGCGATACCTACCCGTATCCGCTTTCTGCCGAGTCGCCTGCCATCCGGGCCGCATTCGACGAGTTTTTCAAAACCGTTGAAACGAAGGAAACCGACCGCGGCATTGCCCTCAACAACATCGAGCCCATGACCGTGCCGCAGGTGCGGGTGCCGGACACGCTGCGCAAGTCACTTGGCAAGCTGGATGCCGGCAAGATCACCAACGAGGAATTCGCGCAGAACGTGCGCGATCTTCTCGGGGCGCTCACGACGCGCAAGGAAATCCGCGAGATCAAGGAAGGGAGTAGGGACCGCGTGCGGGGGGCGGAGTGGTTCAAGGAGCGGCTGATCCGCGCCGGCCGGTTGGGGGAATTGACCGCGGAGCAAACAGACTTCGCCCTGTGGCTGCTCGAACGCTCGCCGCAGGTGGCCGAGGACCTGGGAATCTCCATCCGGGAGAAGATCAACGGCGGCTCGGCAGGGCAGTACAACCCCTATTCGCGCGTGGCGATCTACGCGACCTCGAGCAAGAACACCGAAACGACGGTGCACGAGATCCTGCACCACACAGAGCGCATGATGCCGCCCGAAGTGCAACGGGGCATCGCCAAGGAATACGAGCGGCAGATGCTTCGCGCCTGGAACAAGGGCACGAAGGCCGAGCGGCAGATTTTGCAGGACATGGTGCTGGCGCAGGCCGGGGACACGAAGGCTTACCGGCGCGTCACGCACGCCATCACCTACGGCAAGGTGGAATACGGGTTCTACCAGTTCACGAACCTGTCCGAATTCTGGGCGGTGAACGCAAGCCGGATCATGGGCGCGCGCTACGAGGCGCAATCGTGGGTGGCTAAAGCTCGCCAATGGCTGCGCGAGCTGGTGCAGAAGATCAAAGCCCTGTTCGGCGCGAAGTCGGACGCGGCGGTGCTCAAGGGCCTGCAGGCGGTGCTGGATGGAACGGGCGAGCGGCTATCGAAGGACATGCTCACGGGGTTGGTGCAGGCGAAGTTCGAGAACGTAGAGCCGGACAGCGATGCCGCAGGCCGGCAAGAGTTGGCTGATCGAATTGACGCGATCCTGCGCGGCGAAATGTCCGGGCAGCCGCTCTATCTCGGTCAGACACCGGCCGTGCTTCGTCGGCTTGGCATGAAGCCCTTACCGATGGGGATTATCGAGAGCAACGCGGAGAAGTCGGTGTTCGACCACGGCGTGCTGTCGCGTGAAATGAAGGCATTGGCCGATTTGCTGGCCGATCCAGTCGCGGTGTTCGACTCCGCGACCGTGCCTGGCGCGGTCGTTGTTGCAACCGATCTTGTGAAATCGGACGGCCGCCCGGTGATTGTGGCCGTGCACCCGAATATGGAGATTCGCCGGGTTGCCGCCAACGAGGTCAAGAGTGCGTATCCACGCAACGACCACGAAGCCACAATGAAGCGGTGGTTTCAGGATCGGCTGCGGTACGTCAACAATGAAAAACGCCCCGAGTGGCAGAGATTCACAGGGCTACAATTGCCCGAGAAGATGCCAACGCGGAGCGCAGAAAAGATTGTGCTCACGGAGCGGGATATTGTCAAGGCCGACCGCGCTGCGGCATGGGGTGCAGACCCGTTCAGAAAGCCGCAAGCCTCGCGTGGCGCTGGTGCATCCGAAACCGGCACTCCGGTAGATGAAATCATCGCCATCCTCAAGGGCAAGTTTGGCGCTGGCATTGACCGCGCCCTGAGCTCCGGCCTGCTGAATATCGCCCGCACCCCCGAGGGACTCCCGCCAAACCTGCGTTCCAGAACAACGATCGAAGAGGGCTGGTACGACGTGAAAGCCCGCGACGGCAAGGGGGCGGTCTGGATCGTCGCCTCCAACATTGCAAAAGATCGCGTGGTGCCGGTGTTCTTCCACGAGATGGGCGAGCACCACGGCCTGCCGTTGATGCTTGGCCAGGCGGGTTATGACCGCTTGGTGGCCGATGTGCGCTCGGTGCACGCTGCTGGCAAGGCGACGGCGGTGGAAGCGGCCTGGGCGCTGGTGAAAAGGCAGCATCCGAAGCTCGACGAGAAGAGCGAGGATTTCGTGGCCGAAGTGCTGGCCAAGGTGGGCGAGACGGCCGCCGGGAGATCCTTGCCCTTCTACCGCAGGCTGATTGCCGCGGTGCGGGCGTTCCTGCGCACCCTGGGGCTGACGGGCACCGTGACCGACGACGACATCCGGACGCTGGTTGAAGCCAGTGCGAAGCGGCAGATTGCGAAGGCAGGGGAGGCGAGGGGCTACCCGGTGCGCACGGAGCCGGCGGCTTCGGTGGACGGGCGCGCGCCATGGGACGAAGCCCACTGGAAGGAAGCGCAGGAGTATGAGGGGCGGTTGTTCGGTGGCGCTTACGACCAGAGCCGCCTTGCGTCAGCGGCGAAGGACGCGCCTATCCGCGCCATGATCGCGCATGGGCGCGAGCGATACAACGCGCTTCGGAAGGAATTTGGCCTTGAGCCGGTCACCGACTGGCGCGAGCGCCCGCCGCGCCATCAACTAGTGCAATTCCTGAAGGCGCCCGACGTCAAACAATCCCCTAAAGCCCAAGCCGAGCGCATCAAGCTCGCGACGCAGACGCCTGAGTTCAAGCAGTGGTTCGGAGATTCGAAGGTGGTCGACGCGAAGGGCAAGCCCCTGACTGTGTATCACGGGACTTGGCAAGATTTTAGTGCGTTCAAGTCGGGTGACGACGGGGACCTCGGGCCGGGGATGTACTTCAGTAAAACGCCCGATGAAGCGAGCATCTACGCCGGTATGGAACCGTCCGACACTGGGGGGCGGGTTATGCCGGTGCACCTATCAATCAAAAGACCAGCGCCAGAGAGCCTCGCGGCGGAATTAGAGTCAACGCTCGGGCGAGGTGTTACTGCAGAACTGCAGCGGCGCGGGTACGACGGAATTCTGGGTGACGACACGGTGGTCGCCTTCCACCCCAACCAGATCAAGTCCGCCATCGGCAACCGCGGCACCTACGACCCCACCAACCCCAACATCCTCGCCTCGCGCAACGACCAGAACGAGATGTTCACGGGATCAGAGGGTGTTGACCTTCGCACCCCGAAGGGCCAGAAGCGCGCCGAATTCGAGGCAAAGAAGATCGTGGGCGACATTCTCCAGTCGTCCAAGAAGTTCAACTGGTGGCACAAAACCGTGGGCACCCAGTACCACAAGGCCACGGTGGATTCGCACTTCGGGCGCGTGTTCAAACTCGGGCAGGAATTCCTGGTCGACGTGAGCCGCTTCGCAATACAGGCCGAGGCCAAAGCCCAAGACTTGCTGCACCGGATCGAGCGGGTCTCGGACGTGAACCCGGTCAAGATCACGCAGCAAATCCGGCAGGACAAGGTGGACCATCCCGTGATTGCCCGGGCGCTGTTCGATGGAACCTTGGCCGGCGGGGAAAACCCGGAGAACGGGCGCGTCTGGAACAACGGCGAGCTGCGCCGCAAGTTCGGTTTGAACGATCGCCAGATTGCCCTGTACCGGCAGGGGCGGGACGCGGTGGACCTGTCGCTCGAGCAACTGGGCGCCTCGATCATGGCGCGGATTGCGAAGACGCACGAGATCATGGTCAATGCCGACGAGAGCATGGACGACATTCAGGCGCGGATTACGGATGCTCTGACCACGATGCTCGAGGACGTGAATTTCAGGATTCAGGCATCGGCCGACGTGGGCGGGAACATGGGGCTCGATCGCCAGAAGGGCGAGGCCATGCAAACGGCGCTCGACAAGGTGGCCGAAGTCAGTAAGCGCGTGAAGGCGCTGCAGGCCGGGGGTTACATGCCGCTCATGCGCTTTGGCAGCTACGCGGTGGACGTGGTGGAAAAGGTGGAAGGCGGCACCGAGCGCCGGTACTTCTCCATGTACGAAACCGAAACCCAGGCCAACCAGGCGGCGCGGGCGCTGCGCGAGGAATTCCCGAAAGCGACGGTCTCAGTGAGCCCGGTGTCGAAGGAAGCCTTCAAGCTCTTCAAGGGCATGTCGCCCGATACGATCGCCATCTTTGCCGACATTGCGGGGCTTGACGAGCACCCCTTGATGCAGGAGTACATCGCGCAGGCGGTGTCCGATCGCTCGGCCCTGAAACGGCTGATCCAGCGCAAGGCGGTGCCGGGGTATTCGGACGACGTGGTGCGGGTGCTGGCGCAATTCATCGCCTCGAACGCTCGAGCGGCGAGCGGCAACTACCACCATGCTTCTCTAATGGAAGCGGTGAACGAGATCCCGAAGGACAAGGGCGACGTCAAGGACGAAGCGTTCCGGCTTTACCACTACCTGACCGACCCGACCGAAGAGGCCGCAGCTCTGCGGGGCTACCTGTTCTTTCACTTTCTCGGCGGCTCCATGGCCTCGGCCCTGGTGAACATGACGCAGCCGGTGTTGATGACGGCACCGTACCTGACGCAATTCGCTAGTGTGGCCAAGGTGACAAGCGAACTGGGCCGGGCGATGAAGGACGGGGCGAAGTCGGATTACTTCCCCGCCGACAAAGCCGGGCAGGCCATGAAAGTCGCGGTCGAAGAGGGCATCGTGGCGCCGCACGAGATTTACCAGCTCATGGCAACCGCACGGGGCGGGGCAGGGCGCTCGAAGCTCCTGCACGGCGTGACGCGGGTATGGGGCGGGTTCTTCAGCCTGGCCGAAGCGTGGAACCGCCGCTCGACCTTCCTTGCGGCCCATCGGATCGGGGAAACCATGACCCCGAACGAGCTCGCAAAAGCCGGTGTGGACACGGTGTACGACTTCGCGGTGAAGGCGGTGGAGGAAACCCAGGGCATCTACAACAGGGGAAACCGGCCGAACTGGGCGCGCGGCACGATCGGCGCGACGGTGTTCACCTTCAAGCAATTCAGCGTGTCGTACCTGGAATGGCTCAAGCGCCTGCCGCCGCAACAGCGGGCCATTGCCGCCGCAGTGCTCTTTCTCGCCGCGGGCATGAACGGACTCCCGGGCGGCGACGACCCGGACGACATCCTCGACACCCTCGGGCAGTGGATGGGGCACGGCACGAACATGAAACGCTGGAAGCGCGAGACCGTGGAAGGGCTGTTCGGCGAAGAGGTCGGGCAATTCGTGCTGAACGGCATGAGCGCGATTCCCGGCATGCCGCTGGACGTGCAGGCACGCTTGGGACTGGGCAACCTGTTCCCGGGCACGGGCCTACTGAAGCCCTCCGAGACCAACAAGATGCGCGATATTGTCGAATTCGTGGGGCCGGTGGGCGGATTGGCGAAGAGCGCCGGGGATGCGCTCGAGGCGGCGGCCAAGGGCAATGTGGGTGCGGCTGCGCGCGCGGTGCTCCCGGTGGCCCTGAGAAACGCCGTGCAGGGCATCGAGATGTTCGCCACAGGCCAGTACAAGGACACGAAAGGCCGGTTGGTGACGGACGCCGACGCCGTGGATGCGATGGTGAAGACGATCGGCTTCCAGCCGGCCAAGATCGCGGCGCAATCCCGGCGCCTGACCGAGATATTCGAGGACGTGAACCTGCACAAAGTCATCGAGGCCGGCATTGCCGCTCGTTGGGCGCATGCCATTGCCGACGGGGATTCTGATGCGATGAATTCAGCGCGTCAGGAATTGCTCGACTGGAACGAGTCGAACCCGGACATGATGATCCGGATCGGGCGCAGCCAGATACTTTCGAGGGTGAAGGCAATCAAAGCCACGCGCGACCAGCGCACGCTGAAGACTACGCCGAAGGAGCTGCGGGCGCGGGTGATGGTGGATATTGCGGAGTAGGGGGTAGCGGCCAACCGCCCGTCCGTCGCTCGTGGAAGAACAGCACTTCGCCGGCCAGCACCCAAAGGAGCGCCCATTCGCGCCTGGCCTCTGCTTTGTAGCGCAGGTTCGCGGTGTCGAGCAACGCGCCTTCGAGGTCAGCGGTTTTCACGTTCCGACTCCATTCGGTGGATATTGCGGAGTAGCCCGGACCATATAAACGCCAGGGCCAGTTTGGCTGCGCTCCCCGTCCCAAATGCCGACCGGGGTGCAAAGTTGGTAGTCGAGAGCCGTTGCCACTCTGAATTTCCCGCCCTCGAAAACTACAAGATCGCCCGCCATCAACGCGGGCGGAATAATGGGCGACGGCAGGAGCACGTCACTGAACACTTGAATTGCTCGCACCGGCATGAGGATGTTCGAGCCGATGAATGCCGGCGCCACGCCTGCGGCTAGAATCGACTGAATGAAACTGCGACGGTTCATTTGTCCGGCACTTCCTCGCCGTACTTTTGGGCCACGAAGCAGCGCATGGCGGCCAACAAAGGCGTTGGTCCTTCTTTACGGTGTATGTCAGGCATCATCTTCATCTCAAGTTCTTCGGTCATTCGGCAGGCGTCCCACCCTTCGGTGGACCATTCGAGACAAATCTTCTCCCGCTCGATGATCGGCCCAGCGATGGACCAGTCCATTGAGGGCTGGAACATGCATTCCACGATCCTTTTTCCGGTTAGATCGTTTCCAGACCAGTAAAAGTTAGGGTAATAGAGGTCGTTCGGATCGTCGTGTTGATTACACCAAGTGATCGCATAGCCTTCCGCTTTGGCCACCCAGTAGTCGATCAACGCGCCTTCGAGGTCAGCGGTTTTCATAGGTTGACTTCTTCCTGACGTTTCATTCTGGTCGCCGTGTAAAAAACGTGTAGTGAGTGAAGTTTCTCATAGTGGGGATAAGTTGGCTTGGCGGCTAGAATCGGGTTGGGCCGGCGCTGCCAAGTTGCTGAACCTTAATGCAAAACGACCCTTCCGCGCACTAGATTGTGATTCTGGTTGTTGTGGGTTCGAATCCCATCGGCCACCCCAGTTTCTAAAGCGTTTTTTTCATCGACACCCGCCTTGATTCTGGTCGTCGTGCAGATTTCGTGTAACGGGTAGGCAAGGATCTCGTGCAGTAGCGTCGTGAACGGCCGCAGGTGGTCGATGAACAAGTGCGTGTAGCCGTCGATCGCATCGCCCCCCAAGGACCAACCTCCAAGCCTTGCCCGGATCTCCCGCGGCACCCCTTTCTGCGCCAGCCAGGAGTTCGCGCAATGCCGCAGGGTGTGCAGGGTAGTGCCTTCGATGCCGGCCCGGCCTGCCGCCTTGTGCCAGGCCGCTGTGGTGACGTGGAAGATCGGCTCGCCCCGGTAGTGGAACACCAGGTCCTTGTGCCGCCCAGGGGCCTTCTGGCGCTGCCTGAGCACTTCCAGCGCCGTGGGGTTGAGTGGCACGTAGATCGGCTGCCCGTTCTTCGTGAGCTGCCCTGCGACCTTCACGGCCTGCATTTCGAAGTTGACCATCGGCCAGGTGAGCCCGGTCACGTTCGCCCGGCGGTGCATCGTGGAAACCGCATACAGCGCCACGTCGGACGAATGAATCGGTAATTCCCTGACCAGTTTCCTGACCTGGGCCGGATCCGGGCACAAGTCTTTGGCCCCGGGCTCGTCGTAGAACCGCAGGACCGGCGCCGTATTCCCCCACGCCCATTCACGCTCCGCAGCACTGAGCACGCCCGAGACTGCCGAGACGTACTTGTTCGCCGTGGTGTTCGCGGGCGCCCGCTCCTTGACGTCGACCGGCCGGTGCTGCTGGACGATCGCATCAACAAGCTCGCGGGTAATCAGGTTCAAGTCGTCAACCTCCGAAAAGTGCTCGTGCCACCACAAGAAATACTGCACGTCGTTTGCAAGCGACTTCTTCGACGCCCTTTCCTTGCACCACCTTTCAACTGCCTCTTGCCAGGACCGCTTGGGTTTGGCGCCCATTTTATCCTGCTTCCATGCCTCCAGGTTCAGCCGGCCTTCGAGCGCCTTTGCTGCGTCGAAGTCGGCAGTCCCAGAGCTGCGGCGTATCCCGGTAACAACGATCTGCCAGAACCGGGAGTCTGGTCTTTTTGTAGGCATACTGCCCCCTGTGGTTGAGGCAGCGCCGACCCAAGGCAATCGTCGCGCAGCCGCACGGATTCGTCAAACTTCCACGGCCGGCGCCACAAGACGCCCGCCACTTGCCCCTTGCGCGCTCGCCTAGCCAGCGTTTCGGGGTGGATGCCCAGCCTGGAGGCGGCTTGGTCTAGGTTCAGGCTCAAGCCGCCTCGCCCAGTGTGAGGGTCATGAGGCCAGTCCGGTGGCGATGAGCCATTTGAGGATGCGCGCCGGGTCGTAGCTGTAGACATTCCTCCCGTCGTGGTTCTCGCAGAGCAATTCCCCTCGCGGCCACTTCGGCGGCATCTTCCGCCCGCGCACACGAACCAGCGTCATGTGCGTACCCGCAGCGATTGCCGCTCTCGCATCAGCCGCCATTTCTGCGCCGGTCATGGGGAATCTTTACCGTGGTGGGGAGCGACAGGGCGGCGGTGGTACACATGAAGATACCGCACGGGCTGATTGCCCTGATTTTTACTTGGGTTCCGGCCTTTCGGCAGAGAACCCATTCCGCGCTCCCCGTTGTTCAAAACGGCACCCAAATCTTTTTGCTGGGGTGAACCGGCGGCACACGTTTGCGCAACGGCCTTTCGACTTGTGACAATTTACGCGAATGGTCAACGTCTAGCGGCCTGTCTTTCTGGCAGTCGGGGCAGGCCACGAACCGCTCGTATAAATAGCCGGTAAACCAATCCCATCCTGAGCGAGTCGCAGCGAATATGTCGTTGGACGCGGCACCGCAAAGAGTGCAATTCATCCTTCATCCCCCTTGAGATAAGCGAACTCGACCACCCAGACCCACGGATTTGAGTCCCATGAGTCCGCGCCGTTGATGGATTCCCAGATGTCCTGATACTCATGCACCGGATCAACGTCCGGCGAGTGCGGAACACCTTCGGCCCATGCATCGCTCGCGCTGATCTCCCGCAACCGCTCGACGCGCACGCCGGTAACTTCGAGCGTGATGCGCGAGCGGGCGCGCGGCATGAATATGCTCGGCGTCCATCCTCCGTACATCGCGCCAAATCCGGCCGCCTCGACTAAGCCAGCGTCGGCGCGGTAGCAGGTGAATTCGCCAGCGCAGCGCGTCAAAAAGGTTTCGCGCACCCACAGCCGGTCGCCGGGCTGGCCGTATTGGCAGTTAGGAGGAAGGCATTTTTTAATCCCCTCGGGATCGGTCATGCCCTGCCCGCGCCAGCGAGACCACCGCACGCCCTGCGATGTGGTTTCATACATTGGCTGAGGCTTCACGACGCGACGCGTCTGCGTCTTTGTGCCCGCGAGGATGGCGCGCACCATCGGCGCTGAAAATAGGATAGGTCGCTCTTTCACTTTTCCGGCCCCTTGAGATAAGCGCCCATCACTTCGCGGCCCGCATCTTCGCCACTTCGGCTGTCGCATCCTCAATCGCGGATTTGCAAGGCGCGCAGACAACGAATCCTGACGGGATGCTCCATGAATGTTCGGAGCCGTTGCGCTGCTGCGGCTTGGTGCGGTACGCCGTGCCCTGAATGTTGATCGTGCAAAGTTCGCAGACGGTCATTTCGGCTCCATCAGAAACGCGGCCTTTCGGAAGCAGATCACCGGCCCCTCGAAGCCCTGCGTCTCGGCGCAATGGCAGTTCTCGGCGCAGGCTTGGGTGCGTGTTTCGGGCGTCAGCAGGCCACACTCGACAGCAGCATCCTGAAACGCGAACCCGTCAATATCTCCGCCCTCGGGCCACTCGGATTCAGCGAACAGCAGGCGGGCGAATTTCGCAAGGTCGGGCGCGTTCACGGTGGCGATAAACTCATGTACGTCGAACCCATCAGCGGTCAAGGATTCCTTGACAACTGACAGCGCGGATTCGTCGGGTTTCGTCGGTGCGGTCATGCTTTCCCCTTCCATTCCCACTCCAACAGCCACGCGGCAACCTTGCGTGTCAGCCAGCGAGGTTTTTTCGTCACGGAAATTCGCAGTCCGTAGCTGCCGCCCATCTGCCATGAGCCTACATACTGCGGTAGCACTATGGTTTCGCCCCGCTGGTCAGGAGCGTGAGTTACGGTAGTCATTTCTCCCCCTTTTTCAAGTGCGCGTTGATCGGTGTCATCTGTGTGTTCTGCCGTATTGCTCTGCCACTTGGGCTAATCCTTTTAGTAGCGCGAGCCGGCGATTCTCGTATCCGTTGTTTCTGGGCTGCTGGCAGTCCATGCTGTTGAGCAGCCTTTCGACCGCTTGCATTGCGTCACGGCGTTTCTCGGTTGCGGATTGCAGGGCGAATTGCGCATCATGGATTTTTGTCTTTATCTGGGCTATGTCCTCGTCCTGATCTTTGACGATTTCAAGCTCGGCGCGTAGCTCAGAGATTTCTGCTAAGTTTGGAAAGCCGCTCAAGATGGAGTCTCCCGTTGAGTTTCGCTGCGCTTTGCCGCGTCGATAAGCTCGCGCAAAGTTCCGCTGTTCGTTGCCGGGTCCACGCCCGGAATGAACAGCGCGAATATTGATCCGTCGCCTGTCGCGTCGATGTGTAGCGTTTTTTCGAGTAGGTCCAGCCGCTCCGCATCCGCTGTAAGCCTCCCAATCTCTCGCTCCGCCTTTTGCAGCGCGGCCTCAGCTGCTTCGGCGCGGTCGAAGAGTCTCCGATTTGCGATAGCAATCGCTTCAACCTCGTCTAGCCCTTCCGGCCACCTTGCGTAAAATTCATCTATCTCAGCGTCCCGCGCGTGCTTGCCGGAGAGTTGCAGTTGTAAATTTGCGTTCTCGGCCTCGCTCTTTTGCAGCGCCGTCGAGAGGCGCGTTACTTCGGATGCCTGCCAAGTGTCTGCACTGTAACACCGTGCGCATCGCAGACTCACGCACCACTTACCAGCGACGTGATCCGGCTCCTGCGCCGCGTCGTGCTTGAGGGCGGCGAGTTCGGCCTCCGCCTTTTGCAGCGCGGTCGAGAGCCGCACAATCTCTCGCTCCGCTTTGATGAGTTCATCGGCTGCGTTTAACTCGTGATCGACCTTGCTGATAGCTGCGAGTTCGGCCTCTGACTCCGTGAGTTTAAAACGCAGCGCATTGATAATGCGCTCATACGACTCGGCCAGAAGTGCGTCAGCGTTTTCTAGGCCAAGATCGCGGAATACGTTGCCACAGGACTTCGTGACCGTCACAGCCACTTCGCCCACGTCCTGCGACGAGGGCGGCGAGAGTGCGAGTGCGTTTAATTGCTGAACGTGGACGCGATTGAGCGTCGTCATTGCCGCAAGCTCTCGCTCACTCTTTTGCAGCGCGTCTTGTAGATCGGCAACCGTCTTGCCGGTAATTAGGTCGCTGATCGCTGCATAGTGTTTCTGAGCGCACTCTGGCGAGCAGAAGTCACTTGGGGGCGCAGCGATATTCGCGCATCCCGCACACTTCGCGGTCTGGTCAGTCATGGCGTGAAGTCTCCTTTCGTTATGTTTCCGTGCCAAGAACAGCCCTTTCGGCTCGCGCAGCCGATTGATGGAGTGATAGTCGGCTCTACCTTGTTGCCGTCCCATCCGTGCACGCCGTTTGCGGGTTCGCCTTCTTGGATTGTTACTTGGCAAATGCGGGGGCGCGGTGGGTTTCCCCGACAATGAAACACGATCCCAGATACTGGATTGACCCCTGCGTGGATGAACGCGAAGGTATCTTTCTCTAATACCCCGCCGTTGTACGACACGCCGCAATGCTGTAGTTTCATGGCTTGCCTCCAGTGGCCTTGTTGTGGGCGGCGATTGCGTCAGTGAGTGCAAACCTAGCTAGATCGAGCGGTTTGTTATTCCACTCCTTCACAGCCTTAATCAGCTTCTGGTCGGCTCTGTAGCGGGCGTTGGTGAGAATGACCATCGGCACGTGCTCCACCTTGCGGAGTTTCACGAACATTTCGTACGATGGAGCGTGGATCGGCTTCACTTGCGCCAGCGTGGTCATGGCGACTCCTTCGCGGCGGCGATCATCGCGTCTGCCCATATTCCACGAGCCTTCGCAACGCATCGCACATAGTCCCGGCTGAAGTCGTACTTGTCGGTCAGCCCAAGCCACGTCGCCAGTTCGCCCGTAGTGTTCGGCATCAGGTTATCAATCTCCGAAGCCGGGGCGTGTGCGATGAAATAGTCTCGCTGGCTCCTGCCATCCTGCGGTGAAGGTGCAGCGACCTCAGGTTGCTCAAGGGCGTGTAGCGCGCTCACGAATGTCGTGTAGCAGAATTTCGCATAACATCCGGGGTGCGTCTGTTCGCTGTCGTAGCCAGCGGTGGCTAGAGCTGAGTGGACGATCCGAAGCTGATTCCCTGTCAGATAACCGTTAATCTTCATGGCGACTCCTTCGCGGCTTGCATGGCGAGGTAAATCGCTCGGTAGTACGGAAACCCAGTCGTCCCCGGTACTGTGCCTACCGGGTAATCCACTGTCTGTGCAGCCAGCAGCATTGCCTCGGTCGGCACACTCACGCTCTCCGCAGCGGCGGGTGGGGCGGGGCGTTCAAGTCTGCATGTCATGTTGTCGATCTGCGTCAGCACGCCCATGAGGTCAGGCAACGGTCGCCAATCCTTATTACCGCCGTAGTGCCGTTCAGATAGCGCCTCTGCCAGCCGCCGAGCGTACTGGTATTCCTCCGGTCCTTTTACCGCCTCGCTCGCAGCCTGCGGGGAGGGGCGGGCGAGAGCATCCACGGCGGCGCGCAATACGTCACGATGCAGGTAATCCATTCCGCCCGCGCCGTAGTAAAGCCGCGTTCCGTATAGCTGCCGATCCCAGAATTCCTGCTCGTCTAGAAGCCCACGCAATCCTTCACTACCTTTAAAGACGCTGGCATCCCACGCCACCGGCTCCTGCTCCGCAGCCTGCGGGGAGGGGCGGGCGTCCAGTTCGTGCTGCAAATCTTCAAGCACTTCGCGCCGCACGCCGGTCGCACGGACAATTTTTTCGTCAAGCCATACTTGGAGCCACGGCAAATGCTCGTCCGCCACCGGCTCCTGCTGCGGCTCGGGTGCAGCGACCGCAGGACTCTGAGCAGTTCCCGTAGGATTCTCAGGCCGACCGTTATTAGAGATCGTCGCGCCCTGCGGCGCTGCATTCGTATTCTCCTCGGACAGAATCCCGCGCATTTCCGCCACGCTCGGAAGGCGCTTCGGCTCGGGCGGCGTGTCACCGTATCGCTCTTTGCTGATGCTGCCGGTCCAAGGCCAGGGGAGTTTCTGCTCGAGCGCAGCAATCTCGAAGCGGCGGTCTGGGTATGTCTGGGCCGCAGACAGGGCATCAGCCGCAAGGGCGGCGTCGATCTTGGCAATCATTGCCAGCCGGTCGTCGTAGCCCATCACGAACAGCCGAAACTTATCGCGGCACTCGCGCAGTAGGTCGTTCATGGTTTCTCCTTGAATCGTTCGCCAAGCACGATCAGCACCTTTATCTGCTCCGGTCGCTTATCGAGCGCATCGGCAATCATCCTGTGCGTCCAGCCTTGCGCTGCCAATTTTGCAGCCCGCAGCGCGTCAACTTCCTTGCGCTTCCGTGCGCCCGATCCGCTCATTCCTTGGCCTTCGTCGTATAGGTGATGCTGCAATGCCGGCTAATAAGCATGGTGTACCCGCACCCCCCACAATCCGTTTCTCCGTCGCCCTCGATGCCTGGTCCGAGGCGAATCTCCCATGCATCGAATTCCTCATGCCCGCACTTCGGGCAGATCGGAAAATCTCGGTGCTCTGTATCGTTCACGCGCAGTAGGTCGCTCATGGCTTCCGCGCTTTGATGGGCACCACCTGACGCGAGAGGGCTTCGGCGGCTTTCGCCTTCCTGTTCTTGGCGTGGATGCGGGCGAACGTCTTGCCAATATCGGTGCTGACGGCCGACGTGTAGACAAACGACTTGTCGAGTAGGCTTTTCATGGCGCTCCCTTTTTGGTGTTGCGCTTCAATTCGCGGTATATCCGCTTTGCAGCACCCGGTCCTTGGTGAGCGGCAACTGACTGCGCGGCGACTGCCTTTGCTGCCTTGCGCATGGCCTTGGCGAGCTTCGCGTTCATTTCTTGGGCGGAGCCTGCTTCACGCACTTGCACGTCGATTTGATGTGCGCATGCAGGTGCCCGCCGATGGACTTGGACGCCAGCATCTTCGTGTGCTGCTCCGGCGTGACGCCGGAGTAGTGGTAGATGCCGCCGCCGTGGAATTCCACGGCCATCGTCTTGGTGGCCGGGTCGAAGCCAACGGCCTTCACCTGGCTCGATTTCACTGATTTCATTTCCATTCGATGGATCCTTTGATGTGGCGCGCGCGCAGGTACCGCCTGCGTTGGCCGATACTTCGGTTCGTGAAGTTCTGGATCTCGCGGAACCGCTGCTCTGTTTTCAGGCGCGCGATCAGAAATTGCTGGCGGATCTCGGCGTGCAGATCGGTCGCCATCTGGTCCACCAGCGCGCAAACCGGGTCGGCCTGGTCAACGAGGCCCATCACAAGCCCCTGTGCGCGGCGATCTTCAGCACAAGGTCGACGCACTCGTGCCACGGCAGGTCTGCGTCTGACTGGTGGCGCACCCATTGCCGTCCGCTGCACTCACTTGGCGGGGCGTAGGGCGAGAAGTAGTCGTAGCCGCGCGCCTTTGCCACGACTGGCTCCGCGATGACTGGGTGCAGGAGGTCGGGCAGCATCAGGAACCCCGCCGTAAACAGCAGCACCGACAGCACCCGCAGGGCGGTTTCGGTCTTCATAGGAAGACCCCCACCACCATTCCGGCCGCGGCCATGGCGGCCATGACGGCGAAGCACAGGAAGGCGGCATCGCAATCGTCGGGGCGAGTCTCGTGTTCTCTCATTCAAACCTCCCTGGGTTGTTTACTTGCGGCTGCCGGCGATCACGGGCTCGTCTACGGCGACGTAGCCGGGGACGTTCATGTTGTTCTTGAGGGCCTTGGCGAGCTTATTCAGCGCACTCGCGTCCAGCTTCAGGAGCGCGATCAGGTCGGGCTTGGTTGCGGCGGCCTTCACGATCAGGACGAGTGCCGCTTCCTCGGTCACGCCGGGCTGCAGGCGGGCGATCCAGTTCGAGCGCACGCTCATGCCGCTGGCCTTCACCTGCTCGACCATGGGGGCGGCTGTCGCAGCAGCAGCGGCCTGCAACGCGGTTTCCTGGGCGCGGGCTTCGCCGTTCTCGGTGGCAGCAGCAGCCTTCTCGGTGGCCTTCGCGGCGTCGGCGGCGGCGGCCTTGGCCTTGCGATCGGCTTCGGCGGCGGCTTTGGCATCGCCCTCCCTGCGCAGGCGTTCGGCTTCGGCAACCTGGCGCTGGCGCTCGGCTTCGGCCGCAGCGGCTTTCACGCGCTCCGCACGGGCGACTTCCTCGGCCCTTGCGCGTTCGGCAGCGGCCTTGGCATCGGCTTCCTGCCGGATCCGGCGGGATTCGGCCTCGCGCTTGGCGTTCTCGGCGGAGATGCGTGCCTTTTCCTGCGTGTCCCAGGTCAGCAGCTTTTGCCCGAGCAATTCGCGCCCGGCCTCGCGGTCCTCGATCGGATGGTTGAACCACTTTGCCGCGGCCTCCACGATCAACTTCGCGGGATTGAGGAAGTCCAGGCGCATCTTCTTGATGTGGTCGATCTGGCCGGCCCAGTCCTTCCTCTGGTCGGCGGCGATCTGCGCCATTTCCGGGCCGTCGATCGTGAATTCCTGCGCGAGCGCAAGGGCGCCGGCGGGCTTGATCTGGTTGGCCACGGCGGTGGTGACGGGGATGCGCACCGACAGTTCGGTGGGGATTTCGTCGTTTACGGATTCCTGCAGGACGGCGCTCATGCTTGCTCCTTGGGTTGGTGTTTTTCTCTCCACCGCTTCACGGCGAGTAGGGCCATAAAGATGCTGAAGTCGTTGCGGTCGGTGAATTCCTGAAGTCGGTACGGGCCGGTCTCGGAGAGGCGCAGCGCAAACCGCTTGGCGCTCTTGCCCACCTTCTCCTGCGCGCAGTACGCCTCGTGATAAGCCGCGAGCTGCAGCCCCGTCACGTCGCCCGCGAGAAAACTGCGCTTGATGTCGATGAAGGCGGGCGAGCCATTCACCTTGCCGAACAGGTCCAGTGTTCCGGCATACCGAAAGGTCGGGTGGTACACGCGGAATTCGGACTCGATCAGCCGAAAATCCGCCTCGGCCACAAACCGCTTCCACTTATCGAGCACGGGTTGCAGCCAGTCGGGCAGGGCGCTTTCGTCGAGGTCGTCCTTGCAGTAAAGCTCGATCGTGCGGTGAATCGCCTGGCCTTTCTGCCGGGCGGTTTCCAGAACATCCGGCGCGATGCGCGACAGGTTCATCAGCGGGGCGAGAATTGACGTGACGCCCGGAACGGGTTGGCCGTCCCAGGAGTACCGATGCGCGAGGGGATCGAAGGACAGCATCACTCGCCCATCGGGTTCCGGATGAATTTCGAGACCGCCTCGAACGTGTTGGCGCCGATGTCGTCCAGCTTCGCGCCGAACTTCGCCTGAATGTCCACGTCCGACAGGGCCGCGGCTTCCATGCGCGCGCGCAGGATGCGGATCTGGCCTCTGGTGAGCAGTCCTTCTTTCTCGGCTTTGATGGGGGCCTCGTCGGAAACGGCCATTTCTTCCTGTATGGAGCCCGTCGCCCCGGCGTCCGAAGGGAGCACAACGGACTCCGTTTGGGGCGGGGCTGCGGATTCGATCACGCGCTCGGCAGGCTTTTGCGACTTCGACTGCGGCATGGCGACAACGGTGGAGGTCACGTCGGCCGTGCCCATGTCGCGCTCGATGATGCGCTCGGCCTCGTCCTCGTCGAAAATTCCGCCAAACCCATAAGCAATGCGCGCGCCCTGGATCAGCGTCTTGTGGCGCAGGAACCGCTTGGTGTGCGACTGCCACGGCCCCGGCTTCATTTTGTTGCCGTCCTTGTAGATGCCAAGGGGCCGGTACACTTCGTCGAGGTATTCGCGCACCACGATCGGATGGTCGCGGTCCTTCCTGTAGATCACGACTTCCATCCACTCCGGGCAGGGCTGCGCATCCGGGAGCGTCACGAAGTCGGGTGCGGCCCGGAATTCAAAGCCGTTCGATTGCGGGTGGTCGTTGACGATCCGGCTCCAGCCGTCGACACCGACGACCGGCACGATGCCGTTCTGCTTGTCCGGGAAGGCGAATATTTCCTTCGTGAACGGGTTGAGTCCGTACTGGTCCGCGACGACCAAGAGCGCGGCCATCTGCTCGTTCGTGGCCTCGCCATCCTTGACCTTGAAGGCGGTGGCCTTGAGGATCGGGAGTAGCTTGTCGGGCTCGATGGAATACTTCGATGCGAACTTTGTAACCAAACTCGCGCGCGGCGCGATCGTTGCGAGATTGCTCATTGTTGTTTGCTCCTTGGGGTTATGAAGTTGCTTTGGCAATAGCCGCGTCGATTGCGGAACGCGCGGCTTTTGGGATGGTCGGCAGAAAATCGCGTGCGCAGTCGTTATCAGCATCGCGGACCATTTCGAGAGCGGCCAGCAGGCCGGCGCGGTCGGCTTCGAGCTTGCGGGCGAAGACGATTGCTGGGGCCAGAGGGAACTTGTTAGGTTGGAATTTGGAATCGCGGTACGAGGCCACCAGCGCATCCGTGAGCGGCGTATGCGCGGCGCTCATGCGGCCACCTTCACTTGCGGCTCTAGCGTCTTGGGTGTTTTCACTTGGCGCGCTCCTTGATCATGGCGTTGGCCAGCGCGTAAGCAACCTGTGCAAAGTACTCTTGTGGTGTTGCGTTCGTTTCGCCTGTGTCCCGTCGCTGGTTCAGCGTCTCAAACACCTTTGCGATTCGCTCGCCATTAGTAAGCGGGACAAGAGATTTCAGCGCCTCGCCCGCGAAGTGGTCACGCAGGCTCATGCCTGCATTGGCGTACTGGGTCACTTCGCCGCGCCGCTCATCGAAGTGTTCGTTTACCGGAAACGCCGGTCCGCCATCGTCACGCTCGTTCATGATTTTCTCCGCTGATGCAGCCACTCATGGGGCTTGTTCATGTCGTCTCCAGTTTCGTTTCCGGGTGCTCGCGCTCGAGGGCGTGGCGCAGCGTCACCACCGAGTCGTAGCATTCGGTGGCCAGCGAACACTGCTGCGGGATGGTCAAATCACCGCAGCGCAGAGCGGACCCGGCGCGGTGAAGGCGCTCGATCGCCTGGAGAATGTCAGCGGTTTTCATTGGCTAATCTCGACTCTGCGGACGGCACGGGCTCGGCAGCGGCTGTCCTTGCGGTCGTAGTACTGGTAGCCGTACTCGAAGTCCTGGATGAACGCGTAGTCGGCGGTGCCGGGATGGACGGTGTCGGTCCAGTAGTAGCCGTCGGTCTTGAAATGCGCCCGCAGGCTTTCGTAGAGAACCAGCGCATCGATGCGCGAGGGCAGCACGCCGCCTTGCTCGGTGGCCCATTCGCCGGCGCGTTGCCAGTTGGCCTTGATCTCCTCGGCCGGCAAGAAGACCAAGCCCATCGGGCGGTTCTGGTGCACCGTGACACCGGCGAAGATGCCGCCGTTCCACTGCTCGCCGATGGCGGTGATGTCAGCGGTATTCACGCCGTCACCCCGCTATGGGAATCGCAAAACGCCTCGGTGCTGGAATCGGCGGGTGAAGTGGCTCGAGCGATCGCCCACAAATCGCGGGCGCGCTCGGCGTTGCCGTCCAGCTCGGATTCGGCAGCGTTGCGCGCGAGGGCAACCCCCTGCACGGTCCAGAAGGACAGGACGTGGGGGCCGAGTTTCAGGCGGTGCGGGCGGCGGGTCATGGTTTCTCCTGCTTGGCGGGTAGTTGACCGAATTATGCGCAAAGTTTTGCGCGCAAGTCAAGCAAAGTTTTGCGCACTTGTGCAATAATTCCGCCAAGCCCGCCTTTCGGGTTACTTACAGGAGGGTCAAACGATGGGGTTTATTACTTGGCTGCGGACGCAGCTTGGGTGGTTCACACAGGCCGAGCGCGACGAAGCCTGCCGTAAATACAGTCGCGACGTTCAGAAGGCTATCGACAAAGTACGTCGATCTCGCGCCGCATCCTTGCGAGCGAGTGCTCCGAAAACGAGTGCTGAAGGTTCTCGTCCAGAAGGGCCTCCAAGTATTGCTTGAGCGTACCGCTTGACCGGTGCAAACTTTTGAGCATACAATTCTCAAACTTTTGAGAACCAAGGCAAATGGATCTACTACAGGAGGTCACTGCTGGTATCCGGGCACGTCGCGGACAGTGGAAGCAAATCGCTGCGGCCGTGCCTGGCGTTTCGTACTCGTGGATTGCGCAGATAGGGCGCGGCAAATACTCGTCCGCGCCGACCTACGAGCGCCTGCAATCCGTGGCCTCTTATCTCCAAACGCTCAACGAAATTGAAAGGGCGAGGGCGCATGAGCCAGTTATTCCGCCCCCCCGCGCTCGAGCAACGCCGCCCGCGTGATCTGGCCCACCGCCCGATCCACAAAAAAACCAATGGCACGCCACGATCCCCTTCCTTCCCGCAACGGCACCACTTCGCCCCTGGGCAAGCTGGACGACCGCATCGAAGCCTTCAAGATCGAATCGGTGGTCAAGGCTCGGTTCGAGGCGAAGGCTGCCGAGTGCGGAAAGCCCAGTGCGGAGTTCTTGCGGGAAATCATGCGCGTGATCGCCTTCGGCCCGGATGAAGTGAAAAGAATGCACTCCGATGGCGTCGACCGGGTTGTGCGTCTGTTGGGCGGAAAGAGCGGGGGAACGGAATGAGCGGAGGGTCGCATGGCTAGGGCGCGCAACATCAAACCCGGCTTCTTCGGAAACGAAGATTTAGCCGAGCTTCCATTCTCAACCAGGCTGCTTTTCATAGGGCTGTGGACGATCGCGGATCGTGAAGGTCGGCTTGAGGATCGCCCCAAGCGGATCAAGATGGCGATCTTCCCCGGCGACAGCGTAGACGTAGACAAAGCCCTTAACGAGCTTCAGCAGTCCGGGTTTCTGGTGCGCTACACGGTAAATGAAGCGCGGTACATCGGCCTATTGGCGTTCGCCAAACACCAGCATCCGCACCACAAAGAACCGCCTTCAACGATACCTAAGCCCGGGGCTGGCCCCAGTCTTACCCACATTCCAAGGGCGCCGTTACCCGAGACTTCTACCCCACCGGATGGTGGTGAAACCTCAGTCTCGACCGAGGCCGGCCCTAGTCTAGCCCGTCTGATTCCTGATTCCCTTAACCTGATTCCTGATACCGGATTGTCTGATCCCGGGTTGCTGATTGCTGAATCCGGAAAAGGGAAAAAAAGAGCAGAGCGCGGCTCGCGCCTGCCCGCCGACTGGGCACCCCGACCCGAGGACGTCGAATTCTGCCGGCGACAACGACCCGATCTCAACCCCCAAGCCACCGCCGATGGCTTCCGGGATTACTGGGTCGCCCAACCCGGAAGCAAGGCCGTCAAGCTCGACTGGCCGGCGACCTGGCGGAACTGGGTGCGCAAGGAAGGTCCGGTGCGCGCGAACGGCAGCAAGCAGCAATCCCTCGAGGAACGCAACGCCAGGGTAGCCGCCGAGTGGGTGGCCAAGCAAGACGCCCTCGAAGCCCAAAACAGCCGCGTAGCCGCCCTTTGGAAGGCAAAGCACGGGGACTGGAAGCCGCCAGATGAAACCCACTGACTCCCAAGCCTTCTGCGAACTGCTCTCCGGCGTGCACGCCTTTTACCGGCAGGACTTCAGCACCTTCGCCGCGAGCGTGTGGTGGGAGGGCATGAAGCCCTTCGACTTCGAGGCCGTGCGGGACGCCATGAACCGCCACGCGGTGAACCCGGACAACGGGCAATTCCTGCCGAAACCCGCGGACATCGTGAAGCTCCTGGGCGGGACGAACCTCGATCGCGCAACGCTCGCCTGGACGCAGGTTCAGCGGGCCGTGCACCACGTCGGGACCTACGAATCGGTGTGTTTCGATGATCCGATCGTGAACGCGGTGATTCACGAAATGGGCGGCTGGATTGGGTTTGGCACCGTTCCGGAAAAGGAGTTGCCGTTCAAGCAAAAGGAGTTCGAGCAACGCTACCGGGCCTACCGCACGCAGGGGGGCACGGACGATTACCCGAGCGTGCTGCCGGGCATCATCGAGCGCGACAACGTGGCCAACGGATATGCGGCGCCGGGGCCGAAATTGATCGGGGATCCGAAGCGCGCGGCGATGGTCCACGGGCGGGGCGGGGAGGGACGGCAGTTGACCGTGACGCCGCTGGTAGAGGCGGTGAAGCGGCTGCCGGGAATGGTGGCGGCATGACGGTTTCAACCACCTTCAATCGCCGCCCCCGGTGAAGCCATGCGCGTATTACAACGAAATCGACCCCCACGCCGCCCAGTGGCTGCGCAACCTCATTGCGGCCGGGCACATTGCCCCAGGGGATGTCGATGAGCGGTCAATTGTCGATGTTCGACCTTCCGACCTCGCCGGATACCGACAGTGCCACTTCTTCGCCGGCATCGGGATCTGGAGCTACGCCCTCCGGAAAGCTGGGTGGCCGGACGAAAAAGAGGTCTGGACAGGCTCCTGCCCCTGCCAGCCATTCAGCGATGCCGGCGCGGGAGAAGCGTTCGATGATGAGCGCGATCTTTGGCCGGTCTGGTTCCCACTCGTCCGCGAGCGGCGCCCTCGCGCTGTCATTGGCGAACAAGTTGCAAGCAAACTCGGACTCGCTTGGCTCGACGCTGTACACGCTGACCTGGAAAGCGAGGCGTACACCGTCGGCGCGGTCGATACCTGCGCTGCGGGCTTCGGAAGCCCGAACATCCGGCAGCGGCTTTACTGGGTGGCCAACGCCGAACACGCCGAGCGGAGGGCCGAATACGAAATCGACCCCGAAGCACGCGGGCGGGATCGACTTGGATGGGGCCGTGCTGCTGACCGGATGGGCGAGCCCGGCCGCCCGAGACTGGAAGGACACGGCAGGCATGGCGACGACCGGGATCAACCCGGACGGGTCGGAGCGATCGAGGCTGGATCAGTTGCCGCGGCAGGCGAACCTTGCGGGGTGGCCGACGCCAATGGCGGGCACGAAGGCGACGGACGATTACAACGAGGCGGGGAACACGGATTCGTGGCGCAAGACGGTCGCGCTGGCAGGTTGGGCAACACCGAGAGCCGAGGACGCGGAGAGCGCCGGCATGAGGCACAGCCGGGGCGTGGCGGACACGTTGACGGCGCAGACCAGGCAGATCGGCCCGGCCCGCTTAACGGCTTCTGGCGAACTGCTGACTGGCTCTGCTGCACGGATGGAAGGTGGCGGCCAGTTGAATCCGGCACATTCCCGCTGGTTACAGGGGCTCCCAGCCGCCTGGGACGACTGCGCGCCTACGGAAACGGCCTCAATGCTGAAGCGGCTACGGCTTTCGTCCGCGCCGCAATGGAGTGCTCCCCATGACTGAAGGTTGCGCCCGCGTGAGCGCGAAGGACTCGCGCGCCGAACGCCTGCGCTGCCTCGGAAATCAGGTTGTGGCGACACAGGCAGCTTGCGCTTTTGTCCTCCTTGCTCGGAGATTGAACGAGCCATGATCGAACAAATAGTAATCGCCATCTGCGGCATTGCCTCGGTGTTCCTCTCGCAAGACCCGCGGCATGAGTATTTTCCTTTCTCGGAGGAATCGTGCTAGCAATCTCAGTCAGCTACGGCAATGACAGCATCGCGATGCTCCAGTGGGCGCACGAAACAGGCCAAACGAACGTCGTCGCGGTGTATTGCGACACCGGCTGGGCATCCCCCTCATGGCCGCAGCGGGTCGAGCGGGGCGAGGCTCTAGCGAAATCCTATGGCTTCGAGACGGTGCGCTGCATGAGCATGGGGATGCCTGCACTCGTCAGGATGAAAAAGGGCTGGCCGGGTAACGGGCAACAGTTCTGCACGAGTTTTCTCAAGGGCTTGCCGTTCCTCGAATGGATAGACGAGGTAGACCCGGTGACAAACGCAATCGTCGCCGTTGGCAAGCGCCGCGCAGAAAGCAAGAAACGGGCGGACACCCCGGAATTTATTTACGCCAGCGAGTACCACGGGGGCAGGACGGTATGGCACCCGCTCTACCAGCATACGGATGAGGAGCGAAACGAGCTTCTTGCAAAAGCCGGTTTCGACGTTCTCCCTCACCGTAGCCGTGAGTGTAATCCGTGCGTGAACGCGAACCGCAAGACGTTCTTAGGATTGACTCCTGGCGAGGTTGAGCGCGTCAGCGACCTAGAAGCGGAGGTTGGGCAGCCAATGTATCGACCCAAGAGGTTTAACGTAATCGGGATTCACGGGGTGATCGTTTGGGCCAAGGACGGGCGAAAGCGGTCCTCTGTAGAGGAAGAAGCCGAGGGCTGCGCGGATTTGTTCGGGTGTGAAGTGGAGAAGGAAGCGGTATGAATTGGCTTATCCCAACCGTCCCGGAGAAGTTGGCCGCTATGAGCCTTCACGAATCCTACGACCGCAAGGCCACGGCGCGGCTGTTCGTGGAGTCCTGCCCGGACCAGTTCAGGCCGGATTTTCTCGAATGGCTGGACGCGAATTTTGCGATCTGGCTGGAATTCGAGCGGCAGGCGGATTTGATGAGGGCGCGCGGGCGGGCGCACTACTCGGCGCGCACGATCGTTGAATGGGTGCGGCATTCGACTGCCCTTTCACAGACGCCGGCCGACTTCAAGGTGAACAATAATTTTTGTCCAGATCTCGGCCGGTTGTGGATGCTCCACGACAAGAGCCGCGAGGGATTCTTTGAGCGACGGATCATGCCCGGCGCGCGGAGGGCGGCATGAAGCTCTCACGCGATCTTACAAGGATTTGCGCAGAAGCATTCGGGTTCGAGGTTTTTAGCGATCAGGCCGCGTGGAGACTAATAAGCGCGAGCGCCGTGGCTTGCAAAATGGGCATTTGGGCTGGCGAGTGCATCGTCTATGACCCGGCGAACAACGATGGGCAGGCAATGCAACTTGTCCGGGAGTTTGGGCTATCAATAAGTCGACTCAAACACGGATCGTGGTTGGTGCAGTGGTTCAACCCGATGGGCGACGAAAAACTCGATGCGATAGATGCGGACCTGAATATTGCGATTTGCGCGTGCGTCGTGAAAATACAAAGACAAAAGCAGGCGGCATGAAAAAGGATACTGGCGGGCCGCTGGTGCAGAGGGATGACTACCCGCGGCCGGTGGAAGCCCGGCACCCATACGCGCGGAGGGCGGCGTAATGGCCGAGACCACGGGCATCGCCTGGGCCGACTCGACGTTCAATCCGTGGATCGGCTGCACGCGCGTTTCGCCCGGCTGCGATCACTGCTATGCGGCCGTGAGCCGCCCCGCGCTTGCAATGAAAATTGAATGGGGCGCGGGTAAGCCGAGGCACCGGACCGCCGTTTCGACGTGGAAGGCGCCCCTCAAGTGGGACCGCGATGCGCAGGCATCTGGCAAGCGGCATCTGGTGTTCTGCTCGAGTCTTGCTGACGTGTTTGATAACGAGGTTCCGGACGCTTGGCGCGGCGACCTGTGGGACCTGATCGAGCAAACACCGCACCTGACTTGGCTCCTGCTGACCAAGCGCATTGGCAATGCGGCTCGCATGCTTCGCACTGGCGACTGGGCGGCATCGCCTCGCTGGAACGTGTGGATTGGCGCGAGCGTAGTGAATCAGGAAGAGGCCGACCGGGATATTCCGAAGCTGCTGGCGACTCCGGCCTCGAAGCGATTCGTTTCCTACGAGCCGGCGCTTGGTCCTGTGGATTGGTCAAAGTTCCTATTCCAATTTGATGGGCACGTTCAGCCATCCGGGTTCCTGCGCCTTAAGTTACGTGCTCGCGATAAACGTGTTGACTGGATCATCGTCGGCGGCGAGAGCGACCAACCGGGCCACAAGGCGCGGCCATTCAACATCGAATGGGCGCGGCAAACGGTGAAGCAATGCAAGGGCGCTGGCGTTGCTCCCTTCGTGAAGCAGTTGGGGTCATCGCCATGGTTCGGCACAACGAGGGACAGAGAGCCGCACATCATCATGGTGGATTGTAAAGACCGCGCTGGTGCGGACCCATCCGAGTGGCCGGTCGACCTTCGTGTGCAGGAGTTCCCATCATGACCGAGCCCGAAGTGCAGATCGTGAATCTCCAGGACGACGAAGCCGTGATGAGCCTGGGCGGCAACCTTGCGCAGGACTTCATGGACCAACTCGGGCCGTTGGTTTGCCGGATCGACGAAGTGCGCCGGGCGCTGTTCTTCGCTGGATTTCTGGCCTCACTCAACGGGACCATGAAGGTCGCAATCGGAGCGCCAACCACGATTGCAATACTCGAGCAGCAAAGGAATTTGACGCTGTTGAGCGAGCCGATGCCCGGGCGGGTGCCGTCATGAGGCTGGTGCCCGCTATTGAGCAAGGCGAGGAACCGCGCACCCTACCCCAAAACTCCCGCATGTGGGCAATGCTGACCGACGTGAGCCGACAGGTGCGCTGGCCCGTGGATGGTGAGCTGCAACTGCTTTCCAAGGAGGATTGGAAGGTGGTTTTCAGCGCGGGCCTGAATCGTCACCAGCGCATTGCCAAGGGCATCGAGGGCGGTTTTGTGATGCTCGGGATCTCGACCAGCAAGCTGAACAAGGCGGACATGGCGATGCTCATAGAGATCATGTTCGCGTTCGGTGCCGAGCACGATGTGCGGTGGACCGATCCGACCGTGCCGCCGATCGAGGTTTATGCGGAGGCCGCGCGGTGAGAAAAGCCGAAGCCGCTTTCCAGGCGCAGGTTCGTGACCTGGGGTGTTGCGTGTGCATCCGCGAGGGGCTTGGCCGGTCTCCGGCTGAAATTCACCACATGCTCTCCGCCGGTCGACGGATGGGCGAAATGTTCGTGCTCGGTCTTTGCCCGTTGCACCACCGCAGCGGCAGGAACGACGCCGAAGTGGTGAGCCGCGACCACAACCAGCGGCGATTCGAGGCGCGCTATGGAACTGAGGCCGCCTTGCTGGCTTGGACGCAAGATCATATTGCCGGCGCCGGCAAAGTGATAGCGAGGCGGGCGGCGTTCGAGAAAAGGGAGGGTCTATGAGCAGGTACGACGAATTTCTCCGCAATAAGACTGTCATTGATCCGGATACCGGGTTAGCTACGGTTCCGCCGCTCAATCCTTCGCTGTTCGATTTTCAGCGGGATATTGTTGCTTGGTCGCTGCGTAGGGGCCGCGCTGCTGTATTCGCTGACTGCGGGCTAGGTAAAAGCCCGATGCAGCTTGAGTGGGCGAAGCACGTACCCGGAGACGTTCTGATCCTCGCGCCACTCGCTGTGGCTTCGCAGACGGTACGTGAGGGCCAGAAGTTCGGCATCCCGGTCAAGTACGCACGGACTCAGGCCGAATCCGCGCATGGCATCACGATCACGAATTACGAAATGATGGATCGGTTCGATCTGTCGAAGTTCACCGGCCTGGTGCTGGACGAGTCGAGCATCCTGAAAGCGTATGACGGGAAAACCCGTACAGCGATTATCGAAGCCGGGAAAACGATTCCCTTCCGGCTGGCGTGTACCGCAACTCCCGCACCGAATGACTTCATGGAGCTCGGGAACCATGCCGAGTTTCTGGGCGTTATGTCCCGCGTCGAAATGCTTGCCATGTTCTTTGTCCACGATGGGGGCGACACGCAGAAATGGAGATTGAAGGGGCACGCTGAATCCGAGTTTTGGAAGTGGCTCGCATCGTGGGCTGTGTGTATTCGCAAGCCTTCCGACCTTGGGTATGACGATAGGGATTTCACGTTGCCCGAACTCGTCATGCATCAAATCACGGTCAAGGTTGACGAGCCGACTGACGGATTCCTTTTCGCGGTCGAAGCCAACGGGCTGACCGAGAGACTTCAGGCTCGCCGTTCAACGATTGCAGAGCGCGTTTCTGACTGCGCCGCAATCGTCAATGCGACCAAGGAGCCGTTCCTTGTCTGGTGCAATCTGAACGGAGAGTCTGAGGCACTTGCAAAGGCTATCCACGATGCGACTCAGATAACCGGCTCCGATCCGAACGAAAAGAAAGAGGCCGCAATGCTCGGCTTCACGAATGGCGAGCATCGGGTTGTGGTCACAAAGCCGTCTATCGCTGGATTCGGCATGAACTGGCAGCACTGCGCAAACATGGCCTTTGTCGGCCTCTCCGATTCTTACGAGCAGTTCTATCAAGCCGTGCGCCGCTGCTGGCGCTTCGGTCAGAAAAAACCCGTCAACGTCTACGTCATTACCGCCGAAACCGAGGGCGCAGTGGTGGCGAACATCAAGCGCAAGGAGCGTGACGCAAACACTATGGCTGCAAACATGGTCGAGCACATGAAGGATCTGAACCGGGCCGCACTGGTCGGGGCCGAACGAAAAAAGGACGACTACACGCGAGACGTTAAATCCGGCGAAGCGTGGACGCTGCACCTTGCCGATTGCGTCGAACTCGCGCAGGAGATACCAGACGACAGCCTGCACTATTCGATCTACTCCCCGCCGTTCGCAAGTCTCTACACCTACAGCAATTCGGACAGGGACATGGGGAACTGCAAAAACGATGCGGAATTCATGGAGCAATACCGCTTCATGGTCGCAGAGCAATTCAGGGCGACGATGCCGGGCCGGTTGACTTCGTTCCACTGCATGAACCTGCCAACGTCAAAACAGAATCACGGCTACATCGGCATCCGAGACTTTCGCGGGGAACTGATCCGCTTGCATGAGGCCGAAGGCTGGATCTTCCATAGCGAAGTGTGCATCTGGAAAGATCCGGTAATTGCGATGCAGCGCACGAAGGCGCTTGGACTTTTGTATAAGCAACTTCGCAAAGACTCGGCTATGAGTCGTCAAGGAATACCTGACTATCTCGTGACCATGCGAAAGCCAGGGGAAAACCCGGAGCGCGTCACGCATACGCATGAAAGTTTCCCGGTTGGGCTGTGGCAGCGATACGCCTCGCCGGTCTGGATGGATATCAACCCATCGGACACGATCACGTATCGAGAAGCGCGAGAGAACAACGACGAGCGGCACATCTGCGCCTTGCAGCTGCAGGTCATCGAGCGCGGCATTGAGCTATGGAGCAATCCGGGAGATACGGTATTCAGTCCGTTCGCTGGCGTGGGATCAGAGGGATACATGGCCGTGAAGATGGGCCGCAAGTTTCTCGGGGCCGAACTCAAGCGCAGTTATTTCGAGCAAGCCTGCAAAAATCTGTCACAGGCGCACCGTGAGCAGGAAGGGCTTTTCGCAGCGTGACATGAGCGAAACCCGCATCCGCTACCGCACCCAGGGCGTTCAGACCATCCTGAGCACCAAGCACGACTGGGCCGAGGTCTGCAACCACATCCAGCGCAAGCTCTTCCCCGACGTGACGGAAGAGGAAAGGCGGGCCGATCGTGCGCGGGCGGACGCGATTATGAAGAAGGCCAGGTTATGAGGGAGCGCCTTCTCCGCGGAAACCGGTTCAAGCGCACCCAGACCCGCCACTACGTGGTGCTGATCGAGCGCGCGCCGGCCAAGGAGGATTCTGACCAGTCCAAGCTGAAAACCTACCTGTGCCGGGGCAAGGAGGTTTCGGACATCGAGGACGCAACGCACTTCGTGTCGCCAGGCCACGCCTACGCGGCGCTGGAAGTCTACGGCGCCAAGATCGTGCGGAAGTCAGTACCCGATCGCAAAGCCATGTTCATGGACGTGGTGGACCGCAGCGAAAAGCTGTCGATCGACCGCAGGGCGAAGATTGCCGGGGCGGTGGCAAACATCCTTGCGACACCGATCCCGAGCCCGGATGCGCTCACGCCGCGCGAGCTGGACGTTGCGCTGCTTCGGATCGGGGGCATGAAGCCGGCCCAGATTGCGGCCGACCTGGGGCTGTCGGTGAAGACGGTATCGACCTACCAACTGCGGATCAAGGAAAAGCTGGATTTGCCGAATTTGCACGCGGCGCTGGCGATGTATGCACTGCGGACGTGGATGCAACAGGAAAAGGAGGCGGTATGAGCGACGAATTCAAATGGCAGGCAGTCGGGGCGCACCAGGTCATCGCGGACGAGAGAGACGGGAGGATATTGGCGTACATCGTTTACTCGGATACGCAGCCGATCGCCGCATTCCTCGACGACAGACACATCGGGAGTTACCTGACAGAACAGCAAGCGCGCAACGCGGTGGAGAACCGCATCCGGTGGGTGCGGAAGTTGGCGACCAAAGACGAGTGGTGGGAAGTCCTCTACGAGACGGCCAAACAATGAAGGGCGACATGCCAGAGCCGGCCTTCCGCTTGCTCATGCAGTTGCCGGTGCGCACCCATGAGCGGCGCGAGGTCGTCAAGAAAAGGTACGTCTACCCGAAACCGGTAGGCAGTGGCGGCCAGAACCGCCGGCAGATCAAGGTTGAGGGCGTGTTGTTCGAGTCGGTGAAGGATGCCCGGCGAAAATTTCGGGTGAGCTTCGATACGATCAAGCGATGGGTTAGCGAAGGCTCGGCGGAGTACGTTTGAGCGGCGAAGATGACGTGCTGCGGATTGTGCGCGCTCTCGGGGCCGGCTCCGCGCTTGAAAACTACATCATCCCCGGATTACGCAGCACATTGCTGGCGAAGTCTCTTGATGGCGGGGTGGTGCGGGTGTTCGATATGTCACGCGATCAGGAATATGACATTACGCCGCACGATCACAGGTACGACTTTGAGTGCTTTGTAATCTCAGGGAGCGTAACGAATCGCCGGTACTGGAGTGCTTCCGCGCGCAAGGATGACGCCACGCACGCGCGCCTGCAATACGACTACCAAGCCAAGGCGCTTAACGAAGCTTCGGCGAACTGGTTTCGCGCTGGATACAGGGAAGAAGTGTTCGGGATTGGTGAGTGGTATTCGATGAAGTCATACGAATTCCATTCGATCCGCTTCGCCAAAGGCAGCAAGATTCTGTTTATAGAATCACCAGAGATCAAGAAAGAAAGCTATTGCCTGCTCCCGTATCACTACGGGCGCATTTGTAACACCTTCATTTGGCGCGATTGGATGATGGAGTTTGCTCCATGACCCCCAAAGGCATCGACCTGGACGCGATAGCAGCATGAGGGTCGTGCGGCTAACTCCCATTGATGGGGAACTCCCGAACATCGCATTGATGAAACTCGCCCATTATCACAAGGCGCAGGGCGATGATGTCTACCTGTCCCGCCGACTTCAGCCGGATATTTTCGACCCTGACGCCGACATTGTTTACGCAAGTACGATTTTCGGATTCAGTGCCGACCGAGTTGCCACGTTCAAGAAGTTTTTCCCGACTGCCTTCGTGAGCGGCACGGGAATCGCAAGGGATGGAGGCGTGACCGTCGAGGAAATGATCGGGGAGGAAGTTTACGAGCATTATGACTACAGCATCTATCCCAACTTCGATGCGTCCATAGGCTTCACGCAGCGCGGTTGCAGGCTCAAGTGCGGTTTCTGTGTTGTTCCAGTCAAGGAAGGCAAGCCGCGCAGCCTGAACGCGATAGAGGCCATCTGGCGAGGCGAGCCATACCCGCGAAACCTTCACATCCTCGACAATGATTTTTTTGGCAACCCGGAATGGAAGGAAAGGATTGCGGAGATCCGCGACGGCAATTTCAAGGTTTGCCTTTCGCAAGGGATAAACGTCCGGCTGATTCACCCGGAAGGCGCGTCGGCGTTGGCGACGATCAAGTACCGTAACAAGGACTTCACAAAGCGCCGCCTCTACACAGCTTGGGACAACCTCAAGGACGAGAAGGTATTTTTCCGTGGCGTTGATATGTTGGAGGCGGCAGGCATTCTAGGTAAGGACCTGATGGCCTATATGTTGATCGGCTACGACAAGGCCGAAACGTGGGACCGACTCTGGCACCGCTTCACGAAGATGGTCGAGCGGCAGATCAACCCTTACCCGATGGTTTTCGACCGTCGCCCAGAATTGCTGTGTTTTCAGCGTTGGGTAATCGCTTGCGGCGGGCAGTACCGTTTCATTTCGTGGGGTGACTATGAGCGCACGACGAAATCCGCTGAGAGCGTAGAGGCGTGGAAGCCGTATGCAGATCGTTTGGCCGAAGCCTTGCCGAAACTCAAGATCGCCGCCTAATGACCCCCATCCCCAAAGGCCAGCCGTCATGAGCGCCATGCTCCGAATGACGCCCGAGGCGGTCAAAGCGCACCAGGAGCGCATCGCGCGCCAGCTGGGGCGCTCTGCCGTCCGCACGGTCATAGCAGACAAGCCAAAGCCCAAAACGCAGCGCAGCGCGCTCGAAGTCGAATTCCAGCGCCAGATTGCGGAAGCTGGACTGCCGGCCCCGGAGTTCGATGTGCCGTACTTGGTCGGCTCGCGGCACCGGCTGGACGTGTGCTACCGGGCTAAAAGGCTCGGGGTTGAAGTGCAAGGCGGGGTGCACCGCATCAAGGGCCGTTTCAAAGCCGACCTGACCAAGCGCGCCGAAGGGCTGTTGCAGGGGTGGGCGATTCTTGAGGTCGGGCGCGACGAAATCGAAAGCGGCAAGGCAATTCAGTGGCTCAAGTCGTTGCTGAACCGATGAGCGGGATCAGCGCCCCACGATGCCGGCTGTGCCTGCTTGAGCATTGGGCACGGGATGGATGCAACTTCGGCCCCATAAAGGCGCTTCCCGTGACGCCGAAGGAATTGCCGCGCCTGGCGAAGAGCCTCAAGAAAAAGAAGTCCAAGAAGAAAACCCCGTGATCGTGGAGGCGTGCATGGTGATACCGAAGGAGGAAATCGCTCAGGTCGAGGCCGAGGCGCGCGAGCGGCGGCTCCTGCGCAAGCTCGAGGGACGGGTGCGCCTGCGGGAGATGGCCGAGACCATCCCGGAGTGCCGGCCGAGCGCCAACTTCGGGGATCCCGACCGGATCGAGTGGCACATCCAGAACTACAAGCTCTGGCTCATGTCGGGCGGCTACGGGGGCGGGATGTCCGTGGCGGTGGGCTTTATGAGCGGCGGGGTGGCGGGAATCAGCCGGTTTGCGGAGATGGTGGAGGCGGTGGACCGGCGCTGCGCCCTCAAGACGAACGAGATCCTGAACGAAGTGCTCCCCGACGATCAGCGCATCGCCATCCTGATGTACCTGGGCCTGCAGCCGGTGGTGTACCGGTTTCGAGATCCTGGGCCGGAAGTGCTCGAGCGCGCCCGGCAAAGCCTTTCGCTGATATTCAGGGTGGAGAAAATATGGTAGACCGCTTGACAGGGCGGTCCGTGAGCGTAGAATCCCTTTTTATCGAATGTTGGGCACGATTTTGCCCAAAGAAACGTAAAGCCCGGCTCGCGCAAGCGCCCGGGCTTTTTTCTTGCCCAAACAAAAGCCACTGCGAAAGCGGATGCCGCCCTGAGTGAGACGCCTCTGACCCGAACGCTAAAGGTTCGGGCAAGCGGAGCAAGCGGATGCAGCGAGTAGCCAGTCAGTTTCGACCGCCCGGAGCCGCCCTACACCACTCGCTGACTAGAGGGCGAGACTCCGCGGCCGGTTGATTAGTACAAGCGCGGGATAGATCAGTGGTAGATCGCTGGGTTCATACCCCGGAGGTCGCAAGTTCAATTCTTGCTCCCGCAACCAGGCAGACACGCACGGCGCAGACCAGACTGCTCCGCCGGGCGAGTACCGTGGGTCCGAAGGCCCCTGCATTCCTTCGGTGACTTGTCTCCTTTGGCCGCTTCACGGCGGTTTTCGGCCCGGTTCGGGATTCCCTCGTCCGGGTCTTTTTCTTTTGGGGGTCGCCATGCTGATTCTTTTGCCGCCGGAAACGCCGGAAGAGAAGTCCGGGCGGATCCTGTTGGGCTTGCTCATCAACATGGTGCTGGTGGCCGCGGTGATCCTGGGCGTGGTGCTGGTCACGAGCTACGCTGGGGCGGCGCCGTGAACCGCGAGACCCTGAAAAAGCGCCTTGCGATCTCCGAGGGCGACAGGCTGGTGGCCTATCGGTGCTCGGCCGGGAAACTGACGGTCGGAATCGGCCACAACTGCGATGCGAAGCCAGTCCCGGGCGTGGAGAAAGTGGGCGACTCGATCAGCCCGGAAGTGCGGGACCGGCTGTTTGAAGAGGACATCGACGACGCCTGCGCGCAGCTCGACGCGCGCCTGCCGTGGTGGACGGATCTTGACGACGATCGCCAGAACGTCATGGTCGACCTGTGCTTCAACATGGGCATCAAGACGCTCCTGACCTTCGTGAACACCCTGGGCGCCATCAAGCGCGGGGACTACGAGGGCGCCGCCCGCGGGCTGGAAGGCTCGCTTTGGCACAAGCAAGTCAAATCACGCGCGCCGCTGCTCGAAGCGGCGATGCGAACGGGCGTTTACGCCTAACTCAACGGAGGCTTTGTGAAAGCAACCCTGTCAATGCCGGTGGTGCTGGTGCAGGACGAGAAGCGGGAAGCCGCGATCATTACCGCCGTGCTGCCGGACGACCTGGTGCACGTCACTGCCTTTGGCGATGGCTCGGGGCTGCTCGCGCGCCATGTGCCGAATGTGCGGTTTTCACGATTCGCGTTCGATACGCCGTATCACAGTAGCGATCCGGCGTATTGCTACTACGGAACGCCGGGTGAGTTCACTGAGCCGGTGCTCTATCCGATCGGCGCGATGACGGGCGCAGACCAGGCGATGATCGAGCCGGTGCTCGAGCCGGTGCTCGAGCCGGTGGAAGTGCTGACCGGAGAGCCTGTCGAGGTCGTAACCGAGCAGGCGATCGAAGAGCCGGGCGCGCCGGGCGATGTGCGCGGGACGCTGGTGGACTGAAATGAGGCCATCCGCCATGTTCGTCGCCGTGCAGAAGGCCCTGCGCCAGCTCGGCTACGAATGGCGTGTACGGAACCTGAAATGATACGGCACCCCCCTTACCCTTTTGATTTGGAATCCGGACGCGGCCGCCAGCGCGGCAACATCTATGTGATGGGCGCCGCGGTGCTGGCCGGGCTCGCCCTGCTGGCTGGATTGGTGTGGGGCGTGACCAGTTACCTTTCCAGCATCCGGGAAGCGGCGCATGCGGCGGGAAGGGCTGAAGCCCGGGCCGAATTCATTGTCCGGGACAACCAAGCCTTGCGCGCGGCAATCGCAGAAACCGAGCGATTGCGCGCGCAGGTGGTCAAGATCGAAAACGAAGGCGCGGCCGAACAGGAGCGGCGCCGTCAAAACTACCTTGCGGGGGTGAAGGATGGGAAAGCACGCGCTGCTGCCGATCGTGATGCTGTGGCTGGTGGGAGTCTCCGGCTGCGCGACCCAGGAACGCCTGCCGGCTGCCCCGCCCTCGGTAATCAAGGTGGCGGGACCCAAGCTGCCGCCGGCGCCGCCCGAAGTGATGGTGGCCCAGGAGGAGGAGGGCTTTCGAGCGAGGCTTCTCAATTTCTTCTCGCCGAAGCCAACCGGGCCGATGCCGTCGTCGCCCGGCTCAACGCCGCCCGCGAAGTGATCGCGAACGATCGGGCCATCTGCAACGGGAGCCAGTAATGGACATCCTCCACATCGACCCGGACCGCGCCCGCGCCGATGCGCGCGCCGATGCGCGCGCCGGCCGCACCGAAAAGGAATGGCGGGAGGCCGAGGCCGAAGAGATCGGGTTGACTCATCGGGTCGACGCGCTTGAACGCAAGTTCACCGAGGCATTCCCGGGCGGGGATTGGGCGGGGCACTGCCGCTATCACGAAATCCAGATCGAGCTACTGCTCGAGCGGCGCACCCTGCGCGCTGCCGTGACGGAGAAAACAATCTCGGGGCTGATTTGGGCCGCGCTCGTCGCGACGGGCCTTGCGGTGTGGCAGTACATCAAGACGCAGCTCAAATGAAAGCCGCTGCTCTGCTCGCGTGTCTCCTGTGCGCTTCGTGCGCCACTGTGACGACGGTGATCGAGGCCATTGACGGCAACTTCAGCACATCGTCACTTTTCACGGAGATCGTGTGAACCTCATCGACGATTGGCAGGCGCTTGCCCCGAGGCTCTGGAGCATCCGCCTGGCGCTGCTTGCGGCGGCTTTGGGCGCCATGGAAGTCGCGCTCCCGCTGTTCCAGACGGTAATCCCCCCGATGTGGTTCGGGGTCGCGTCGGTGGTCGTCGGGATCGGGTCTGCCATAGCCAGGCTGATTGCGCAGCCGAGGGCGCGCGAAGAAGCAAAAACCGAGTAACGCCCCGGCGGCACAGCGCCAGGGCGTGCAGATTACTTCCGCGGCCTGCCCCAGACGGGCTCTGAGATCGTGGGTTTGTCCGGAAGGATCCAATTTCGCCCGACCTTGACCGCACCGGGCATCCGGTTTTTGGCGCAGAGGTCGCGCAGGCGGGCGGTGCTGAGGGAAAGAATAGTCGCGGCTTGGGTGAGGGAGATCATGGTCTACAGGGCCGGCCTGCGCCGCGCCCCGGGGCGGAACGGGCTCGGCTGAGCCCACCAATTTGCGCGCATGTCCCAAATCTTGTCGCGGCCGAAAACTGCTCGCGCATCTTGCCGGGCTTGCTTGATAGATTTCGGGCGCGGGAGTGTCTCGCACTCGTCGCCGAAGTTGCCGGTGATGCGCCAGACGTAGTCGCACCCTTCGCGGTAGAGACGTACAGAGATTCGCT
>Ga0163152_10001492_pt1 | contig 36910 bp, 31 predicted proteins | sample OliLakLV19MP8IB2_FD_148635 | JGI IMG/M metagenome (GOLD analysis project Ga0163152, IMG submission 148635) | Freshwater microbial mat bacterial communities from Lake Vanda, McMurdo Dry Valleys, Antarctica - Oligotrophic Lake LV.19.MP8.IB-2 | ecosystem: Environmental > Aquatic > Freshwater >...
ATACATGCATTTGCCCGGGCGCTCAAGTGATTAGACCCTATTTCATGTCGGAATATTTTGTGACCGATATGTTTTGAAGGATATTTTTCTTATCCTGCATCAGTCCCGCCCGGATCCGAATTCCATCTCGCAAGAATAGATCCCGGCTGGTTAAATCCGGTCGCGATTCTCATGGAAAATATTTTTAAGTTCTGCCCCAACTGCGCCTCCGCTTCCGCACAATTTCTTCATGGCAAATTATTCCAGTGCCCGGACTGCCGGTTTTCCTTTTACCGAAATCCTGCGGTGGCCGTGGGTGCCTTCATCTTAAACAGTTCACGCGAGGTGCTTCTTGTGAGAAGGGCTAAAGCTCCATCCAAAGGAAAACTCGCGTTGCCCGGTGGGTTTATCGACGAAGACGAAACAGCCGAGGAGGCATTGCACCGCGAGATTTCGGAGGAATTGCGGATAAAGATCCAGTCGGCCACCTATCTCTCCTCCCATCCCAATCTTTACTGCTACGACGGCATTGACTACCCGGTTCTCGACCTTTTTTTTGTCTGCGAAACCGATGAGAACCCGACCGACCTGGATTTGGAAGAAGTGCTCGAACCTCAATGGTTCTCCCTGACTGCAATTGATCCCGACCAGATCGCCTTTGATTCCATCCGAAATGGCCTAAGAATTCTGCGCCAGCGGGCGCATTGAGATAACCAAAGCCGATTGGTTAACCGCAGATGGCGGATTTTCGCGCTTTTGTTCTGGTACGTGATTCGAGTCTTGATGTCCTTGACCGGCAGGGATAATTATCAGGTTGAAGCTGGTGTAAAAGTTTTACAGGCCCAGATTTTCTGGGCCTTTTTTATTTAAAGGCGGTATGAAATTATTTTCCTTGATTGTATTACTCCTGGCAGAACTCCATTTAACCCCGCTCCGGGCTGTGGATCGATTAGAGGTGTTTCGGGAGTTCCAAACCCCGAGACTGCAAATTGACGGGGTGCCAGGAAATACTTATTCCCTGTTCACCAGCACCAATCTCGAATCGGGTGTCTGGGAAACTTTCAGCACTTTTCTTTTCACCAACCAGACAAGGGAATGGATTTACAACTCGGTCTCGCCCATTGGATTCTTCCGCTCCGTCCGCCATTCGGAGCCGTGGATTGCGCCATCGACTTTTAACTTCCGCCTCACCGATCACAAAGGATTCTCCACTGAGCTGCTGCGCGGCCGGACAAACAAACTCGTGCTGCTGACCTTTCTGGATGTCGCCGCCGAAGGGAGCAAGGACCTTCTCCGTTACCTACACGACCTCAAAACCAGTCAGAAAACATTCCCGTTATCAGTCTGGGTTGTCGATTCCAATCCCTTGACCCGGCGCCAGGAACACAACGATCTCGTCCGCTCCAATCAATTAAATCTGCTGCTCTATCTCGATCCGGCAGGAATTGTCGCGAACACCTATGGCGCAAGGAAACAAGGTGAATCATTCCTCCTAGAGATGGAATCTTTCACCCAGATTTACCAAGGTCTCCTCACTCCGTCAGGGAAGGCCGGACTGCTTCAGGCATTGGAGAATTACAAGGCGCAACAGCCGATTCTGCTCCCGGTCGCACTTGGAGAATCACCCCGGTTTGCCAGTCTCCAGCCTGGGAACATCAGTTACGTTCGCGATGTGGCCCCGATCCTCATCCAGTCTTGTGTGCGCTGCCATAGCGAGGGAAATATTGGCTCGTTTTCCATGACCAATCACGCCATCATCCGGGATTATTCCATCTCGATCCGCAGCCAACTCCTGGATGGCCATATGCCGCCCTGGCACGCCGATCCGAAATATCAGGAATTTGCCAACGATTTTTCACTCAGCGAAGCATCCAAGTCGAAATTGATTCAATGGATCCAGGAAGGTTCCGTCCAGGACGAAGGAACCGACCCTTTGACCACCAACATCGTGTCGGCGGTGCCATGGCCGCTCGGTCAGCCCGACTACATCATCAAACTTCCCAAGCAGTTTATTCCGGCCAGCGGCACGATTGAATATCGTTATCTCAGCGCGACTTCTCCCTTCACCTCCAATGTCTGGGTCAGGGCGGCGGTGATCAAACCCGGGAACAGGAAAATCCTTCACCATTGCCTGAGTTATTTTGTGAACACGAATGCACTTTCATTTCGTGGTCTGGATGGTTTTTTTGCAGGGTACGTCCCGGGAACCGAGCCTCACTTTTTCCCGGAGAACACTGGAAAATTTCTGCCCAAAGATCAGGAAATCGAGTTCCAGCTGCATTACACCGCGATAGGTGCCACGGCCAGTGACGAGACCGAAATCGGCTTTTATCTCATGCCCGAACCGCCGCAGCATGAATTAAAAACCCGTTCAGTGGCCAATGTTCTATTTAGAATCCCGCCCGGCGTTCCCGACCACGAAGTCTGGAACGAAGTGTTTTTGGAGAAAAAAGTCAGGCTTTTTGAAATGTCACCGCATATGCACCACAGAGGTTCCAGATTTCGCTTTGAAGCTGTCTATCCCAACGGTGTCACCGAGGTGCTGCTTTCAGTTCCTAATTACGAGTTTCAATGGCAGATCCTCTATCGAATGGCAACCCCCAAGGATCTTCCCGCAGGCACAGTGCTCAGATGCGTGGGCGCTTTTGATAATTCGACGGCAAACCATCACAACCCAAACCCGAAGGTCACCGTTCGGTTTGGAGAGCAAAGCTGGGACGAAATGTTTGTCGGTTACTACAACTTCATCGAGCTGGAATGATTTTCGAAACGGAGTCGCATAACCACGGAGTTCTCAACCGCTGATATTCTTAACGAAAGTCAGCACGGATCAAATGAGCCTCTCGCACGTTACCGCAGAACAAATTCAGGCCGGTCTGCCGGACCTTTATCTCTCGCCCAAGGACTCCGGCCCTGTTCGACTCATCGTCTGCCGTCCGTCAACCGGAGCACGCGTGTTACTGGACGAAGCGGAACTCGATCCGGCCATCGGACTTCGAGGCGATAGCTGGCAAATCCGGGGAAGCTCCCGGACCGAGGATGGTTCGGCCAATCCAGACGCCCAGTTGACCATGATGAACAGCCGGGTCATTGCACTCCTGGCGGGTGATCAGGAGAATTGGGGTCGGCAGGAGATCAATTATTTGTTGATCTCGAACTCAGCCAGAAAAACCTGCCCGCAGGCACCCGCTTGCTGCTCGGCACAGCGGTGATTGAGGTCACGGCGGAGCCCCATCTGGGTGTGGAAAATTTCGGAGCCGGTTCGGAACGGAAGCTTTAAAACTGGTTAATTCTGAGCTCGGAAAAAAGATGCGCTTTCGAGGTCTTAATGCCCGGATCATCTCTCCTGGCATGGTAAAAACAGGTGACATCGCTCGAAAATGGTCGCCGTAGGATGGATTAAAGCCGTTTTTTTGATCTTTGGCTGAAAGAGGAGCCTGAAAACTCCACAAAATTAACAGTAGTAGCGTCCGAAATCTAAGCAGCCAGCATACAGATTTTTGCTCAACTTTCTCGCAGCTAAACCCTTATTTCGAACAAAACCCTCAAAAACAATTTCGCAGAAATCATATTTTGAGGTATGACTATTTCTTGTGAAGTTCATCTCTTTCCATAACTCGACCAGGTTGCTCGCCCTTTCCGGCTTTTTGTTGGGTTGCTCATCGGCGCAGGCGCAACTGGCTGTCTATGAGTTTACCAAAACCTCGGGAGTACCTAACCCAAACGTCACCACGGCGCCGACGGGAGCCACCTACAGCGAATTTCAACGGGTCAATCTTGTCGCCGACACCAGTGGTCCGCATGTCTGGGACAGCACCGACTGGTCCACCGCGACCAGCAATGATTCAACCAAATATGTCGGTTTCACCGTGACGGCTTGGGTTAACGGGACGGTGACACTAACGGACATCAGCTTCGACGTGAAACGGGAAAGCAGCAAGGGTCCTAAAAACGCGGCGATGGAACTTTTACTGAACGGTGTTTCGCAAGGATATTACGACTACAGTCCCACCAAATTGCCAGGTGAGTTTGTTACCTGGAATTTTTCGGACATCACCTTCAGCAACGGATCCGTGGCAGAGTTTCGTTTTTACGGATGGAATGCCGAGGAAAACAAAGGGCATCTTTCATTCGATAACGTTCAGAACTCGGGGACCAGTGTGGTTCCAGAATTTTCCACCGGTTTGATCGTGGGTATGGCTGCGGGATTGGGTTTGCTGGCTTCAGGTGCCCGTCGCCTCTACATGCGCCGCAACGCCTTAAAAAATCCGGATACTGCCGCGCTTTCCAGCGTTTGATACGCCTTCGAGAAGTTTCTTGTCCGCCGGGATCATTCCGAAGTTCTAACGCCTCAACAAATCCAGTGCGTCGTCCAGCATGAACTTTTCCTCAGGCAACATTCTTGCCGATTGCGCCTTCTGAAGATAGGGCCGGGCATTTTCTTTCCTGGAATTTTGGGCCAGCATGTAACCAAAATAAAGCGACGTATTTGGATTCTGGAGTATCTGGTTCGCAGGAAAATCCTCCAACACCTTGATTGCATTTTCTGTATTCCCGGAAAGAAACTGGGAAAAAGCGTAGGTGCAGGCAAAAACCAGGTTGGTCGGAGATTCCTGAAATACTTCACGAGCCATCTGATGTGACCTGCCCTTTTCAACCCCCATCAGGAGGCAAAGAAGCGCAAAATTGTTCTTGGCCACAAGACTCTTGCTGTCGTTTTCAGAAATCACCTTGAAAAGCCGGTAGAGCCCCGGCGTGTTCTGGTTTTCATTGTAATGCTCATACAGCACTTCTAGAGGCCATTGTTGCTCGGGGAAGGCTTTCACCAGCATCCACAATATGGACTCGGATTGTTCATCCCATTTCCAATTGGACGCCAACCGGCCCAAAGTCACCAGGTCCATCGGATTCGAAATGGCAAGGCGCACAGCGCCCTCCCACTCAGTCTCGCTGGCTCGGAGGTTTTCCTGTTCGCGATAAGCCCTTGCGAGTGTGGCGCGCCGCAGATATTCCTTTTCACCCCACGATTTTTTGACCAGGAAAACCTCTAGTCCGGGCCAATCCCTCAACTCAACGAACGCATCGGAAACGGCCATCTGCAAAAGGATGTCACCCGACACATTTGTTCCCAGGGTCTGGTACCAGGCGAGAGCCTGCCCGGCGCGACCGTGTCGGATCATCCAACCCACCAGTTCGTGACTCCGGTCCGCATTGAGGATGGCTTCATTTTGGAGGGTGGAAACAAGGGGATCGACCTGGCCCGGGGAGACCAAATGAAGGCTTGTGAGGTGATAAACCTTATCAGAAAAAGTTGCTGTCGGAGATGTCGCCAATCGGGTGGACACCTCAAGAGCCTTGGATCGGTTTGTGACGGTGAAAAAATAATTGGCCAGGGTTCGAAGCGAGCTGGATCTGGAGCCGGGTTTTTGAGCCAACCCTTCCAGATTCTCAATGGCGGCAGCCTGCAACGCGGGGTTGGTGGAGGTCAGGTTTAATCCTGCGAGATGCCAGAGAACCGCATCATTCGCGGGATCAAGCTTGAGAGCCCGGGTGAAATGATTTTCGGCTTTGGTCGGATCGATCTGCCTCAAGGCCAGCAAACCGGAGATTTCGTGAAAAATCACGGATTCTTTCGCCTCGGCTGGAACCTGGGCCAGCGCTTCGGCGCACGATTTGATGTTCCCAAATTTTAGTGCAGACCCGGCCCAAGCCAGCGCGTTCGTTTTGTTTTTTGAATCGAGCTCCCACGCCCGTTTTCTCCAGATCAATGCCTGTGGCGAGGAGCCGGTTTCAAGGATGTCGGCAATCAAGCGGACCGCCTCCAAATTCTTCTCATTCAAACTCAACACCTGATGAGCAGAAATCAAAGCTTGATTGAGCTGACCTTGGTAGAAAAACTGCCTCGATTGCCGGATGATGCGGCGTTCCTTCCACTTTTGATATTGAGGCCAGCTGATGATGGCGACTCCGACAAAAAGTGCGAGAGTGATTCCCAGATTGCGCCAAAATTTTGGGTTGAGGAGGTTCATCAGAAAGAAAACAATTCAATTTGGATGAAAGCTATCTGATGGAAATTTTAAGATCAACAGCCCAGGCTTTTAAATTGCGAGGAAAACTCACGTTCCTCCCGATTTCACTGGCCTTGTTGATTCCATGGCTCGTGCTGGTCCGGCAACTTTCCCTCGAGTGGAATATCAACCCTCAATATTCCTATGGATGGGGCGTTTTGGTTCTGATCCTCTATTCTTTTTTTCAACGTTCAAAATCCGCTCATGCCCCGGCAACAGGCAAAAGCGCGATCATCTTCATTTTTCTCACCTTCCTTGCATCCGCCTTTCTCCCTTTGCGCCTCGTCGCGGAAGCCAATCCCGACTGGCGTCTGGTCAGCTGGTCGATGGCGCTGATCATCTGTTTTTTCACCTCCGCCCTTGTCTGGTTTTGTTTCGGAAAAGTAAATGTCCTCCATTTTGCTTTTCCAATTTTTTCCATTCTCATCGCGGTGCCATGGCCCGTGAATATTGAAAACCGGGTAATCCAAGGTCTCGCTGGATGGAATTCAATGGTGGCTGTTGAAATCCTCAGTTTGCGTGGAATCCCGGCGTTGGTTAGTGGCAACACCATCGTGACCGCCGCCGGAACGGTCGGGATCGAAGACGCGTGCAGTGGAATCCGATCACTTCAGGCGACATTCATGATCGCTTGGTCGATGGGGGAATTGTTCATGCTCCGGGTGAAGCCAAGATTGTTCCTGCTTGGCACCGGGATTCTCCTGGCATTTCTCGCAAATCTTTTCCGCACTTTGTTCCTGGTGAACCTTGCTGCAAGCAAGGGGATCGACAGCATCGCGGAGTGGCACGACATCACTGGAACCATGGTGGTGGTGATGGCCTTGCTGGCACTGTGGGTTCTCGGTTTTTCCCTGGACGACAGGAAGCGAAACAAATCCCCGGAACCGAAGGCGGGTGGAACCGGACCGGCATCCCCGTTTTTTCAATCTAGACGAATTCTGCTTGGTTTTGGAATCTGGTTTCTGATCGTGGAAATAGCCACCGAGTGCTGGTACCGATATAAAGAAAATGAAAACCGCGCCAACATCACCTGGGATGTGCGATGGCCCGATTCTCCAGGGGTCAAGATTCTTCCCATGCCGGAACGGGTGATCCTGATTCTCAAATACAGCGTGGCGAAAGCCATCACCTGGAAAGAACTCGATGCGACGGAATGGATGATCATTTATCTGGGATGGAAACCTGGACGTGCCGCGGTTTACCTGGCCCGAAGTCATCAACCGGAAATCTGCCTCCCCTCCACGGGCCGGGCCATCCGTAAAATCCATGGGCCAAGAAATTTTAGAGTCGGAGAATACACCATCCCGTTTCGAGCTTACGAATTTTGGGAAAATGGACCGATGTTTTTATTTCACTCAATCTGGGAGGAGGGCGATCGCAATTTGGTTCAGGACTTCCACGATGTCACACCAAAAAACCGGATCGGTGCCGTGAAGGAAGGACGCCGGATGCTCGGGCAGAAACTGATTCAGATATCCATCGCCGGGGTTTCCTCCTTGGAAGAAGCTGAGAAACGTTTGCAGGCCCGGCTGCCGGAACTCCTAGTGCCAAGCAAAATCCGTTAAAAGTTGCCCGAAAAACCGCGAAGGATAAAAAAAGAGAGCCGGATTTCTCCGGCTCAACTGATGATGAGATCAATCCGCAGTCATCACTACGGTCAGAACAGCAGCAAGGCCAACTTGAATTCCGCTGTTCACACCCTGCTGCAAGCAAAATCTCTATGCTAACCCTGAAGTGACAGCGTCTTATCAAACATTGACCCCAAGGCTTCAATCCTGTTCAAACAATTCAAAACTATTCTTTCAGCTCTCTGAAAACATCGACGTCGTTTCGCGCTTTCAGGATTTTCCCCAAAGGTGTGGAACCTTTTAACGAATTTTGCCAGGCCTGCTCCTTGCCGTCCCCGGTGATCAAGACCCAGATCCTTTTGGCAGCCAGAATAGTCTCGAAAGTCATGGTGATACGGCGCGGCGGAGGTTTGGGGCCAGTGACGAATACAAATGGTTCTGATCTTGGATTCTCCACCTCCTGCCCGGGAAAAAGTGAAGCCACATGCCCGTCCTCACCCATGCCCAGAAACACCAGTCCAAGCCGTCCATGAATAGGGAGATGTGGGTTAATGTCCACAAGCGCCTCTTCCGAACTCAGTTCTCCTTTGATCCTGTGAATGCGTGAGGGATTGATTGCCAGTGGCTTAAAAAACAACTCATCCGCGCTTCGAAAGTTCGATTCTGGATCCGATGGAGGAACCAACCGTTCGTCGGTCCAGAAAAAGTCGGTCCGCGACAAATCCAGGTTTAATTGCAGGCTGAGTGCGGCCATTTCCGACAACAATCTTCCGCTGACCCTCCCTCCCGAAAACGCCATGGCGAAAGGCGAATGATCCGACAGTTCCGAAATGCGGCTCCATCGGGCTGCGACATCCTGAACCAGGAGGTTCACATCAGGAAACAAGTGCAAATTGGATTGGGGAATCATGAGTCAAAGACGGTAAATTGTTTCAAGGCAACGGATGGGGTTTCCGCCATTTCTGGCTGCGGAGCATCAAGTCGTCAGCCGCTTCCGGCCCCCAACCTCCCGCAGAATAGAGCTCCCGCTCGGTGAGTTTGAGGTTTTTCCAGCTCTCCCGGATCGGATCCACAATTCCCCATGCGGCTTCCACTTCGTCCCTTCTGATGAAGAGCGTGGCATCACCCGCGATTGCCTCCAGCAAAAGGCGTTCATACGCTTCCGGTGTGTAAGCACCAAATTCGCTGTCGTAACTGAAGTGCATCCGGACCGGCCGTATTTGCAGGCTTGTGCCGGGAACCTTGCCGTTAAAACGCAAGAAAATCCCTTCGTTCGGCTGGAGCCGCAGGGTGATGGCGTTGGCATCGAGCCTCGGGCCGCATTGGGCGGCAAAGAGAACATGGGGCGTGGGTTTGAACTGGATTCGAACTTCGCTGGCGCTCATAGGAAGCGCCTTTCCCGTGCGCAGATAAAATGGAACACCTGACCAGCGCCAATTGTCGATGAGAACCCTCAACGCAACGTAGGTCTCAACGTTCGATTCGGGATTTACTTTTTGTTCCTGCCTGTAGGCGATCCGGTTGGAATTGTCGATCTGCCCTGCGATGTACTGGCCACGGACAACATTTGAGGCCACCTGGCTGGGATGGAGCTGGCGGATTGATTTCAACAATTTGACTTTTTCATCACGAATCGATTCAGCTTCGAGTGAAACCGGCGGCTCCATCGCGATCAAGGCCAGAACCTGAAGCAGATGGTTTTGAACCATGTCCCTGAGTGCGCCAGCTTCCTCGTAATAACCTCCCCTGCTTCCAACCCCCAGCTTTTCGCTCACGGTAATCTGCACATGATCCACCGACTGCCTGTTCCAGACATGTTCAAAGATCGAATTGGAAAAGCGGAACATCAGGATGTTCTGCACGGTCTCCTTTCCCAAATAATGGTCGATGCGATAAATTTGTTTTTCGTAGGCGAACCGTGTCAGTTCCTGGTTCAGTTGTTGCGCGGAAACCAGATCGTGCCCAAACGGTTTCTCAACCACCACCCTCTGCCATCCAGGCTTGGATTCAGATCGTGTCAAAAGCTCGGACCGGCTCAGATGCTCGGCAATCTCAGCAAACTGACTGGGCGAGGTGGATAGGTAAAAAAGGAGATTTTTTCCGAGCGATTCATGAGAAAAACTCTCAAGGAGAAGTTTCAGCCTCTGGTAAGCTCCGGCATCTCCAAACTCTCCCTGGCAATAAAAAAGGTTTTGAGCAAACGCCGCCCAGTCAGCGGGTGGAATGTTCTTGGTTCGCGAAAATTGCTGGAGGGCACCCCATAATTCTTCACGCCATGCGTCATGCGGTTTTTCCCGGCGCGCAAACCCCACGATTCTTACGGGGTCCGGCAGCTGTTTTTCCTGGAACAGGTGAAAAAGGGCCGGGATTAGCTTGCGTGCCGTGAGGTCGCCGCTGGCGCCAAAGATGACGATCGTGCAGGGCTCCACGGCTTTTCGACCGTAATCCAGCCTGCACGTCAGCAATTCATCCAGCGGATCCTGGGCTTCGATGGTTTCCATATAGGTTGGAAAACATGACCAATGAGCGGCGGGAATTCAACTCATCTTAAATGCGGCTTTCACAATAATCCTCATCCACAGCCGCAATATCTTTCACAAAATACCGTGTGCTTCATGAGGTTTTCCATCATTGGTCAAACAGGGATTGTCGCAAAAACATTCGGCCTGCCCGCCTGATTCCCGATCTCTATCACAACGTCTAGTCTGGGGTACGGACAGGAGAAAACCTCATCTCAAAGCAGGAAGTAAAATGAACCAGATCGCGAAACCAACAAACGACTGCCTCCAATTTTTTCCAGCAACCCACATCAACCAGCAGGAGCATTGATCCCCCTTTGCCAAGATGAACACAACCTCACCGACTGCGGTCACTGGATTGATTCCGCCGAAAGCTCAAAAGCAGGTGCCGCCAGTAACTCCACCGGCTAGGTGGACCGGGGAAGTGAATATTCTTCTGGTGGACGACCGGAGGGACAAACTCACCGCGCTAGAGGCGCTCCTCAGCGGACTGGGCCAGAATCTTGTCCTCGCCAGCTCCGGGCAGGAGGCATTGCGACACCTCCTGAAAGATGAATTTGCCGTGATCCTGATGGATGTGAACATGCCGGGACTGGATGGATTCGAGACCGCCTCCTTGATACGCCAGAGAAAAAGCACGGAGCATACTCCCATCATCTTCATCAGCTCCATCAACACCCACGAAACCCATATATTCAAAGGCTACTCTCTCAAGGCTGTGGATTACATTTTCGCCCCGATCATACCGGAGATCTTGAAAACCAAGGTTGAGGTTTTTATCGAGCTCCACCGGAAGACGCAGGAGATCAAGGAACAGGCCGAGCAGTTGCTACAGCTCGCGGAGTGCGAAAACTTTCGCAGGCTCACAGAAGCCCGGGAAAAGCTGGAACTGGAAACATCCCGCAACCGCTTTTTCACCCTGGCCACGGACATGCTCGGGGTCGCCTCCTTCGAAGCCGACCTGCAGCAAATCAACCCGGCCTGGGAAAAAGTCCTGGGACATACGGAGGAAAAACTGAAGGGCTCCAACATATTCGAACATGTCCATCCCGGAGACAGGCCGGATCTGGTCGCCAGTTTTTCGAATCTCAAAGCCGGGGCGGCCTCGGCCAATTTCGAGAACCGCATGCTGTGCCATGATGGAACCACACGTTGGATCAGCTGGACCATGGTGCCATTTGTCGCCGAACAGTTGGTCTATATTTTTGGACGCGACATCACCCCCCGGAAAAAAGTTGAGCAGGCCTTGCAGGAAACCAACACAGAGCTGGAATCGTTTTCCTACACCGTCTCTCATGACCTACGTGCGCCACTCCGAGCCATGCAGGGTTTCGCCGACGCATTGCTGGAAGATTACGCACCCTCCCTTGATCCCACAGGCCAGGATTACGCCCGCCGAATCGTGACCGCCGCAAGGAGGATGGACACCCTCATTCAGGATTTGCTGGTTTATAGCCGACTAAACCGCAATGAACTGCTTTTAGAACCTCTCCAGCTGGACGTCATTTTGAACGATGCCTCGATCCAGCTGGAAAATGAAATCCGGACGAAAAACGCCCGGGTGGAGATCATCCACCCGCTGACTGCCGCTTGCGGACATCAGGGCACCCTCGTCCAGGTCTGCACCAATCTGATCAGCAACGCATTGAAGTTTGTCCCCTCCGGGGTCGTACCCCATGTGAGGATATGGGCCGAAAAATCGGGGAATAAATGCAAACTGTTTTTCAAGGACAACGGCATCGGCATCGCACCGGAATACCACCAGCGCATCTTCAGAGTTTTCGAAAGGTTGCATGGCGTCGAGACCTATCCAGGAACGGGCATCGGCCTGGCAATCGTGCGCAAAGGGATGGAACGTATGAATGGAACAGTGGGTTTAAACTCCGAACCGGATCAGGGAAGCACCTTCTGGCTGGAACTCTCCGCACCAGAATAGGAAAACCTATTGTTTTTACACAACCGGACTGAAGAAATGAAAAGCATCCTACGAACAGTTTTGCCCGAGCAGACACCGCTTTTATGAACCCGCCCGTTTACATGATTCTTTTGGTCGAGGACGACTCGAACGACGCACTTCTCCTTCAACGCGCTTTCAGAAGGGCCAGCATTTCTGAAAACCTCAGGGTAGTCAGCGACGGTGACCAGGCCCTCGCCTATCTGTCCGCCAAACCTCCGTTTGAAGACCGCCATCAAAACCCTTTCCCTTCGCTGGTCCTGCTCGACCTTAAGCTGCCCGGCAAATCGGGCCTTGAAGTGCTGGCCTGGATTCGCAACCAAGACAATGAACTCAAGGAACTTCCGGTGATCGTTCTGACCTCGTCCCGGCAGAAACAGGACATTGATCAAGCTTACGCGTTGGGGGCGCATTCCTACATGGCCAAACCCGAGGGAAATTTTGATGAACTGGCGGAGATGGTGAAAGCCATCAACCCAAATTCATCCGTGGAGATCCCGGGTTCGGAAATGACTACGTAGAGAAGCAGAACAATACATTCAAGTTTTGTCGCGGAAAACCTGACTTCGCGGTGCATTCGTAGAATTGAGAATGGCACCTTTTTCGCTCTCAAATTTCCCATCACTGCCATGCATATCAACGAATTGAAGGAGAAGATACGTCAGGATGGAACCGCAGTCGTTCCGGAACATGTTTTTAATTCGATTTTTTCTGGAACTTCACAATGGGTGGAAGTCTCCCATTTCTGCCAGGAGACCGTCTGTACTTTTGAATACAATATCGAATCCAAACCCAGGATCTTTATTTTTCGAAAATCATATTCAAAAATACCTCCTCCCAGCCGGGATCCAAACTGGTCGCTCCGGATGCGCCGGTTCACGCGGCTTCCGCCAGATCAACATGGCGAAATTACCCAAAGGATCAACCAGGCTGCTTGATCAGAATCCTGGCACGACCGGGTGACGGCTCTCACCTCTGAATACGCGCGCTTCCGCCCCGCATGACATGCATAACTTCCTCGTGACTCACTTGGGATGTGTCACCGCGAGTTGATTGAATCAAAGCCCCCTGGGCGGCGCCGAAATTGACGATCTCCTCCGGGCTCAGCTCGTTGAGAAATCCATGTACTATCCCGCTGGAAAATCCATCCCCGCCACCGACGCGATCCTCGATTTCCAAATCCTCAAACTTGCGTGCCTGATAAAATGCTCCCTGATGCCAGAGAATACCGGACCAGTGATTGACCAGCCCGCTCTTCACCTCTCTCAAAGTCGTGCAAACAGCCTGGATGTGGGGATATTTTTTCACCACTTTTTCCACCATGTTTTGGTAGGCCTCCACAGGAAGGATTGAAAGATTGGCGTCCACACCTTCGATCTCCACCCCCAGCACTTTTTGAAAATCCTCCTCATTCCCTATCAACACCTGGACATGGGGTATGATTTCAGCAGTCACTTCAATCGCCTTTTTGCTGCTCCAAAGTTTGCTTCGAAAATTCAGGTCGTAACTGGTGATGGTGCCATGCTTTCGGGCTGATCGAAGTGCTGCCACGACTGTTCCGGCGGATTGTTCCGACAAAGCCGAAAGTATGCCTCCAGTATGCAGCCAGCGCACTCTGCGGCTGAATATCGCATCAAAATCGATCTCTTCAGGCCACAACTGGCTGATGGCCGAGTGGCCCCGGTCATAAATCGTCACACTCGGGCGCACGCCGGTGCCCACCTCGGTAAAATTAAGTCCCACCCTGCTCTTGCGTCCGACACCGTCGTAAGGCTCGAGCAAAACGTTCGAGACATCCATCCCGACGGCGCGGGCATGATTCAGAATAATCCTGGCCATGGGATTGTCCGGGAGTTTCGAGATGAATCCGGTGCGCAAACCGAGTCTGGCGCAGGCGTAAGCCACATTGAACTCGCCGCCACCCACATCCACTTCCAGGGTTTTCGAGAATTCGATTCGACCGTGACCCGGGGGAGACAAACGGACCATGCATTCTCCAAAAGCCAGCAGATCCAAATGGCAGTCTTCTTTTTTCCGGATGTTTAAAGGCATAATTTTCAATACTCAGGGAATTATTTTTGATTTCTTTTTCGCATCTCAACCCAAATTGCTTAGAGTGTCAACTAGCCCCGGGGCCGCTCCGGTCCAGCCCGGAGCCTTTTATGGCGGGTCAATATAAAGACAATTATCAGATCCTTGAAATACCTCGAAACGCCGGGGATGAAGAAATCCGGAAAGCTTTCCGGCGCCTGGCCAGAAAGTATCATCCGGATGTCGCCGGAAATCATCCAGGAGCCGAAAACAAATTTAAAGACATCAACGAAGCATACGAAGTTCTGTGCGATCCCGAACGACGGCTCAAGTTCAACTCCATAAATCCACGGACCAACCCGGACTCCCGGGGATCCAATGGATCCAAATCCTCCGGAGCAGGCCCACGGAATTCGGACTACGAATTTGGCGGTGCAGGTTTTTCAGACTTTTTTGACACCCTTTTCGGAAAGAAAAAGAAACCGAACCCGACGCCGAGTCCAGAACAGGCTGCAACAGACAGCTAGGGAGGTAGGGGAGATCAGAAAAAATGCGAGATCAGATTCAGGGAGCGCCCTGATGACATGAAAACCGGAAGGGAGCAAAATTTTCAAATGCCTGCCCGAAAGCCCAAAGATAACCATTTACGGATCAGGTCGCCGGAACCTACCGATAGAGCCAAAACCGCAACGCGTCAACCGGCAGTTCCGGTCAAGGAGGCAGAAAAACCATTTGCAGCTTTTAAAGCACAGTTTCGACGACCCATTTCTCCACTCTGCGAATGACAGTGCGTCTCTTTCGATTCAAATAGAACTCATACCATGGGTCACCCCCCTGCTTCAGGTTCTTTTTCAGTTCTGCTTTTTCCACTTGGAAGACCCGTGATTCGGTCTTAGGTTCGTGGTGCAATGCCAAAAGCATCGAAAAACAAAAAGAAATCAGCCGTGCTTCTCGGTGTGGGCCTCGATTCTGACGGCCACAAACGCCTGACGACGGGAGAAAATTTTACCCTGGTCGGGGGAACCCAGGAAACTCATGAAATGATGACAGAAAAAGCCATCAAGATTAATGAGAAATTGTCAGCAAAAGGAAAGAACCTGAACGATGTCAGCCGCGAAGAATTTGAGGATCTGGCTCACGATGTTGGGCTGCATCGGCTCGCCCCCCCGAATTGATCTCCTCTCTTCTCACCTATTTTCCGTTGCCCCAAATATTAAATCACCCTACTTGATATGAAGCGGGCCATCCATTGGTTTCGCCGTGACCTTCGCATCTCGGACAACCATGCCCTATTCAAAGCTTCGCAACAGGCTCAGGAAATTATCCCTGTCTTTGTGATCGAGGAAGGTTTTAAGACCGGTCCGGACGTCGGGGCGGCGAGGGTGAATTTTCTTTTGCAAGCACTCCGTATCCTCAAGCAACAACTCGCCGTTATCGGGCTCCCCCTGATTGTGCGATCTGGTCGTTCAGAGGAGGTCATCCCAAAACTGGCGCTTGAAACGGCTTCGCAGGCCGTTTTTTGCAACAAACGTTACGAACCTTATGCCGTGCGACGTGACCAGCGTCTCTTCAATTCTTTGAACCAGGTCGGGGTTGGCTTTTTTACCTTCAAAGATGCAGTGATCTTCGAGGAAACCGATGTGGTCAATCTGTCCGGTCGGCCCTATACCGTTTTCACCCCTTATGCGCGAATGTGGAAAAGCAGAGCGATTCCCTCACCTTTCCCACAACCCGAACCAAGGCCATCAAGTCTGGCCAAATATTTCTCCGAAGAAATCCCGGATGACAGCTCAAGCTTCGGTTACTCCTCATCCCAGCCGCTGCCCGATGCCGGAGAAACTGCGGCAGAGCACAGAATGAAAGAGTTCTTCGAACATGACCTGAAAGATTATGGAACCGCGAGAAACCTCCCTGGGATTAATGGAACATCAGGTCTTTCACCCTACTTGCGCTGCGGAAATATTTCGCCCCGGACCATCATCGCTAGGCTGAATAAGGAACGGTCGAGACTGCAGAATCCGGGCGAAATGGAAAGCCTGGAGACTTTTCTCAAGGAACTGATCTGGCGCGAGTTTTACCTCCAGATTCTGGCCAATTTTCCACATGTCAGCCGGGGTGCGTTCAGAACCGAATACGACGCACTCGGCTGGAGCGCTTCGGAGGAGTATTTTCATGCTTGGAAGACCGGTCAGACAGGATTTCCCATTGTGGACGCAGCGATGAGATGCCTGAACCAGACCGGGTGGATGCACAACCGGCTACGCATGATCACCGCAATGTTTCTGACCAAGGATTTGATGATTCACTGGCAGTCCGGCGAGCGTTATTTCATGCAACAACTGATTGATGGTGACATGGCCTGCAACAATGGGGGATGGCAATGGTGCGCCGGCACTGGGACCGATGCCGCCCCATATTTTCGAATATTTAACCCCACATCGCAGAGCAAAACCTGCGATCCATCGGGGAAATTCATCCGCCGTTGGATCCCGGAACTAAATCATCTCAACCCCGCTGTCATTCATGAACCCAGCAGTGTTGATCGCCGCGGAATCTACCCGGAGCCCATCATCGATCATAAAATTCAGCGGAAACGTTGCTTGAACATGTATGCAGAAGTTTTTTCTCGCCGAAAAAACTCCTGACTTTCATTAGGTTTAGAGAATGCACCAGCCAAATTCAGCCCCGTGGATGCCATTGCTGGAGAGATTAAGATTTTTTTATGCGATACCTTGTAATTCTAATTCAAGTTTGCTTTTTCATTTCCACGATTTCAGCAGTGGAAAGAAACTCAAACATGGAGGCTTTACCTGGAGGGCGGCTGGATTTCGTCTGTCCGGTCTCTCCGCTGGACAAGCTGGAAATACATAAGGAAGGAAACCTGCCGGTTGAATTTGCACGCGCAGCCATTGTTTTCCCCACTAATTTTCATTTTGGCAGCAACTGGAATCTGTTAATTGTCAGTGCCACGACGGATGGCAAAGCCTCCAGCATTTACACAATGCGGGCGTTCACAAATACCGCTTCAAAACAAAATTGGGTGGTTCTTGCTGCGGATGGACCGCAGGGAAAGCCAAGACTGGATTATCCGATCTGGAGATTCACCATGATAAAAAGCGCTTTGAACCAGTTGCACAAAACGTGGCCCGTCAGCACCAACTGGAACCTCGCCTTGGGAGGGTTTTCGGGAGGCGCGAAATGGTCGGGTTTAATGGCGCCGGCATTGTTCAAATCATTTCCCAAAATAACCGGAGTCTTTATGGGAGGCTGCAATGAGGATCGCGTGAGCGATGGATGTCGGATTTTCCACCCAGCCCAAAAATTCCTTGAGACCAAGATTTTCCTCAGTGGTGGATTACAAGACCGGGTGGCAACTCCGTCAGATCACGAGCGAGTGGGTGGAAACATTAAGAAAACAGGCTTTGGGCAGCTACGGCTGAAAATGTATGACGGAGGACATCAGCTCTGGAAACCCCATCTGGAAGAAGCAATGGGATGGTTTGCAGGAAACACAAACCACCCCATAAATACAATTTCAAAGGATTAAAAAAAGCGGATAGGACGATTAATTCTTTTTGATTTGGTAGAAACTTATGCCGTTGGTGCGCGGGGTGGTAAAATTCAGCGCCGGAGCTGTAGTGCCGACATTCGTGCCGATGTTTTTCCAGAACGGAGGATTGAGAGTTTCCGAAACCTGTATCACATATTCCTGACCTAGCTCCGACTGCCAGATCAATTGAATCTGTGAACCGAGCTTGTTCACTTGCGTGATTCTATAAGAATCTAACGGAACCGGATCCGCATGCAAAACGGCGCCGAAATCGAAGTTGTTGGTCACACCGCCGCCTGGATTGGTGCCCCTGCGCAGCTCCCATCCGCCTGGACCTTTTTCCCAGAAGGATGTAAAGCCATTGCCCACCGTGGGTGGCGAGTAGAGATTGGCTCCGGCAAATTCACCGGTGGTGATACCACCAAACTCAACCGTCCAGGTAAAAGTGTCAGGAACAACAACCGGACGGGAATTAAAAGTGATGCTGGCTTTGTCCCAAGTCAAAGTGAAACCGGCTTCAGGCGTCGCAACAATTGGGAAAGATTCACTGTCCCAGATCAGGGTTCCCGGAGTGGCCTGGTTTTGAGAAACCGGACCGTCATTCTTGTAAAATCGAACCTTGGCTGTTTCGTTTCCGGAGAAATTGGTGCCGAAATATTCAAATGTAAAACCGGACACCATGCGGGATGTCCCGGACAGGATCACCTGGTCACCAAACTCAAAAGGACTGCCGTACGACAGCCCAAGGCGGTTGGAGGTGTTGTTATAAACGATCTCAGCTTGCGCAGTTTGAGAAAAGATCCCCAGCGCACCCAGAGAAGCAATCAGTAGTGTTTTCATACATTTAAAAAAATTTGCACGCCTACATTTGTAGTTGTTAAATTCAAATGCAAGCTTAAATAACGCGGGCTGGATACTCTGAAATACTCTGAGGAGATCAATAGAGGTGCAACACTGGCCCAAATTAAGATGCCGCCCCCAAGTGCAACCAATCACTTGAAGGCGGCTGGGTCTTATCCCCCCAAACAACAATGAAACCGTAAATCAGGAGAAACGGAGGCACAATAGGGCAAACAAGTTTCGTGACATCCTTAAAACCACTCTCCGATTCTCAGGTAATACCTTACTCGGCAAGCCGACTGACCGGTCCCCCCCTGCATTCACCGCGTCTTGGAAGCGCCCTGAAAAACCAGGCGATCCAACGCCAGGTATCCTTAAACGGCCGGATTTTGCTCTTTTCAGTCCCGTATATGACGGTGATGGGGACAAATTCAATTCGCTTACCTCCCTCAGCCATCCGAATGATGAATTCCGATTCCACCTCAAATTGCGAGGCTTCTATGGCAAGTTGTTTCCAGGCATGGATGCTGACCCGGCGGAACCCACACTGGCTGTCCCATAGTTTTCGTCCCGTCAACCAGGAGAGCAAGAAACTCATCAGCCTGTTGGTTTGCCTGCGCAGGCATGGAATCTCCTGTGGATCACCCATGCGGTTTCCGATCAAAAGCTCGATATCCGCAGGGAAATCTAGGAACCGGGGCAGATCTCCCGTAGAATGTTGACCGTCTCCATCCATGGTGATGCACCAAAGGAACCCCGCTTTTCTCGCAGCCTCAAGACCGGTGTGCAAGGCGTGCCCCTTCCCTCTCCTTGTGGAATGGCGGATGACTTCGGCCCCAGCCTCCTCCGCCCGGATCGCAGTTTGATCATCCGACCCGTCGTCCACCACAATGACCCGGCGCATCCACTGTCTCGACGTGGAAACAACCGCAGCGATGGTTTTTTCCTCGCGGAAACACGGAATCACCAGACATGTCTGTTCGTTGGAAGAGCTGGCCATCGACCGACAAACTATCGGAAGGAACCGGCCGGCTACAACTCCCGCCTGACATGCGGTAGATCACCTCGGGGTCTGCGGCAAACCTTCGCCCCCGGAGACCAATGATCGGAGCAAATCCTTGTTCCGACCCTGAGCCTTCTACAAAAAAGTTGATCAGTTGATGAACTAGAGTTTTACTACACAAGTGACTGAAGCGCCGTTTTTTCCAACAATCGCACATCTAAACTCCCGGGGAGCCGACCAGCAGGGCTTTCACGAAGAAGCCTCCGCCGCCTGCCAGACCCAGCCTGCGCGATCGGTTTTTGTCAGGGCAGTGGTGGAAGTTTCCAATTTTTGTCGTGAGAATTGTTTTTATTGCGGGATGCGGCGTGACAACAAGGCTCTTACACGCTCCAGAGCTCGGATGGACCGTCTGGGCGAACTGATTCTAAACCACCGCCCTGCCAGCGTCACGGACATCAACATTCAGGCGGGAGAAGACCCGGTGGTGGTCCGTGAGGTGGTCATACCTTTGGTCCGGTTGATCCGGAGAGAAACTCCGCTGGGAGTCAGTGTCTGTCTGGGCACCCTGAATCCATCTCTTTACGCCGAACTCAAGGAAGCGGGTGCCAGCATCTACATCATCAAATTTGAAATCGCCGATCCTGAACTGTACTCCACCATGCACGCCCCAGGAAACTATGAGGAGCGTTTGCAGAATATCCACTTTTTAGCCTCACAAGGATGGAAGGTCAGTTCGGGATTTATTAGTGGTCTTCCGGAGCAAAGCATCGAGCGGCTCCTCGGTAATTTTCGACTGGCCGGCGACCTTCCGCTGCAAGGGTGCAGTGTCAGCCCCTTTATTCCCGGAGACGAAACGCCGCTGAAAAATGCGCCCGCGGCGGACATCGAATTAACCCTCAACTGCATGGCAGCGATGCGGCTGATGCGGCCTGACTGGGTTATTCCCGCCGTCAGCGCCCTGAACCTGGTCGAACCTGTCACCGGATATCGCCGAGGACTTCGCACCGGAGCAAATCTGGTGACCATCAACATGACCCCGGGGGAACTTCGCGATGACTACCTGCTTTACAAGCGCGATCGATTTATCATGACCGAGGAAAAAATTCTCCGGGCCATCGAGGCGGAGAATCTGGAACCTTCCAGGCTCAGCTTGGCGGATTATTACCTCCAGAAAACTGCCTCCTGTGCTAGGGCTGCGGCCTGATCCCTAACCGCTGCTCACCAAAATTGGAACAGGTCATAACCGCGGGCCGGGAGGTTTGGAGGAACCCCCACCATCTTGGTGAGCAAAAGACTCGCCATCCAAAACATGCCTGAAAGAACCGGGGAATTCCACATCACCACGAGGAAAAAGAGGAAAATCATTCCACCATAAGCCCTGGAAAACTCCACCCATCGCAGCGGAAGCCATGGAGCAAGTGCGCCAAATCCGTCCAGGGATGGAATGGGCAAAAGATTAAACACCACCGCAGTCATCTGCAAAAGCACCAAAAAAGCGAGCGAGGAGGCCAGTATGGTGGGATTGGCAGGGTCGAAAATATTGAGATGAAATGGAATCGCCAGCAGTGCGGCCAGCAGGAGGTTCATGGCAGGCCCCGCCAGTGAACAGGCAGATCTCCACTTGGGCGATTTCAGCAGATGATCGTTGATATAGACGGCTCCGCCCGGGAGACCAATTCCGCCCAGCAGCAAAAAAACAATCGGCATGGCGAAGCTGTAAACCGGATGGGTATATTTTAAAGGGTTCATCGTCAGATACCCCTTCTCCTTCACGCTCGTGTCCCCTCCAAAATAAGCGACCACCGCATGGCCGAATTCGTGGAGACAGACGGAAAAAATCCAGGCCACCAGTACGAGAATGAAGGGAAAATAAGGTTCCACAAAAAATCGAAATTAAGAATGAATGCTTAGGACCACGTAGTTTCGTTTACCCTTTCGCAACAATAGCTGTTTGCCGAACAACGCATCCCCGCTTTGCAAGGTGCGATTCATGGAGTTCTCCCGCACGTTGTTGACGTAGATTCCCCCTCCTTCGATGTCTTTCTTCGCCTGCCCTTTCGAGCTGGAAAGTCCGGACAAGACCAGGGCGTCCAGAAGCGAAAAACCAGAAGCGAGCTGCTCGCGTCCAAGAGACTTGGTCGGCACTTCACCAATCACATCCTGCAAGGCGGATCCACTTATTCCAGACACTTCTCCGCCGAAGAGGACTTCGCTGGCCCGGATCGAGTCTTCTGTCGCCGATTCACCATGAATCAAGTCGGTGACCGCTTTTGCCAACGCCTTGTGGGCCACCCGTGCTTCCGGCCTGGCCTGGTGCTCACCATCCAACCGTTCGATTTCTTCACGGCTGAGAAAACTGAAATACTTTAAAAACTTGATGACATCGCGGTCATCGGTGCGGATCCAGAACTGGTAAAACCGGTAAACGGAGGTCCGGGCGGGATCGAGCCAGATGGCCCCGGCGACACTTTTTCCAAACTTGCTCCCATCCGCGTTGGTGATGAGAGGAACGGTCAAGCCAAACACCGTTTCTCCCAACTTCTTGCGGCACAAATCGATTCCAGCTGTGATGTTTCCCCATTGATCGGAGCCCCCAATTTGCAATTCGCAACGATGCTCCCGGCGGAGCTGCAAAAAATCAAAAGCTTGGAGAAGCATGTAGCTGAATTCCGTGTAACTGATCCCTGATTCCCTGTCTTCCATCCGTGCTCTGACGCTTTCTTTTGCCATCATCATGTTCACGGAAAAATGTTTTCCAATGTCGCGCAAAAATTCCAAAAAAGTCACCGGTTGGGTCCATGAAATATTATCCAAAAGCTGAGCCGGATTTTGAGGTGTTTTAAAATCGAGGAGTTTAGCCAGCTGGACCTTCAACCGTTCAACATTTTCCTTGAGCACTTCCTGACTCAGCAACTGGCGCTCGGTGGCCCGCCCGCTGGGGTCGCCTATGGAACCGGTGGCACCGCCCGCCAGTGCTATTGGCGTGTGGCCCAGCAATTGAAACCGCCTCAATCCCAGAAGCGGCACCAGGTTGCCCACATGCAGGCTGTCGGCTGTCGGATCAAAACCACAATAAAGCGTGATGCAACCTGCGGTCACCCGCTTCGTCAGCTCTTCGGTGTCGGTACAGTCCGAGATCAAACCGCGCCAGCTCAACTCATCGATAATATTCATCGGCGCGAGAGTTTATTCCGCCCCGGACGGCTGTTGGCAATGGAAATCCGTCGCAAAACAGGGAACACCAGATCAGTGATGCCGGCAGGCGGCACAACTGCGGCCTTTGATGAATCTTCTGAGGAATTCTGCCATTAAAACCGGGCGGCTTTGTCGGCCATTCCATAATCGAACCTCGAAGCATATTTATTTAGAAGGCCACAGATGAAGTAATTCCGAAGGACGCGGGAAAGTTGCCTCTCTTTACACCGCCGTAAATCAATGAAGCGAGGGTGCCAGGCTTCACTCTTGCTCCGGGATACTGGCTAACGATTTGAGCTTTTAGGCTTCTAAGAAAATTTGCAGACCCAAATTCTGAGAGCAATATCCGATGATTCGGTTTCTTTCCCTTGATGGATTCGTCTGTCACTATGAAAGCACCTGAATCATACAGGCGAGCACCCACGCTCTGCTTCATGAATATTTTGTAGCGCTCGGCATACGAAGGCCCCTCAAACCTCTCTGTTTGATCACTCCCAGATTTTCTAAATGGTGGCATGCCAATAAAGTGAGGTTGTGTAATTCTAACTGGAGTTCCGTCCGAGTCGGGTTTGTATTTGCCCACGAAAAGATAGCCAAAGGAGGCGGTTGCTGACGTTCAAAACCAGAATGAGCGTACGTGATCCAGAAGTCGTGAGCGTTACCTATGCTTTCTTCGATGAATCTTCCTTCCGAATTCTGGAAATTCTTGACGTAGCCGCCCAAACGGTTGTACCCAATCCGATTAAAATAACCGCTTGCTGCCGTCTCATCCTCAAATTTTAAACCACGGCTTTTCAGCAGCTCGATATGCTCCTTATTAGGGCTCTGAGAGGCCTTGTTAAAAACGACGCGCGAAGGAGGATGTTGCATTAAAAAAAAGAACTGTCCGAGTAGCCCCTCTTTCGAGGACGCTCGACATATAGTCGAGCAGGCTGGACAGGCACTGTTGAAGATTAAATCCCATAGCTTACAGTTTCCGTAAACTTGGTTTCTCCACTATGAAGGTAATTTTCACGCGCAAAAGAGGCGGTGCTGAATGGTGCTGAAAAAAGGAGCTACAAGCGGGAAAAATGGGCAAAAACGAATTCGCTCGGAAAACCTCGCAAATCGCCTTATTAAACAGGGGTTTCGAGGGGGAAAATGGTCGGAGCGACAGGATTCGAACCTGCGACGTCTTGCTCCCAAAGCAAGTGCTCTAGCCAAGCTGAGCTACGCTCCGATATCAGAGCCGCGAAGTGTTGCAGAACTGGTCCCGCATGCAAGCTATAGTTTTTTGCAAACAATCTGGAAATCCGGCCCCCAGGGTTTCGACTAGACGCATCGGCGCTCAATGTTAAAGTGACCTCTTATATGTTAACGTCCGCGCCCACTGTTCCGCAAAAAATCAACCTGCGCCGCCCCGATGTCATGGAGGCGGTTCAAGCCCAGGTGCTTTCCCATTACCGCAGCGAACTCGTCGATCGCATCCGCGCCAAAGGTCACATTCTCTCCGCCGACGGCGAACTCACCGTCAAACTGGCCAAGGAATTCGGATTCTGTTACGGAGTTGAACGGGCCATCGACCTGGCTTACGCCGCCAGAAAATATTTTCCCGCAGACAAGCCGATTTATATTCTGGGCGAAATCATCCACAACCCCGAGGTCAACGACCAGATTCAGGCCATGGGGATCAAATTCCTTTCCGGCAAGGACAAGACCGCTGACATTGAGGATTTAAAACAGGACGACGTGGTGATCATCCCCGCTTTCGGAACGGAAGTCGCCACCCGCAAGAAACTCGAAACCAAGGGCTGTGTCTTTGTGGACACCACCTGCGGCGACGTCATGAGCGTCTGGAAAAGGGTGCGCCAATATTCCAAAGACACCGTTACCAGCATCATCCACGGCAAGGCTCGTCATGAAGAAACCAAGGCTACGACCTCTCAAGCCACGGCTTATGGCAAGGGGCACTACCTGGTGGTGTTCACCTTGGCGGAAACCGATTACGTCTGTGATTACATCGTCCGCGGAGGCAACAAGGAGGATTTCCTCTCGAAATTCAAGGGAGCCTGCTCAGAGGGTTTTGATCCCGACCTGCATTTGAGCGCCATCGGCGTCGCCAACCAAACCACAATGCTCAGAGGAGAAACGGAGGAAGTCCAGAAAAGGCTGAAAAAGGCCATGCTTGGCAAATTTGGAGAAGCCAGTGTGGACCAGCATTTCAGATATTTTGACACCATCTGCGGAGCGACCCAGGACCGGCAGGACGCTTTGCAGAAACTGCTTCAGGAACCGCTCAACATCCTGCTGGTAATCGGGGGTTATAACTCCTCCAACACTTCGCACTTGGCGGAAATGGGCGAATCGAAGCTGCCCACCTACTTTATCAAGAACGCGGCGATGATGACCTCCGACACGGTGATCCGGCACTGGAACCAGCACACTCAACAGGAGGTGGAAACCGCCAACTGGCTGCCAGCCGGGAAAATCGTCGTCGGAATCACGGCTGGCGCCTCCTGCCCCAACAATCTGATTGAGGATACCATCCGTCGCTTGTTTGAATTGAGGGGGATCTCAGTTCAAGAATTGCTGGCCCGTTGACCGGTAATTGCGCCCTGTGTCTCGCGATGATGCAATCGGAAGGTCAAATTCTTGTTGCCGCTCCAACGGAATCTCCCGGAAGCATGGGGCAAACTCCGTCAGGTATTTTGACAGGCGGGAACAATTCTCCTGGGCAGAAAACTTAATCCCATGCCTGTGACCCGACCCGAGCTGGAGTTGCGAGAAAAGCAGGTGTTGGCACCATACGCCCAGCTGAGTTCAGAATCACGCGGACGCAAATACAAAGAGCCGCCTCCGTTGTGGCGAACTCACTATCAACGGGACCGTGACCGGGTGATTCATTCCCGGGCTTTCCGTCGGCTTGAGTATAAAACCCAGGTGTTTTTGAACGGGACCGGCGACCATCTTCGAACCCGCCTGACCCATACCATTGAGGTGGCGGCAATTTCCCGCAACATCGCCCGTGCCCTCAGGCTCAACGAAGATTTGGCTGAGACCATCGCACTGGCCCATGACCTCGGACATTCACCTTTCGGACACAATGGCGAGTCCGAGTTGCATCAGTTGATGCGCGAATCCGGAGGTTTTGAACACAACGCCCAAAGCCTGAGGATTGTGGAGGAGCTGGAGCAGAAGTACCCGAAATTTCCCGGGCTAAACCTGAGCTGGGAGGTGCGGGAAGGTCTGGCCAAACACACCACAGCCTACGACTCCCCCTCGAAACATCTTACGTTCAAGGCGAAATGTTCATCGCTTGAAGCCCAGGTCGCAAATCTAGCAGACGAAATCACCTATTACAGCCACGATCTGGATGACGGATTGGATTCAAAACTACTTTCAGAAAAAAAACTCACCAGAGATGTGAAGCTTTGGCATCAGGCGTCCGAAAGTGTTCGCCGGGATTACGGTAAACTTCCAGATGAATGCCGTCGCTATTTCACCATCCGCTGCCTGATCGACTGGCAGGTGCGGGATGTGGTTGAGACCACGGAAAACCTGATCCGTTCCGCCGGTGTCGATTCGGCCGACGCAGTCCGGCAGCAACCGGCGCCGTTGGTGCAGTACAGCCAGACGCGGCGGAAACTGAACTTGGAGCTGCGCGAATACCTTTACAAGAACCTCTATTTTAATCCCAAGGTTCACGAACCCAACAGTCGTGCGGTGAAAATGCTGGAAAAACTGTTCCACTTCTATCTGGCGAATCCGAAAAAGCTCGGGCTCTCCGCCCGAAAGCGGGCCTCCAAATGCGGTCTGCCGAGGGCGGTGTGCGACTACCTCTCCGGCATGACCGATCGTTACGCGCTCCAGGAATATCAGAGGCTTTTTGGGACCGCTGAGTAATTCCATCACCAAAGTTCCACCGGTCCCCTGGGAACAGGAATCTCCTGACGTGAAACTGCGGCGGGCTCCATCATAAAGGAGGAAACCATGGGAGGGGGGCGGTAACTGGGCTTCAACTCGCCATGTTCATCCAGAAATTGCAGGCGCCATTGGCGGTAATCCTCCATCATTTTGGAAAATTCCTCCCGTGAAGCGAGCCGCACCACCCGCTTGTTAAATTCGTTGGCGGGCCCGAACCGTTTGGAATACCAGGGACCCACTTTCCTAAACATGCGGCAGCCATGCTCCTCACCAAAAACTTCAATCATCAGATCGAAGTGACGAGACATCACCCGAACCCGCTCTTCAAAAGTCGGTTCGGCCGGAAGCATCCCGGTCACCAGGAATTTTCTGACATTTTGAAATATCCAGGGATTGTAAAAAGCCCCGCGTCCGATGCTGACGCCGGCGCAGCCAGTTTCGTCGAACATCATTTTTGCGCCTTCAGGAGTGGTGACATCCCCGTTGCCGATCACTGGGATCGAACGCACTGCCTGAACAACTGCACGGATGCCCCGGAGATTGACCGTTCCGGAGAATCCCTGCTCCCGGGTGCGTCCGTGGATAAAAATGGCGGCCACCCCTACATCTTCCAAGGCGCGGGCCAGATCGGGGGCGGTGTGATTCTCGTCGTCCCAGCCGAGTCGCATTTTGGCCGTCACCGGAATCTTCACGGCATTCACCATTCCACGCACCAAGTCTGCGGTGCGGTCCAGCTCCGTCATCATGGCGGAACCTCCCCCGACCTTGCAGACTTTGCGAACCGGACAACCCATGTTGATGTCAACGGAGGCGATCCCCATCGACTCCAGAAGTTGCGCGGCGTCACGCATTTCCTCCGGAACAGATCCGAACAGCTGGACTGCGAGTGGTTTGTCGGCAGGACAGGTCTCGATCAGCTTGAACGCCTTGGAGTTCTTTTCCAGCAGGGAGCGGGCGTTCACCAGATCCGTGGTCGCAAGGTCGAGCCCGCCGATCTCGCGCAGGGTCAGCCTGAATGGAAGATTGGTGTAACCCGCCAGCGGCGAGAGGAACAAATTTGATTGCAGATTTAATGATCCAATTTGAATCATGAAGGCCGATTATAACAGGGTTTCACTTGGGAGAAACAGCGCGGAAACCTTTTTTTGAGGATAGCCCGTCCGTTTTGAAAAGACGTCTTAATTTCCAGGACGCGCGTAGGCGCTTTGGATGTCATCCAAAACCAGCACCCAATCGTTGCCGCGTCCCGTGGTAGGGGGTGTGAAATTGAGAGTCCCGGTATTTTCAAATTCTCCAATGGCGTTGGCCGAGCCATTCCGAGGATCAAACCAATATCCCTTGAGTGTTTTTCCTGAAATCTTTCCCATCCGCAGTTCGAAAGGGAGTCCATGCGGTGAATAGACAAAGAGATAATCCGTTCCGTGAGCAGCCACGATGCGATTGCCGCCCTGCAACGGACGGAAGATCAAGTCTGGTGCAGGAACCCGGCGAAGCATCGGGCGCGATCTCGAAAGTTGTTGCAGCCACCGCATCTGATCTGATCCGGAAGCTTTCAGTCCTTCATTCCAGTCCAATAGAACGCCATCAACACCTGAAAGCCCCTGTTTGTAAGATTGTGACACCGAGACATGGCCGTAAACGTGCCCGAATGAACCCGAAAAGTGTCCCCAATAGGAAGCTTTCCGGACGTCGGAATCTTCTGACCGGCCCCAGGCCCGGGAAATATCCTCTTCAATCGGCTGACAATCGAGGACTGGTTTTATTGGGGCCTGAAGGTATTGTTCCGCGATCAAACGCCAGGCGTGATCGGCATCACGTGCCTGGCCGGCCCCCGATCCGACGGAGTAGAAGTCGATCCAATCTTCAGATCCCAATTCCGAAGGAATGCGCTGGCCAACCCCCGCGTGAAATCCAATCAAAACGCTTTGATGATTGGTCCGCCCTGTCTCCCCGAAAACAATCCCGCGTGCGAGACTTTTCCAGAAACTTTTCCAGGCAGGTTGGGTGAGTTCAGATCCTTTCGCACCACCGCCGATCATCCAAATCACATTGGTGCGGTCGATGTAACGACCTCCAAGAAATTTTCCAAACGATTCCACATTCCGCTGATGAACAGTTTTGGTCGCATTGTCAGGGGAACAATGCGTGTGCCAGGCTGCTTCGATTGCCACAAACATGGAACGTGCGGCGGCCTGATCCACGATGAAATCGAGATGATCCCAATAATCATAAGCCTCGGCAGAGCCGGGATCGTTGCCGGGAGTGACGAGCAATTCCGCCGCGGTCCGGTTGCAGGGCCGGTGATTGTAAAAATTCGTCCCGGCCCCGGAAAAGCCGCTGATCGCGGCCAATTGCACCACGCTGAATTTTTTCGACGCGCGATCGTTAAAATATTCCACCACCTCTTCACGGGAAAGACGGGTTGCCAGTTCCCAAGCGACGTCTCCTTGATAATAAAATGGAGTTCCATCGGCAAAAACCAGAAACCGGCCGTCGTCGGAGACTTTCAAGGTACAAATCGCCCGGACCGAGGCGGGGAAAAAAAGCTGAGCCAGGAGAAGATGGGCAAACAAACTGAAATGCCAGTATTTCATTGCAATCATTGTAACACTACCTGGTGGCGGAATCGAAGGAATCAGGGAACCTGCTATAAATTAAATGGCGTTAACTCTGCGCATTCCGGGTGCCAGGACTATCCGCTGTTGCGAAATTCCCGGTGGGAACCAGGGAGTCGCGTTCAACAGTTCATCTCTGCGAAGTGAGGAACAAATCTCTTTTTGTGACTGATAGCTTGCTTTACCACAATTTTTGGTCTTTAAAATGGCCCACCACAAGGTCCTATGGATATTCAAAAACAACCAAGCGGAGACAGGCTCGAATTGAGGTTAAAAGGTCGGCTGGATGCATACTGGTCGGATCATCTGGACAAAGCCTTGGACGATGCCATCCGTGCCGGTTCACACAAGATTGACCTGGACCTGGCGGAGGTCGATTACCTCAGTTCAGCCGGAATCCGCGTGTTGTTAAAATATTACAAACAGCTTAAGGGGATCAAAGGAGCGCTCACCGTCATCCGTCCGTCGGAATCCGCGCAACAAATTTTGGATATGGCAGGTTTTGCCGAACTTCTCATTTCGACCTCCGCAGCACCCCTGGCGGCCCCCAAAATCGCCGAGGCACGCCGGGTCGAGACGGAAAACGCCGTCCTTTACATCCACGACCTGTCAGCCGGAGCCAACATGGAATGTGAACTTCTGGGTGACCCCACCAAATTGGAAAAGGGGGGATTTAGCGAATCCGACTGCCAGAGCATTTCTTTCCCGGAATCCACCTTTGGCGTCGGTTTGGGTGCCCTCGGCAGTGATTTTAACGATTGCAAGGAACGTTTCGGTGAATTTCTCGCCGTGGGTGGAGTTGCGGCGTATCTGCCGACCGATGACACCAAGGTTCCAGACTTCATGCTCTCCGAAGGCGCACTTGTTCCGGAGATGAAACTTTTATACGGCGTCAACGGCCATGGACAGTTCTCTTATATGGCACGGTTTGATGCGAAGCCGGTGCCGCCGGGAACCGTCATACTTTCCGAGCTGGTGGATGCTTGTTCCAAGTTTTGCAACAACCAGAACGTCGCGATGGTCATCATCTCCGAAACCGGTGGACTGGTCGGGGCCGCCCTCAGAAAATCGGTCATATCATCGAGCACCGACGGATCTCCCCTGAATTTTCCAGCGGTCCGGGACTGGCTATCCTTCACAACCGAACGTGCTTTTGAACAAACCGTCAGCGTCGTGGTGGGGATCGCCTCCAGACAAGGGAGCGCCGAGGTTAAAACTTTCCTCCGCCCCATCGACAAGAACAACACGCTCAACGGCCATTTTCACGCGGCTGTCTTCCCCTACCGCCCGCTGCAAAAGGGGATGCTGGACTTGAACAAAACCGTGAACGGATTGTTTTCAGGCGAAGCCATCCAGGGCCTGCTTCATCTGGTGAACGATGATCGTGATCCGAACGGTGCCGGTGAAAGTGAATTTGTCCGCGGGGCCATCTGGTTCGCGCCGATCGGCGTGATTCGCAAACAATAACATTGCCATGTCACTTCTTCTGGGAGCATTCACCATGGGCCTGATTCTCTCCCTGCTCGCCCTAGGGGTTTTTATCAGCTTCAGGATCTTCGCTTTTCCTGACATCACGGCGGAAGGTTCCATCACCCTAGGGGCAGCCGTCAGCGCCATTCTCCTGGTCCAAGGCTGGAGCCCGGCATCCGCCACCATCGTGGGGTTTGTGGCCGGCGCGGCTTCCGGAGCGCTCACCGGCATTCTCCACACAAAATTCAAGATCAACGGACTGCTCTCCGGCATCCTGGTTATGACTGCGCTTTACTCCATCAATCTCCATGTCATGGGTAAAAGCAATGTTCCCCTCCTTTCCCAGAAAACCCTGGTGACAGAAGCGGAAAATCTCGGCCCGAAGTTTTTAGGGACGGCCACCAATTTGAAATTGCTGGGGTGGGAGATGAACATTAAAGACACCGCAGTGCTTGTCACTTCGCTGGTTTTGATCACCCTGGTTGGATGGCTGATGTACGCCTTCTTCCGGACCAATGTTGGCACGGCAATGCGGGCCACAGGGGACAACCCCCAAATGATCCGGGCTCTGGGGGTCAGTGTCGATGCCATGATTATTCTAGGTCTGGCGATATCCAATGGATTAATCGCACTTTCCGGGGCTTTGCTGGCACAATATCAGGGTTTCGCAGATGTTCAAATGGGCATTGGAATGGTGGTCTGGGGACTCGCCAGTGTCATCATCGGCGAGGCTTTGGTCGGGCCCGGGCATCTCGGCCTCACGATTGTGGGAGCCGTCATGGGTTCGATTCTTTTCCGGCTCCTCGTGGCCATCGCCTTGCGATGGGGATTGAACCCCAACGACCTCAAACTGATCACAGCCGGTTTTGTGTTTGTCGCGCTCATCCTTCCAGGAATCCTGGCCAAGATCAAAAAACCGAAGTTAAACCATGTTGGAGCTTAACAAGGTCCGAAAAACTTTTAACCCGGGAACCCCGAACGAGGTGCGGGCGCTTCAAGGCGTTGATCTCACGATCAAAGAGCGTTCCTTCGTCATCATCATCGGGACTAACGGATCGGGAAAATCCACCCTGCTCAACGCTGTGGCCGGGACGTTCATGGTTGATTCCGGCGCCATCAACCTCGCCGGAAAAAACATCACCCGCTGGTCCGAACATCAACGGGCCAGCATGATCGGGCGGGTGTTTCAAAACCCTTTCAGCGGCACCGCCCCCAACATGACGATCGCCGAAAATCTGGCGCTGGCAGCACGCCGCGGCCAACCGCGGGGATTCGGCTGGGCCTTGAAAAAATCGATGATGGACGAGATGCGCGAGCGAGTGCGCAAGCTCAACATGGGGCTCGAAAACCGCCTGGGCAACATCATCGGCAGCCTTTCAGGCGGCCAAAGGCAGGCACTGACCCTTTTGATGTCCACTTGGCTCAAGCCAAAACTCCTTTTGCTGGACGAACATACCGCCGCGCTCGATCCCAAGAGCGCCGATCAAGTAATCAAACTGAGTGACGCAGTCATCAAGAGTGAAAAACTGACGGCGTTCATGGTGACGCATTCCATGCAGCAGGCGGTCAATCTTGGAGACCGTTTAATCATGGTGCACAAGGGCGACATCATCCACGACGTGGAAGGGGCGGAAAAATCCCGGCTCCGGGTCAGCGACCTCCTGGACAAGTTCAACGAAGTCCGCCGCCGCGAACAATTGGATGAATCCGCCGCCGAAATCCTGCGAAAACGATATATTTGATCCCGGCTTTGCCGCTTTTGTCCATGGCTGGATTCAAGCTCAAAGGTGAAGGCGCTTCACTCATCGCCATCGACGCCCGAACCGAAGACTCAGGAACGGGTTTGCTGGATGGGGACCAACTGACTCAAGCAGCGACGGGGTGCGGTTTGCCGCAACCGCATCCACCGGTTGCCGGAGCGTTCACCGCAGGCTGCTCCGGATCGTAATTGAGGTAGGGCGAAAGCCAACGTTCCACCTGTTGAAGGGTCATTCCTTTGCGCAGGTGATAATCGAGCACCTGGTCGCGGTCGATTTTTCCCACGGCGAAATATTTCGATTCGGGATGTGAAAAATAGAAACCACTGACCGAACTTGCAGGCCACATGGCACAGCTTTCTGTCAGTTTGATTCCGGTATTTTTCTCCACGTCCATCAAATCCCAGAGGAGAAATTTCTCGGTGTGATCTGGACATGCGGGATAACCGGGTGCCGGACGGATTCCTTGGTATTGTTCCCGTATCAAATCTTCAGAACTAAGTTTTTCATTCAACCCAAAACCCCATTCATCCCTCACCTTTTTGTGCAAATATTCGGCGAAAGCCTCCGCCAACCGGTCAGCCAAAGCTTTGGCCATGATTGAATTGTAGTCGTCATGGTCAGCCTCGAACTTTTTGCAAAGTTCATCGAGTCCATGGCCTGAAGTAACGACAAAAGCACCGATGTAATCCATCTTACCGCTCTCCAACGGAGCCACATAATCGGACAGAGCATGGTTAAACTGATCGGACGGTTTCTCCATCTGTTGACGGAGCGAATGAAGCACGGTGCGAATGCCACGTTCCATAGAATGAGGAACGGGTTTGGTGCTGTCCTCCCCGCCCCTACCCTCTCCACCATGCAACGGATGAGAAAAGGTTTTGTTCGAATCATCGTCTTGATAAACCTCGATATCGTCGCCGATGCTGTTGGCCGGAAAAAATCCGTAAACGGCTCGTGGTTTTAAGATTTCCTGGGAAACAATCTGTTCCAAAAGTTTCGTGGCATCCTCAAAAAGTTCTTTCGCCTTGGGATCTTCAAGTATCGCGGGATAACGCCCTCGCAATTCCCAGGTATGAAAAAACGGCGACCAGTCGATGTACGGAACAAGTTCCGACAACGGCACGTTTTCGAGAACTCTGATCCCGGTGAACGCCGGTTTTGGCGGTTCATACTGCGACCAGTCCAGCGGTGTGCGGCGACGGCGCGCTTTCTCGAGTTTGAGCAACGGCTTTTGCACCCGGCGTCCGGCATGTTCTTCACGCAAACGGGTCTGGTCCTCCTGATTTTTTGCCACAAAAGAAACCCTCAACTCCGGGTTGAGCAGGTTGCTCACAACCCCGACCGCGCGAGAGGCGTCGAGCACGTGAAAAACGCCCTGCGAATAATGCTGTGCGATTTTCACCGCGGTGTGGGCTTTGCTGGTGGTGGCACCACCGATTAGCAGGGGCAGTTTAAATCCCTGCCGTTCCATCTCCCGGGCCACGTGGACCATTTCATCCAGAGAGGGTGTGATCAAACCGCTCAAGCCGATGGCGTCGGCATTTTTTTCCACGGCGGTTTGCAGGATCTTTTCACAGGAAACCATGACCCCGAGGTCAATCACCTCGTAGTTGTTGCAACCGAGCACCACACCCACGATGTTTTTTCCGATGTCGTGAACATCTCCTTTCACCGTGGCCATGACCACCCTGCCCTGGGCGCGGTGATTTCCGGAACGCTTCTTTTCCTCCTCCATGAAAGGCAGCAGATAAGCGACCGCTTTTTTCATAACACGCGCGCTTTTCACCACCTGGGGCAAGAACATTTTGCCCGCGCCGAACAAATCGCCGACGATGTTCATCCCGGACATCAACGGACCTTCGATCACTAGGAGCGGTTTGTCATACTTTTGCCGGGCCTCCTCGGTGTCGAGATCGATATATTCCACGATCCCCTTGACTAAGGCATGGCTCAGTCTTTCTTCCACCGATCCTTTGCGCCAGTCTTCCTCGGCCACTTCGACCTTGTCCTTTTTCTTCACTGAATCAGCAAACTTGACCAGTCGTTCGGTGGAATCGGGACGGCGGTTGAGCAGGACATCTTCGACCAGCTCCAGAAGATCCTTCGGAATTTCTTCGTAAACTTCGAGCATCCCGGCGTTCACGATCCCCATGTCGAGTCCTGCTTTGATGGCGTGGAATAAGAAGGCGGAATGCATCGCTTCGCGGACCGGGTTGTTGCCCCGGAACGAGAAGGAAATGTTGCTGATGCCTCCGCTCACCTTGGCCCGGGGCAGATTGGCCTTGATCCAACGTGTGGCCTCGATGAAATCAACACCGTAATTGTTGTGTTCATCAATGCCGGTGGCGACGGTCAGAATATTGGGGTCAAAAATAATGTCTTCGGGCGGAAAGCCCACTTCTTCGGTCAGGATCTTGTAGGTGCGCGCACAGATTTCGATCTTCCTCTGAAAACCGTCGGCCTGGCCTCGCTCATCAAAAGCCATGACGATCACAGCCGCGCCATATCGCCGGACGAGCTGGGCCTGCCTTTTGAATTTCTCCTCACCTTCCTTCAGGCTGATGGAGTTTACGATGGATTTGCCCTGGACGCATTTCAGACCGGCCTCGATCACTGACCATTTGGAACTGTCGATCATGATCGGAACTCGTCCGATTTCCGGTTCCGACGCAATGAGGTTTAGGAAATGAACCATGGCTTTTTCCGAATCGAGCATTCCCTCGTCCATATTGACGTCGATGATCTGCGCCCCGGTTTCGACCTGATGCCGCGCGACAGCCAACGCCTCCTCGAACTGCCCCCCCAAAATGAGTTTGGCAAATTTTGGTGAGCCGGTGACGTTGGTGCGTTCTCCAACGTTAATGAAATTGCTTTCAGGCCGGACGGTCAATGCTTCGAGACCGCTGAGTCTCAAATAAGGTTCGACCGTCGGAATCTTTCTGGGCGGAATCCCACGAACCGCATCGGCGATGGCCCGGATATGCGGAGGTGTGGTGCCGCAACATCCACCAAGGATGTTCAGCCACCCGTTCTCGGCCCATTCCTTCAGTTGAGGAGCCAGGGTTTCCGGTGTTTCAGGAAATCCGGTGGGAAGGAGAGGATTTGGCAGGCCGGCGTTTGGATAACAACTGAGATATATGGGTGCGATTTGTGAAAATTCCTCGATCAATGGCCGCATTTCTTTCGGACCAAGCGCGCAATTCATACCCACACTCAAAAGCGGAACATGGGAGATTGAATTCCAGAAACCTTCCACGGTCTGTCCCGTGACACCGCGATTGCTTCCAGCCTGGATAAAGGTGACCGAGGCCATCACCGGCACACGAATCCCGGTTTTTTCAAAATAAGTTTCGATGGCGAAAAAAGCTGCCTTGGAGTTGAGCGTGTCGAAGATGGTCTCCACCAGCAAAACATCGGAACCACCATCCAGGAGACCACGAACTTGATCGGTGTAAGCGGCCACCAGTTCGTCATAGGTCACACCTCTCGTAGCCGGATTGTTGACGTCGGTCGAGATCGATGCCGTGCGTGTGGTCGGACCAAGTGCTCCGGCGACAAAACAGGCACGACCCGGTTGTGCCGCCATGACCTGGTTGGCCGCCTTGCGTGCCGCATGTGCGCCGGTGAAATTTAATTCATAGGCCAGTTCTTCCATTCCATAATCGGCCAGGGAGATCGCTTGGGAATTGAAGGTGTTCGTCTCGACAATATCCGCCCCGGCTTCCAGGTATAATCGGTGGATTTCCTCAATAATTCCGGGACGGGTCACATTGAGCAGGTCATTGTTCCCCTTTAAATCCTTCTTCCATTCCCGAAACCGGTCGCCGCGATAATCTTCCTCCAACAAATTGTAGGTCTGGATCATGGTGCCCATGGCACCGTCGATGATTACAATTCGTTCTTGAAGAAGCTTTTGCAATTTCGCCGCAACATCGGCCTGAACACTAGAGATTGAAGATTTCATGGTGAATAATCCTGGTCTCACCGCCGCAGGCCAGAGAAACTCCAGAACCATTTATTAGTTCAAGAAAAACCATCTCGCAACTTAAAAATCAACCAATCTTGATGCGTAGATATGTTCTTTTTCCAAGGATGCAGTTCTGAGCTAATCTGGTTTGCAACTTTTTGATCTGAATCGAGGCTCCTTGTCAACCAAGCGGGTGGTGAGGGGTGCGACTTTTTTTGTCGGTCAAAAAAAGACGGATTTAATTGGCACCTCTGGGGAAGTTTCCTCTAATTAAAGCAGTTCATGAAGCATGAACTGCCTCTTCAAGAGACTAATAAACAACGAAACCTTGTTGGTTTGTTTGAATGCGTCCCCTTGATAATATTCCCGGGGCAAACGCGGCAGGGATTTGTTTCCATCCTTCATATTGTAGGAGACGACGTCAGGAGAAAAACAGCCCAAAAAATGGGCGGCATGTTGCCAACGAACTCACTCTTAGTCGCGCCGCG
>Ga0163152_10001494_pt1 | contig 36883 bp, 25 predicted proteins | sample OliLakLV19MP8IB2_FD_148635 | JGI IMG/M metagenome (GOLD analysis project Ga0163152, IMG submission 148635) | Freshwater microbial mat bacterial communities from Lake Vanda, McMurdo Dry Valleys, Antarctica - Oligotrophic Lake LV.19.MP8.IB-2 | ecosystem: Environmental > Aquatic > Freshwater >...
AGAGGAACGTCAGCGGGGCCCGGTTGCGCAGACCCGGCAGCGAGGGGGGGGTGTTGCGTGAATCGAGCAGCGCCCGGACCAGCACCTCAGGCGGGAAGCGGCGGACGGGCTTGGCGCGGCGGGGAGTGGGGGGGATGGCGACGGCGACGTGCATGGCGCGGGCTCCGACCCCCGCCCCCCGGTGGGGTTGCGTGGGGGAGTCCAGTAGGCCGGGCAGGTGTGCGCTACAAGTTGAAGAGCAATGCGCAGCGCCATCAGGCACTCCCCTCTCGCAACCGACCAGTCGTATGGCACCGGCAGGTGGGGAGGTCCACCTACGAATTGGCGGTTGCGTGCCAGAGACTCGCCTGCTGAAAGCCCACATCCAGCATCCATACCGCACCCATCTGCTCGCCTCCTTAGTACCGCACTCCCCGCCAGCTCATGGCTAGACTCTTCGCGCGGTGTGTACTCTTCCATGACAGAAGCGCATTCCGGGCTCCTCGGCGGCAAACCCCGAGTTGCAGCTTCGTTGGGCGTTTTAGAATCTTTACGACCGAGAGTGTGGCCATGCGGAGTTCAAACATGCGCGGATTTGTCCAGTGGTTGGTGGGTTCATTCGCGGCTATCGCCGTGTGCGGCGCAGTGATCACGCCCACCCAGGCGCACGCGCAAGTGCTCGTGGCCGAGCCCACGCCCTGGCCAACCCTGCGCCCGGCGCCCGGGCTCGATGGCGATAACTATGGAGTATCGATGGCGTTGGACGGCGACACGCTCGTGGTGGCCGGTCCCGACAATTTGGCGGTCACGATACCGGTGACCGCAGATGTGTTCACTCGCGCGAGCGCGACGTCGCCGTGGATCGGACGGCACAGGTTGACGACGTCGGACACCGGGCTGAGCAGAGGCGTTTTTATGTCGGTCGCCATATCGGGGAACACGATCGTCATCGGCGCGCGGACTTCGCGGAGCGCTTCGAATGTGGAAACCGGCGCGGTGTATGTATTTACGCGGTCTGGCGCTGTTGACTCAACCTGGACCCAGCAGGCAAAGATCGTGCCCGCGGATGCCGCCTCCGGGGATCGTTTCGGGGGTTCGGTATCGCTCTTGGGCAGCACATTGATCGCCGGCGCGGACGGGAACGGCCTTGGGGGCGCGGCGTACATCTTCAGACGCTCGGGAAGCACGTGGTCGCAGGAGCAGAAGCTGGTCGCACCGGACCCGCAGAGCGGGGCGGGGTTCGGCACCTCGGTGGCGCTCTCGAGTTTCGGCTTTCCCACCCCCCGAACCGTCGCGATTGTCGGTGCCCCGTTCTGGAACAACGGACCCGCTGTGGACTTCGGAAAGGCCTACGCATTCCAGCGCGTGTTGCTGATAGACGGTGTGGTGTGGGACTTCGAGCAGTCCTTTTTCGGCTCCACCACGCTCGCTGACGATCGGTTCGGCAGTTCGGTCGCGATCTCGGGCAACACCGCGGTGATCGGGGCCCCTCGGCGCGGTATTCTGGACAACGCGGACGCCGGCGAGGCCCGTATCTTCACATGCAACTCCAGCGGCACCGTTTGGACAGAGCAGGCGCGGCTGCTCTCCAACGGCACATCCTCGTACTTCGGGTTCCAAGTGGCGATCACGCCGGGGCGCATCGCCGTGGCCGCAGCGCGGGCTCCTCAGCTTCCCGACGGCTCATCCCGGGTCGAAGTGTTCGCGGGTTCCGGCGCCACGTGGACGCGGGACTCTAGTGTCTCCGGGAAGGGTGAGAACTTCGGCAGCGCGCTGGCGCTCTCGGGCGGCAGCCTTATCGTGGGTGCCGACCGCGCCGACAACGCCGCCGGAGACAACGTCGGCGGTGTCCACGCCTTTGACCTCTCTGGAACGTCATGGGTTGTTCAGGCGGAGCTCCCACCGTTCGACACCGGCCAGGACCTCTTCGGTTCGGCGGTCGCGATCGACGGCGACACCATGATCGCGGGCGAGCCCGACTTTTCGCGGAGCGGCCGCGCCCACGTCTACCGCCGCACCTTCTGGTCGTGGACGCAAGAGGAGGTGCTCTTTCCACCCATCGCTCGGAACGGAGACGGCTTCGGCGAGGCCGTGGCCCTCTTCGGCACTTCCGTGGTGATCGGAGCTCCGGGGGGCGGGGCGACGTTCGCGGGCGAGGTGCACCTGTTCAATCGCGTCGCTACGAATAATTGGACCTTGACGCAAACCCTGGCCGCGACCGATGCCAGTTCGGTAGACAGTTTCGGCTGCTCGGTCGCTCTCAGCCGCACCAGCATCATGATTGTCGGCTCTAAAGACGATTCGACCGGATCGGCCTTCCAGCATGGATCGGTCTATCTATTCAAGCAACTCGGGGACGTGTGGTCTCAAGCCGCGAAACTGACCGCTTCCGACCTCTCCGCCCAGGACCACTTCGGCGCATCGGTTTGCGTGCAGAACAACATCGCCGCCGTGGGCGCGCCCGACGCCGACGGCGGCGGGGCCGTCTACATTTTCACTCGCCCGAGCGGCAGTTCAGACGTGTGGTCGCAAGTGCAGAAACTGACCGTCCCGGGGCAGTCCTCAACGGGCCGCCTGGGCTCGGCCGTCAGCATCGCGTGCGACCGCCTCGTCGTCGGCGCGGACAACCAGGGCGGCACGGCGCCGAATACCACCGGCGCGGCCTATGTCTTCACCAACAGCGGGGGTGTGTGGGGATCGCCGCAGCCTCTCATTGCGCCCGTTTTCGTGGGTGCTCGCTACGGGGCTTCGGTGTCGATCGACTGTCGCGGACGGGTGCTGATCGGCGCGCCCGGGAACCCTACAGGTTCGCCGGTGCTCGCCGGATCGGCCCACCTCTTCGCCCCCGATGCCTCCGGGGTGATGACGCTTCGAACAACTATGGGCTCCGGAAGTTCCGACGCCCAGGAGCAGTACGGCCAGTCGGTCGGTATCGGACAGAACCACGTGGTCGTCGGCTCCAACCGCACGACCACCGCCTCCGGCATCTCCGGCGGACTGGTCCATCTCCACCAGTTGACCGAACTCTCGACCTCGGTCCCACAGGCGCTGCCGCCCGCAGTGCCGGTCTGCCCACAGGGAATGTGGGAGCTGCTGCTGGCCGTTGATGGTTCGGGCAACCTCGCCTATCAGTGGGAGTTCCGTCAGGATCCGACCGGTCCGTGGACCGACCTCGGCATCGGCGGGTTGCGCACCTTCCCAAATGGGCTGTCGTTCTATGTTAGCAATACGCGCAACGTCCCTCTCACGCTCAGCAGTGCTTCGCCCCTGTTGCCGGGCCGGATTGGACAGTTCCGGTGCATCGTCACCGCGCCCAACGGTTACTCCATCGCCAGCACCCCCGCCGATGTGCTCGTCGCCAACTCATGCTGCTCGTTTTCCATCAACGTGAACGGGACGTATCTTCAGACCAACAACTCCAACACCCAACCCGCCCGGTTCATCCCCCTGGGCAACTGCAACCTTGCCCCCGGCGACGATGTCCGGTTGAGAACCGAGGGCTCATACGCCGGTGTCGGCTCGAGCAACCTCACCGCGGCGATCGCCGTCTTCAGCTCCAGTTCCACGCTGCTGTCCCCGTTCGAGCCCCTGCGGGTGCCCGGGGCGCTGCTGGCGGCGGGCTCCGCTCCCGTCGACACGGTGCTGCGGGATATCCCCGAGGATTTCCAGATCAATGTGCAGTCCGCGATCACGGTGCCCGCGCAGGCCGTTGGCCTGTTCGTCGCGCCCAACGACATCTGGTTCGCCAACAACCAGAACAATGAGCCCCCCTTCCACCTCCACATCGCGCGCTGCGAACCGATAGGCGGCGCGGTCAGCGGCGATGTCACCATCTGCCGCACCGGCGCCGTCTCACTCGCCTGCACCGCGTCCGGTGCCTCGCTCGGCTATCGCTGGCGATACGCACCCGCCGCGACAGGCATTTTTAATGACATCCAGGATGGCTCGAACACCATGCCCGACGGGTTGACCTTCATCGCCGCCGGTTCCGGCGCGCCCACCACCACCCTCACGCCCGGACCCCCCGGCTGGCCGGAGGCCATCGGTCAGTTCCAGTGCAACGTCAGCAGCGCGTGCCGAACGATTCAGAGCCTCAACTCCACCATCCGGGTGTGCGTCGCCGACTACGACTGCTCCGGCACGGTCAACGTCCCGGATATCTTCGCGTTCCTCTCGGCGTGGTTCGCCAACGACCCCGCGACCGACTTTGACGGTTCCGGCCTCCCCGTCGCCGTCCCCGACATCTTCGCATTCCTCTCCGCATGGTTCGCGGGCTGTCCCTGACCTCAAGCACGGCGAGCGGCCAATGGCCGCCTTCACGACAAGCGACGGCTTCGAGTTCGAGACCATGCGCGAGCCGGGCCTGCTGAGCTGCGTCTGTCGCCGCGGCCCCGATGCAGGGCGCATCGAGATCACCGCTCCACCGGGGTTGGAAGTTGGCCCGCAGGTGCTCGAGGTCGGCGAGATGCTCTCGCGGGAAGGGTGCAGTGCGGCGGGGAAGGCTCGGAAGCGCGAGGAGCGACGGCGGGAGCCATGAACGCTACGAGTTCAGAGCGAAACGTAGCGCTAGTAGATCGACGGCCAGCGACGCTCCGCCCGACAGCACCGCCGCAATGGCCTCGGCGAGGTTGGCCCACCGGACATGCACCCACGCGGGGCAGGCAACCGCTGGCGCAGCGAGGCCGCACCCCGAATCACCCGCACGATAGAGCGACGGGCTCGACTCCCGCGAGTCACTGACCATGCTCGCCTGGGGGTGGAGCGCAATGGACCCGCTGAATGTGCGGAATTCGTGGCCGCTCCTGACGGTCCGCTGCGCCTGGAGAAGTGCCGCTCAAACGTCCGCTGCCGATCCGCACCAGCAATAGGTCGGCACCTATTGCCGGGCCTGTTGACTCTGGGTACTCCGTGATGGCCGTGGCCCTTGTGCGACAAGCACGCTCCGTCATCAACCTCAAGGGACCTGCCCCGAACCAAGTCTGCTGAGCGTCCCAAAGAAGCACGAATCTCTCCTCGCCACAGGATTATGGGGGGAGATCTATGGCCCTTAGACAGGAATCTGACAATGTGCGCCTCCATCCTTCATATTGTGTCGGCGGTGCTGGGTCGCGGCGGATTGCTGCTTGGCGTGCTGCTCATGCTTTGGGGCACGCAGGCCTCGGCACAGTGCGGCGCAGCGGTGACCAACCGCTTCGGCGGCGAGACCACGGCCGTCGAGCAGGTGGGCACCACCGCCTTGCTTGTCGCCTCGGGCACCAATCTGGAACTGTTGAGTCTCGCCAACCCCAACGCCCCCGCGTCGTTCTCGCCGCCCCGTCGCATCGGTCTCTCTCATCCCGCACGCAAAATCTCCCTCTCGCCCGATGGCCAGAGCGCGTGCGTGCTCCTTGAGAACGGCACCGTGGTCCGCGTGACCATCCTGTACGCGCCGTTCATGGATATCAGCAACCCCGTGACGGTCTTCGCGTACGACGTCACGGACATTCTGGCCGACGGCCCTCGGCTGTACATCTCGACCTTCGATGAGGACCTGCCGCACATCAACAGCGACATCCTCATTTATGACTTCTCGGCCAACGGCCTGCCGGTCTATGTCGGAGCCATCGAACCCTTTGTGACGAACTACGGCTTTGACCGTCTCGCCAAAGTCGGCAGCGTGCTGTGGGCGGGCATCCACGAGTACGACTCGTCGATGCTCGGCGTAGAGGCGTGGAATGTCTCCAATCCCGCCGCGCCCGTGCGTATCACGACCAGCCTCAACAGCGCACCTCTGGGTTCGCACACGAGCATCAGCGCCATGCAACTGGTGGGGAGCAAGCTGCTTCTGAGTTACGACAACCAAGTGCCGCTCATCACCCCCAGCGAGGACTGGATGCGCGCGGTCGATATCTCCACGCCCGCGTCCCCCATCTGGCACCCGCCGGTTGATCTCAACGGGCGGGCCCTCTGCATGGCCGCGACGGGCAACCTCCTGCGCATCAGCATCGAGAGCGCGGGGGTCGGCACGTGGAACACCGCGAATCCCGCCGCGCTGAGCTATCTCGGCGGATACTTCAGCAGCTTCCCGCGCGTCACGCAGATGGTCTCCGGGGCCTCGAGCGGCTTTACCGACTACTGGGCCGGCGGCCGCGGCGGGCTGATGACCATGAACACGGCCAGCCCAGGCGTCGTCTCTGTCCGATCCAACCTCACCGCTTTGCCCGTCGGCCCAAGCGTCGTTCGCCAGTCCGGCAACATCACCGCCGTGCTGGACTACACCTTCAACACACTCCGCCTCTACGACTACACCCTGCCCGAGGCCCAGCAACTCCGTAGCTCGCTGGTGCTGCCGAACTACTCGGAGTTCATGGAGCCCGGATTCCTCGCAGGCGGCGTCAACATCCTCGCGATCGCGACCAAGGTCCCCGGCGCGGGCGACGCCATCAGGCTGGTGAACATCACCAACCCCGCCGCGCCCACCTTGCTCGCTCCCACCCTCGGCGGCTTTGAGGTACACCGGATGTGCGTGACCAACTCGCGGCTGTACGCCATCACCACCAATGCCGAGTTCGTCATCGTCGAGCTCTCCTCGCTCGCGCCGGTGCTCCGAAGCACGACACCCTTCGGCGGCTCCGCCTCCAACTACACCGCCATCACCTCGTGGGAGGCGCCGGGGGCGGTGAACAAGGTCGTCGCCCTCGGCACGCACTCCTTCGGCCTCTGGCTGATCGATGTCACCAGCGCTCTGGCCCCCTTGGTCTCGGGCATCTACAACCCCGTCCCGAACTATCACGTCGGTGCGCTGGCCAAGGGCGATCACCAGCTCTATGTGAACGCCACCGTCGGAGGCCCGCCCGTCTCGGATTTCCTCACCGATATCCGCCTCGAGGCCGTGACGGTGACGTCGATCACCAACCCCGTTCGCCGCGGCCTGAGCGCCGTTGGCTTCGGCTTCGGCTATCCCCCGCAGTACGACAGCCTCACCTATGTGTCGTCTCCCAGCGGCAAGTTCCTGGTCGGCACATACGACTACGGGGACGGGGTGAACAACTTCGCGGCGATCCATCCGCTCGCCAACTTCTTCTTCTTCGAGAACTACTTCGCCCCGGTCGCTTACCCGAAAATGCCACACGTCCATGGCCGTCTCGCCCCGAGCGCCACCGGCACGCACATGATCGGCGCCGCCGATGCCGCGGGCCTGTATCAAGTCGCTCTGCCGACCAGCTACGCACCCGGCTTCGCCATCCAGGCGTTTGATCAGCCCGGCTGCTACGGCGGCACGGTAAGCTTTTTGGCCGCCACGCTCGCGGTTCCGACCAACGTCACCAGCCAGTGGTACCGTCGCGGCAACGGCCCGGAGACGGCGATCACCGACGGCCCCACTGCCTGGGGCTCGACCATCACCGGCGCGACCGACACCTTCCTCACCATCTCCAACCTGCGACCGATGGACCGTATGTTCTACTATGTATGCAAGGCGACCAACAGTTGCGGCACCACCACCTCGGACAGCGCGTTTGTGCGCTTCTGCCCGGCTGACTTCGACTGCTCGGGCGGCGCGGGGGGAACCGGCGGCATCACTGTGCAGGACATCTTCGCCTTCCTTTCCGCCTGGTTCGCACAGGACCCACGAGCAGACTTCGATGGTGTCGGCGGCATCGCAGTACCAGATATCTTCGCGTTCCTGAGCGCGTGGTTCGCGGGTTGCTGGTGAACTGCTGACCGCTACCTCATCGGAGGGAAACGTCGCGACAAGCGATTCCATGACCTTTCCTGGAATGGTCGGCTTGTAAGCACCTTTGGGCATTACCATGCCGCATGGCCGATCGCGCGGGGGATACTCCGAGGGTCATACATGTCGAGCAGGCTCAATCTCGTGACGACAACAACTCCTGCGGTGGCGTGCGCGATGCTCATGTCGCATGCCGCGGGCTCCGACCCCCGCCCCCGGCTTGCGTGGGGGAGTCAGTAGGCCGAGCAGGTGACCGCTACACGTTGAAAGCAAAACGTAGCGGCCATGCCGCCCTTCATGATCGTGTTGCGAACATCACCAGAACGATGATCACCGCAACCGCCAGCACCGCGATGCACGCCAACTGAATGGCGATCAACCGTGTCAACCTTGACATCGCCTTCTCCGCCGCGTCGCTCTTTGTAGCCAGCGGGGCGAGGCGAGCGGACACGTCGGCCTTCACCTGATCGAGTCCTTGACTGACCATGGCAGCCTGTTGCTTTCCAAAGGCGAGCTTTAGGGAATAGAAGTCCTCAGGCCGTCCCTGTGGTCCGAGTTGTGCTGCGGTGCCGACCTCCGCTCACGCTTGGCGCAGCATGGGGTGATCATGCGACAAACACCGCTCACGCCATCGACTACAGACGCACTGTGAGGAAGAGTTTGGGCGGAGCGATGAACTCGGGTATCATGAACTGCGTCGAGGCGGGCCAGCGTGGCTCGCCGCAGATCATCTGGAGATTGTCTGCTAACCGATGCCGCGGCATCCAGATGAATCTCGGCAAGCATCAAGGAGAATCCCATGTTTCGAGTCAGTTTGATGGCGGCGGCCCTCTTGGCGATCGTCGGTTCGACCGCCGCGGCCGATACGCTGGTGGACAATCTCTCGGAGCCTACGCGGGGTGTGACCATTCTTGGAGTCACCGATCCAGACCGGATTTGGGTCGCTCAGTCGTTCTACACGCCCGAACGCGTACGGCTGGACCAGATTTCTGTGCTCGCGGGCGTTTCGCCTGACGGCGCGGACGCGGTGGCGGAGTTGCGGAGTGGTGTAGATCCTTCGGGACCGGCGATCACGAGCCTCGACATGTCCGCGCTTGATGCCGAGGCTCTCGGTATCGTCTCATTGGTCCCTCAGACGCAGGTTGTGCTCGAGCCGGGCGTTCAGTATTGGATTGTGCTCGGCACCGCGACAACCGGCGCGTTTGGTTGGGCCTATGCCGAAGGCAACGTCACGGTCGGCCCGGGCACGTTGGCCGAATACTCGTACTCGGATGACTCGGGCGTGTCGTGGGGACCTGCCGGAACAGACAATCCACACCAGGTGAACGTCGAGGTGACGCTGTTCTGTCCGGCGGACTTCGACGGCAACGGCACCGTCGCAGTCCCCGACATCTTCGCATTCCTCTCCGCGTGGTTCGCACAAGATCCGCGAGCGGACTTCGACGATGATGGCACTATTGCCGTGCCCGACATCTTCGCCTTCCTCTCCGCATGGTTCGCGGGCTGTCCTTGAGGTTCTGTCCGCTACCTCATCAGAGGGAAACGTAGCGGGCAAGCCGGGGCGGAGCCGACTCGCTTCCGGAACACGCACATGCGAGCGTGCACCGCCCACCCGACCGTGGTTTATCACCCCAAAGTTTCCGTGTACTTTGCCAGAGCGCTGCGGTATTCCATGACTGGTTCTGAACTGGTTTCTCACATGAGTTCGGACCCGAACTCGTACAAATCTGGCACAACTGTTGGCGTGTTAGAGTGCGTCTGCAATCACCGCATCGACATGACGATGAATGGCACGGGTGGCACGAAGAATCTGTCGGTTCTGACCCGTGCCACGTTCCGTTGACACAACCCGGCCCCGGCTACAACTGGCCGGGCCAAGGAGTGTCACGATGGGCAAATAGGTCTATTCCGATGAGTTCAAGCGGGCCGCGGTCGAGCAGGTCGTCGTCCAGCGGCACACCATGACCTCCGTCGCCCAGCGCCTGGGCGTCAACTACCACACGCTCCGTGAGTGGGTGCAGGAGGCACGCTCCGCCGCGGCCGTCTCCACCGTCCCCGCCCATCTCCCCCCCGAGCAGCGGGTCCGCGAACTCGAGAAGGAGAACGCACGCCTCCGCATGGAACGGGACATTTGAAAAAAAGCGACGGCCTATTTCGCGGCTCTGGACGCGGGGTCGCGGCCATGAAGTTCGCACTCATCCGCGACAACCGCGTGCTCTTCGACGTCGAGGTCATGTGCGCTGTGCTCGGCGTCACCACCGCGTCATCCCATCCCCCCAGTACAGGCGCGCGCAACTTCTGAGTTCCCTCCCTCCTGGCTCCTCCCCCGCCAGGGGGAGGTGCCTCGCGCAGCGAGGCGGTGGGGGCTCCCCGCCTTCCTTCCCCTCCTCCCGTCTTTCTACTTCCTCCTCTTCCGATCTCCCACTTCCGACTTCCGACTTCCCACTTTCCGCTTTCCTCTTCCAGTCCGCATTCCGAAATCCGCAATCCACAATCTCTTCCCCTCGCTCCGGAAGAACTCGTCCGGCAAAGACCTGAGGAATACGCACGAATTGATTTCGCATACCAAAAACCGGGCTGTAATCGCCGCCGTAGGCCTGCGGACCCCTCGCGGTCCATTGCCTGCGCGCACTGCCCGTTTCCGCCCGTGGCATCGTGCGCGCATGTTGCCCATCTTCACCGGCGGCCAGAAATGAAGGAGAGACTGCCCATGTCCCATACTCGTCGCGTACGTTCCATCGCCATTGCCGGCGCTGCGGGCCTTGCCCTCGCCAGCGCGGCCCACGCCGAACTCACCGTCGGCCTCACCTCCAGCAGCCAGTTGGTGAGTTTCGACACCGCCGCGCCCGGCGCGATCCTGCTCACCTCGCCGGCGATCTCCGGCCTGGTCCAGGGCGACAGCATCGTCGATATCGACTACTACCCCGTCAACGGCCTGCTCCACGGCATCGGCTCCAGCGGCACGCTCTACCGCATCGATCGCGCCACCGGCATCGCGACCCTCGACGCCACGCCCCAGACCTCCATGGGCGTCGTGCAGGACATGGACTTCAACCCCTCGGCCGACCGCCTCCGCGTCTTCAGCGCGGGCGATGCGAACTTCCGCATCACCCCGAGCGTCGGCACCGCCGGCTCCAACGGCGCCAACACCGGACTTGTGACTTCCGATGGCACGCTCGCCTTCGCGGGCGGATCGCCGAACCCGAACCTCGTGGGCGCGGCGTACACCAACAACTTCGATGGCACCGCGACCACCTCCCTCTACAGCATCGACGCGGACCTCGATGCGCTCATCATCCACAGCGGCGCGCCGCAGTTCTCGACCCTCGCGCAGGTCGGCTCGCTGGGCTTCAATGTGGGCCAGAACGTCGGGTTCGATGTCTCCAACTCCGGCGTCGCGTTTGTTTCCAACGGCAACTCGCTGTTCACGATCAACCTCGCCTCCGGTGCGCTCTCCGCGATCGGCACGATCGGCGGCGGCCTCAGCGTCACCACCATCGCGGTCGTTCCCGCCCCGGCCGGTGCTGCCGCGTTCCTCGGCCTGGGCGCCTTGGCCCTGGCCCGTCGCCGACGCTGATTCCACAACACGGGCACGATGCCCTGACTCTTCGGTCATCGCGCGCCGGCCCGCGTCCCTTGGGACCCGGGCCGGCTTTGCTTTTTCGGACACGCGCAACAATCCACCATCAGGCCACCGCGCGTCTACGGTTCAAACCGCATGGCACCCGGCGACGAAGACCTGTTGCAACTGGTAGCGCAAGGCGACGCGGCCGCCTTCGCGGAGTTGTATGACCGCTTCGCGCCGCGGGTCTTCGGCCTCGCGCTCAAACTCGTGGGCGACCGGCAGGAAGCGCAGGACGTTCTTCAGGAAGTGTTTCTGGACCTCTGGCGGCGGGGCGGGGCGTTCGATGCCGCGCTCGGCACCGCGCCAGCCTGGATTCTCATGATCGCACGCGCCCGCTCCATCGATGCCATCCGGAAACGCCAGCGGCGGCGTCGCCGTCTGGCGTCGCTGGACCCGGCGCCCGAACTTGGCCCCGCCTCAGCCGGCGATGCGGCGTGGCTGGAACGCGTGCTGCCCGCGCTCGCGCCGGAACTGCGCGATGTTGTCCACCTGGCCTATGCCCGCGGCATGACCCGCGAGCAGATCGGCGAGGTGCTTGGCATCCCGACAGGCACCGTCAAGACCCGACTCAGATCCGCCGTGGCGCAGATGTCCGCTTCGCTCGGTAACGTGCCGCTCAGCAACGCAAGGAGGGCATCGCCATGACCGCGCAGCCCCCGCCCCCCCCGATGAACCACGGCGATGGTCCTCCCCGCCGCACCGACGCGGCGGAACTGGCCGACCTGTACGCCGCCGGCGGGCTCTCCGATGCCGAGTCGATGGAACTCGATGCGCGTGTCGCCGCGCGCGAGCCCGATCTCCTCGCGCACCTGCGGCGGGTCGAGACGCTCGCCGATGCCCTTGCCCGGGGCTTTGCAGGCTCGGAAACTCCGCCGCCCGAGGCCCGCGCCCGGTTGCTTCTGAGCATCCACGATGCCCGCCGGGAGAAGACTGCCGCGGACGAAGCCGAAGCGTCGCTAGTGCAGGAGATGTTCGCCGATGCGCGCGCCGCGGCAGGAATGCGCTCGCGCGACCGCGCCCCACTGCGGGAGCCCGTGCTCGCTGGCAGCCATGCGAGCCCACCCTTCTCCCCCGAGGTCATTGTCCGACGCGCCTCCGACGGCCACTGGTGGCCGACGGGGCTCCCCGGCGTGTGGGGCAAGCCGCTGTACAAGAGCCGGCGCGCCGACCGCGAGACGCTGCTGGTCCGGTGCGACCCGGGCGCGATGATCCCCCGGCACGCCCACGAGGGCATCGAGGAACTGATCGTGCTCGAGGGCACGCTGCAAGTCGGCGATGTGCTGCTGCGCGCCGGCGACTACATCCGCTCGATGCCCGGCTCCGACCATGGCGACGCCGTCAGTCCGGAGGGGTGCATCTGCCTGTTCTTCACCAGCCACGGCGTGATGAGCCCGCGCAGCCAGGTCGTGATGTTCCTCCGCGCCATCGTGTACTGGGTGCGGTCGAGGCTCGGCGGGGGTCGGTAAGCACTCGTCACGCCCCGATCGGAGCGCGTTACGCCGGCTGCCGCACCCGCATCATGTAGTCCATCTCCGGAGCGCCCCCGCCCAGCCGCCGGATGGCGTTGGTCGCCTGTGCGCGGTGGTGGACCGAGTGGACGATCCCCTGGAGGAGCATGTCCGCGAGGGTTGCACGGAACAGCCCGCCGCGGGAATCGCGATAGGTCTGCACGCGCGCCAGCGCATCATCGCGCAGCGTCGCGATGAACACCTCGCGCTCGGCCCTGGTTTTCTCGAACCTCGGACGGAGCGCGCCCACGGACACCGGATCACTCTCGTTGGGCCACTGGGGCTCCGCGTCCCCGCGCCACCGGCGGAGCCACATGTCCTCACCCGCCCAGGTATGCGTCAGCACACGGCGCAGCGATCCGGACCCCGGCCCGATCTCCAGCGCGCGGTCGAGTTGCTCATCGCTCAGCGCTGTCGCGCTGTCAAGCACGGTCGCGTTCGCCCAGTCGGAGTATTCCAGCAGGCGGCGGATCAATGCGAGGTCGGTCATTGTGGAACTTCCTGTTGAGACGCCCCTGGCGCAATGAGTCGCGACATGAGCATCGGACACGCTCTTTGTAACCCGTCGCTCGCGCTGCGGGCTCTGATGCACAGAAGTCTCACATCCCTCATCCCTCATCCCTCATCCCTCATCCCTGCCCCTCAACAACTGGCTGCTCACCAGCGACCGGTACAAGTCGCATCGCCCCAGCAACTCGGTGTGCGTTCCTCGGTCGTTGATCCGCCCCTCGTCCATCACCACGATCTGGTCCGCGGCGAGCACCGTCGAAAGCCTGTGGGCCACGATCAGGCACGTCCGCGCGCCCGCGCCCCCCCCCTCGCTCCCGCCCCTGCCCTTCGGGGAAACAAACTCCGCGACCGCCTCCGCAATCCGGGCCTCGGATTCGGCATCGACCATGCTGGTGGCCTCATCGAGGATCAGGATCGCCGGCTCGCGCAGGATGGCGCGCGCGATCGCGATCCGCTGGCGCTGCCCGCCCGACAGCCCCGCGCCCTGCTCGCCGATCTCAAACTCGTAGCCGCCCGGCTTGGCGAGGATGAACTCTTCCGCGCGGGCCATCCGCGCTGCGTTTCGCACGCGCTCCATCTCCGCGGCGGCATCACCCAGGCCCGAAGCACCGTACGCGATGTTGTCCGCGATCGTGCCGCGGAACAGCACCGTGTCCTGCGTGACCACGCCGATCTGCCGGCGCAGCGAGCGGATGTTGAAGTCCCGGACATCGCGCCCGTCGATCCGCACCTTTCCCGTGTCGGGGTCGAAGAGTCGGGGGATCAGCGAAAGGAGTGTCGTTTTGCCGCAGCCGTTGGGACCGACGAAGGCGTAGGTCGCGCCGTGCGGGATGCTCAGGCTCACAGCCCGCAACGCCGGAGCGTTCGCGCCGGGATACCCGAAGACAACCTCCTCGAAGGCGATCGACTCGCGGACCGGCGGCACTTTCGGGAGCGCGCGGTCGTGCCCCGGCTCCGAGGGCAGGGCCATCAACTCCTGCAGTCGCGAGGCCGCGCCCGAGGCCTGCTGGATGTCGTTGAGCAGTCCGGTCAGCGGCTTGAGGCTCGCCCCCGCGATGCCCAGCGACCCGAGCACCATGATGAACGACTTGGGGTCCAGATGATGGTCGAGGATCGTCTTGATCGCGACCACCGCCATCGTGCCCAGGATGAACAGCGTCAGAGTTTCGATGAGCGGGCTGGCCACGGCCCGCGCTGTCCGCACCTTGAACTCCTGCGACACCACCTTCTTGTTGATCCGGTGGAACCGTCCGGCTTCCGATCGCTCGCTGGCGTGGACCTTCACGACGCGCAGCCCACCCATCGCCTCGCCCGCGGCGCGGTACAGACCCGCCTGGCCCTCGAGCGCGGAGCGAGAGGCCCGCCGGATCCGCTTGCCCAGTTTGCGGATCACGATCCCCAATGCCGGAGCGATGAGCAGCGCAGCCCCGGCGAGCCGCCAGTCGAGGATGAACGCCACGCCCATCGCCACCAGGCCCTTGGTGGTCTGCGCGACCGCGCGAGAGAGCAATGCGTTGAAGCCAGCGCCCAGCGTCGCCGTGTCGTAAACGATCCGGCTCACAAGGTCGCTTGGTCCCCTGCCCAGGACGGTCTTGAGCGGGAGGTGGATGACGCGGTGGAAGGCCTCGCGACGCACGTTGGCCACGGTGCGAGAGACCACCGTGAGCGCCAGATAGGCGTGTGCGAAGTTGCACGCAGCGCCCAGCACCGTCAGCAGGCCCAACGCGACCATGATCCACAGGACCGCGTCAAAGGGCTTGGTCGGGAGCGTTTCAATCACTCCGGGCGGCACCTTTGGCGCCCAGCGGGGCAGTTGCCGGTTGAGGTCCCGGGCGATCTCGGGCAGTGTCCTTGCGGCGCGGCGCATGACGAACGGCTGGTCGGGGAGCGCTGCGATCACGTCTTCGGGAATCTGGTTCGAGCCGTTGGGGACCTGAGCGTTCAGATCGCGGGCCACCTGCGGAAGCGTCAGGGTTGTCTGCTCCGCCGCGCCAAGGACGGTATCCAGCACCGGCTTGATGGCCAGAAGCCCAGCACCCAATCCGCCGGCCGAGAGGAGCGCAAAGACCATGGCCGCGGCCACCAGCCATCGGTACCGAAGCATCCGCCTTGCAAACATCCAGAAGGGCTGCATCGTGGTTGGGGGAACAGGTGGAGGAGTATGGATGCCCGGCCTCCCGGGTTCCAGCCTATCCGGCCTGAGGGTCTATCGTCGGAGCGTGCAGCCCCACCCCTCCACCGACACGCCGCGGGTCGTGTTCATCATTCCGTGTTTCAACCACGGCATGTTCGTCGAGGAGGCTGTCCGCTCGGCCCTGGGGCAGGAAAGTGCGGACATCCGGGTGGTCGTCGTGGACGATGGCTCCGATGACGGCACCACTCCCGGGGCGTGTGATCGGTGCCGCGTTGTCAACGACCCTGCGGGAATCTGCCGCGTCCACGTCCTCCACCAACCCAACTCCGGGCTGCCCACGGCCCGTAACGCCGGCGTCCAAGCGGCACGAACGTTTGCGCCCGACCACGATTTGCTGGCGTTCCTGGATGCAGACGATTACGTCGAACCCTCGTTTGTGCGCAAGTTGTGCGCTCGCCTGCTCGCCTCGGACCCCGCGCACACCAGCCATGCCTATTGCCAGGAGCGTCTGGTGGGCCTGGGATCGGGCACATGGAACGTACCGGAATGGGACCCGCTCTTGCTCGCTGTCACCAATCTGCACGCCGTGACATGCATCGTGCGGCGTGACAAGTTTCAGGAGGTCGGCGGCTTCGACGAGACGATGCGCCGGGGCTACGAGGACTGGGACCTGTGGCTCCGCTTTGCCGAGCGCGGGCTGCGGGGCGTGCGGGTGCGTGAGCCGTTGTTCGTCTGGCGTCGCCACAGCGCGGCGAGCATGATCAGCGAGGCCGTGGCCCGGCACGATGAGTTGTACAGCGCGCTCATCGCCCGGCACCGACCGTTCTTCGACGCGCACGCGCTGGACGTCATCCGTCTGGCCAACGGCCTTCTGCGCTCCGGCGATGCGCACTGGGTGGATGAAGACCGCCGGTCGATCATGCTCGCGCAGATGCGCGAACACATACGCGACGTGCATAGCGAGTGTTTCACTCTGCGGGAGCAGTCCTCGCGCGACCGGGAGGCCCGTGGCGAGGCCGAGCGGGCGCTGGCCGATCAGGTCACGAGGGGAGACGCGGCGCTGGACCGGTTGCGGGCGGAGCACGAGGCAAAGCCGGTGATCCGCCTGTCGCGCAGACTTCACCTGGCCATCGATGCGCTTCCCGCTCCGCTCGCTTCCGCCGCGCGTGCAGTTGTCCGCGCTGCTATCAGGCGCACGCCCAGAGCGCAGGGGCCAGTGCCTGTGCCGTTGTCCGCGCCCGATCAGCCCATCAGCCCGATCAGCCCGGCGAGCCGTCGAGTTCGGTGAGCAGCAGCACGGTGCCGCGCTGCGAGCCGAGCGTGTAGAAGCCGCCCGACGGGTCGGGGTTTCCAAAGCCAAGGCCGTTGTCAATGTGCCGCATCATCGCGACGATCGGGATGTCCGCGACAACCTCGATCGAGTAGAACTGCCGACCGGCGGTGGCCTGCGCGAGCACCAGGGCGTTCTGGTCCAGGTCGAGGTCGAGGCGAGCGCCGCCCGCCACCACGAAGTCGAGATCCAGGACAAAGCCATCGGTGTAATAGAGCCGGAACGTGACCGCCGCGTCCGCCGCGGGCACGCCGAAGGCGCTGAAGTTCGGATTGAACACGCTCAGGCGCTCGAAGAGGTCGTTGCCGGCGCGGGCGGTGTCGGTGAAGCCCTCGGCGAAGTCGTTATTGGTCGCGGCGGTGTGCGCAAACGGCGTGGCGAGCGAATCACCGAACTCCGTATGCGAGACCGACGCGTACAGGTTCGCGGCCCCGGAGGTGTAGCGGATTGAGTAACTCCGGCCGTCGAGCGTCGGGATGCTCGAGGTGTCGAAGGTCGCGCGGTCCCGGGCGCTGAGGATCAGCGAGGCCGGCGAGATCTGGAACTCCGGCGAGCCATCGTCGAAGGTGAACGTGAGCGTGATGATCGCGCCGGTGTTGCCGGGGTTCACGAAACTGATGCGCTCCGAGACGCCATCGGCCATCGTGCCCAGCGGCAGGATGCCGCGGGGCAGGCCATCGCCCGTAACGCCCAGAGCGGTGGAGCCGGCCTTGTCGCCGGAGTTGTCGAAGTGCGTGACGGCGGCGACGATGGGCTCATCGCTGGTGATAATGACCGACATCGCGCCATCGGGGAGCGCGGGAATCTCGGAGATCGACAGCCCGCCCCGGCGGAAGGCTTCGGCGGTGCGGGTGATGACCACCGGCGCGCCCGTCTCGAAGAAGAACTGGATCGAGACGGTGGTGTCGGTGTCGCTGGTGTTCTGCCAAAGAACGAAGTCGAAGATGTCCGTGCCCTTCTGGACATCGGGCAGCACCCATCGAGTCCCCGCGGAAGCAGCGAAAGTCTCGCCCGTCGCCGTGCCGAAGTCGTAGTGGCTCAGATTCACGGAAAGGGGGCCCGTGGACCATACCTCGATCGCGTAGGGCACATCGCGGTCGACGAGGTCGCCATCCGAATCGGCCGAACGCGACACGGTGAAGCCGCGTCGGGAGTTGGCGGGGATCGACGCGGTCTTGACAACAATGTCGCGGAACCAGAACGCCGGGTCCGAATCACTCCCGCTCGGGGTTCGGGGCGGCTGGGTCTGGCGAGTCTCCGCGCGGACGATCGCCTGATAGAAGACCGTTGTGCCGCCCGGGTTGCCCATCGGAACGAACTCGGTCACCGAATCGCTGGCGAAGCCCTCGGGGAAGTAGTACCGGTGGGTATAGAACGCCGCAACATTCGCGGGCTTGATGACCTCGACATCGGTGATGACCAGGAGTTCGTCTTCCTGGATGCCGTCGGCGTTGTCGAACCCTGGGTTCACGGGCAGCTCGTTGTACGGGCCCGCCCCGGCCGGCGTCTGCAGCATCATGTCGTTGATGAGTTCAAGCACGTCCCACGACGGCCCGGTGGTGCCGCCGACGATCTTCCCGAACACGGTGAAGCCCTGGTCCACAGTGTCGAGGAACGTGTTGTTCGCGAGGTTGAAGAAGAACTGACTCGTCGCCGAGTTCACCTGCCCGCCTACGCGGGCCATGGAGATCGTGCCTTCAAGGTTCGACTGGTTGAACTCATTCTGAACCGGTGGCTGCGTCGGGATCTCGGCAAAGCCGGTGCCCGAGGGCGCGATCCGCGACAGACCCCCCTGCACGACAAAGTCGTTGTCCAGCCTGTGGAAGAACGTGCGGTCATAGTCCCCCCGGCGGACATAGGACAGGAAGTTCGCCACGGTGATCGGGGCGGCGTTGTCGAAGAGCTCGATGTCAATATCGCCCATCGTCGTCTCGAACCGGACCACCGTGTTGTTCACGTTCTGCAGGTCGGTGATCAAGGGCAAGGGGGCCGAGTCGAGCAGCCGTCTCGCCTCCAGGGCCTCGAGCGAATGCATCTGCGGGGCCTGGCGGACGTTTTTCGTCTTGCGCATCGAACGACTCTCCTGCTCAGTGGCGTGTATCAACCCATCCCGGAGTGCCCCACCCCGAGTCATCCGGCCCCGCCCCCCCATTAGTCGCTCTCCGGGACGGTCGCCCGGCATCGTCCCGCCCCGGGTGGGGGGCAGGCGGGGAGAGTCTACCTGCAACCACATTCGCCCGCCACGCTTGCGCGGTTCAGGTGGAGCGGACTTCTGGAGGCGGTTTGGAGAGAATGCGGCGGCGGCGACTCAGGCGGCGGCCTGCATCGCCCCGGAATCCTGCGCCACGAGCCGGTCGTACTCGGTAAAGTCAAGCGTCACGAACAGGTGGGCAAGAGCCGGGTCGAACTGGGTCCCGGCGCACCGCACGATCTCCTCAAGCGTCTGGGCCCGCGGCATCGCGGCCCTGTACGAGCGGTTGGAGTTCATCGCGTCGAAGGTGTCGGCCAAGGCGATGATCCGGGCCATCAGGGGGATCGCGTCCCCTTTGATCCCGTGGGGATAGCCCTTCCCGTCCAACCGCTCGTGATGGTGGAGCACTCCCGGCAGGACATCGTTGAGTTGCCGGATGTCCTTGAGAATCTTGAAGCCCATCTCCGGATGCTTTTTGATCGCCCCGAACTCCTCCTCCGACAGCCTGCCGTTCTTGGTCAGGACCGCCTCGGGCACGCCGATCTTGCCGACATCATGGACCAAACCAGCGATGCGGACCCGGTCGGCCTCCTCCGCACTCATCCCGCTCGCCGATGCGAGCCGGTGTGAGAGGTGGGCGACGCGCCGGGAGTGGCCGCAGGTGTACCTGTCCTTGGCGTCGATCGACGCGGTCAGAGCCTCAAGCGTGCCGAGGAAGAGGGCCTGCTGCTCGGCGTAGAGCACGGCATTGTCGAGAAAAGCGCCGACGTAGCCACTGGCCGCCTCGAGCAACTGGATGTCGTAACTGCTGACCTGAGGATCATCACCGTACTTGTTGCCTGCGAGCAGGGCACCGGCCTGGCGGCTGCCGCGCCATATAGGCTGCACGAGCACCTGGCCGGAGCCGGGGAGTTCTTGCCCGCCGAGTTCGGTCAGGATGAGCGGCACCTGTGGCTCGGACGCGACGGGGAGTTGAGCGACGGCCGCTCCGAGCGCCTCGGGGTCCAGCGCGACCTCGCCGCTGGCAAAGAAGTGCCCGGCCGCGCCGCCCGCGACCGCGGCGTCCGCGACGAAGGTCGCGCCCAGCCACGAGAAGGGGAGCGTGCCACGGAGGCGGTCGCACATCTTCTGAATGAACTGGGCCGGCTGGGTAAGGTCGTTCATCGACCGGCCCAGGGAGTAGAGCAGGTCAATGGTCTCGAAGCAGTCGGTGAGTTGGCGCGTGAAGCCCGAGACGGTCTTGCCGTGCTCCTCGAGATTGTTGAGGTCCGCGGCCATCCAGAGCAGCGTGTCGCGCACCGCGGCGGCCGATGGGCCGTCGAAGCGTGCGCGTGGCAGCAGACTCTTGCGGGTGGCCTGGGCGTCGAGGTGGGCGGATCGGCACGCCGCGAGGAAGAACTCTTCCGTCAGCGCGCGCTCGCCAAAGGCGACGGCCACGATGAAACCGACCCGCTCCTTGCGGCGCTTCTCGGCGAGGGGCATCGCCCAGCACCCTGGGAAGAGTTCTTCGATGGCCGGGGCATCGCCAACGGCGAGCACGCCCCAGCGTCGAACCGCGTCCCGCACCAACTTCGTCACGGTGGAAGAGCCAAGGAGCAGGCCCACCGGCCCCTTCTCCTGCGGCTCGGCGAGAATCGCCCCCGCGTTGTCGCACCGCCAGGTGGCGAGCCCCAGAGCGGAGCATCGCTCGCGCAGGGCATGGACCGCCGCGCCTGGAGCGTTGGAGATCGCCTCTGGGACGCGGTACTGTTCGAGGTTCATGCTGCGCGACACTCCGCGATCGGCGCCATCGGGTCGGGCTTGATCGAACCGGCGGACGGGTGCCCGGCCAGAAGCGTGTTCTGCACGAAATCCAGCAGATCACGCACGCCGAACGGCTTGCCCATCACCCGCCGGATGCCGGTCATGGCCATCTGCTCGTGCTCGAGGATGTGCCCGCGCGCGGTGAGGAGCACCGTCGGCGGGGGCTGCGTGCCCGCAGCGCGTGCCTCCTCCGCGAGGCGGATGCACAGTTCCAGCCCGCTCATGTAGGGCATTTGCAGGTCCGTGACGATCGCATCGGGTTTGTGCTGGTGGATCAGGTCCAGCGCCTCCTCGCCGTCTCGTGCCTCAAAGACTGTGTAGCCGGCGGAGCGCAACTTCTCGGCGACAACCAGACGGATGTGCGTCTCGTCATCGGCGACCACGATGGTCGCTGCCAATGGGGATGTGGTCGAGGACGCGTTCAACGCACCGCTCCTTGAGGCCGCTCTTGAAGATCCGGGTCAGAGGAATCCGCTCCCGCATCGACCGCGCCCCGGGGGGCCTGAATAGCCCGGCCCGCATTCGCGCGCAAAGTCTTTAACGCACGCGGCAAAGCCGGGCGCGACAGACAGCCGAAGCGTTATCAGACTTGTGCCGATACCGGGCCAACCCGGGGGAGGAGGCGCCACGTCATCGAGCGATCACGCGCCGCTGGTTTTCGTAGGCGCGCTGGGAGACGGTGGTGGCGCCTGCTTGGCGCGATCAATCTCTTTGATGAGTTCCGCCTGATCCGCCTCGGGCACGTCCGAGGAAAGGTTCGCGTTGCCACCCGAGAAAATGAACCCGAACTGGTACAGAAGAAACACAATGACCAGCAGGATCACCAAGATCGAGACGGCCAACTTGATCTTCTGACCCTGGTCCAGGTTGCTGCGCTTGCCCCCTCCCTTGGGCCTGGAAGCGGCTTTGGAAGAGGACATTCCGGATTCGATCGAGGTGCGTGCCATATCTGGAACCCTATTAGAGCGGGCGAACAACTTTGTGGGCGCGATGGACAACAACAGGTTAACCGACTTCTCGGCGCTGGAACAGCACCACCGCGAGGGAAAGAAAGACGCCGACCTGACAGGAACCATAGAGCACTACCAGGCCCAGGTGGCGGCCGGGGACGGGCTGATCCTGCGAAATGGCATCCACAAGCCAGAAGAACTGGACGTTGGGCACGGCTGCCCACGCCGCGAGGGCGAGAAAGTTGTATCGAGTGGGCGCGAGGAAGACATAGTCCCCCGCCATCGGCGCGCGATGGACCAGGGGCCTGTCCGCTCCGACCCGCTGGACTTTCAGTGACTTGCCCGTCCCGAGCGAGCCGGTGATGACCAGGGCGGGCGGCAAGGTGCGGTCGCCGAGTTCACCGAGTTCGGTCAGACTTCCCTTGTAAGGCTCAAAGGGTGGGACTGCCAAGTCGAAGCCATTGGGGTTTGGGCCGTAATAGAATGGCAGGCCGGCGTTGAGTTGGCGGCGCGGATCAAACTCGAGCGTGATGTTGTAGATGTCACCGTTCTGATCGAGGGTCCGCTGGTCGTCCAACCCTGGATCGGCAGCGCCGATGAGGCCCACGAACTGGTTGTCCATGGCCCGCTTGCCCAGGAAATGGTTCGAGAGCATGCCGAGCATGAACGCCCCGCAGCAGACCACCAGCGTCATGACCTGCCCGAGACGCGCGGAAGCGGCCGTCGCAATGGCCGTCAGCACCAGGTGTGCCATCACGATGCTCAATGCGGCGATGGTGATCTGCGGCTTGAAGTTTGTGCCGGGCGGCTGGATCTCCCATCGCTTGGAGATCAGCAGCACGCCCAAGTACGCCAGCAGGATCAGCGGGAAAAGCAGGAGTGTCGCGGTCTGCGGAAAGACCCAGCCATAGAAGAAGTTGCACCAGATGGCAACGGCCAGGGACACGCCGATGGCCAGCAAGGAGAGAAAAACCACCGGGCCGTCCACCTCGTCGGCGGCGGTGGACATCACCTCGTGACGCAGGCAGAGGAGCAAAAAGACGGACATGGTGATACTGGCGATGAAAATCGCGCCGGCGACACCTGCAAACTTCCCCAGAACAAGGGTCACCCGCGAGACGGGCTTGCTCACCACCGTCAGGACGGTCTTGTTGTCGATCTCGCGGCTGATGACGGCGGTCGCCAGGAAGGCGGCGAGGAGCATCCCGCAGACAAAGACGGTCGCCATGCCGACATCGAGCAGGAGTTTGTTGTCGCCGGAGACCTCGCCGCTCTCGGTCATGCCCATCGAGAAACCGGCGGACCACGTTGTTCCAAGGAGGCAAAGCCCTGCCAACGCAATGATTATGAAAAAAATCGGCTGACGGACACTCTCGACGAACGTGTTCCGCGCGATGGTGAGAAGTTGCGAGAGCATGGGTGGCTGAGGGTCCGTGGGTGCCACGCAACCCGGGCGCGTGGAAGGCACCAGCGGTCAGGAGCGGGGAGCGGGGGACTGGTCGGATCGGATCGACGCCCGCTGCGGCGAAAGAAAGTTCGTGGCGGCGGACGAACATAGGGCCGGGTTTGTCGTACATCAACGTACCGGCGGGTCGACAGGTTCGCGCACCTGGTTTTGTGGGAGGGGGGTTGCCGGCTATTGTCTCGGCCCGGTCGGCGTTCTGCCGGCAGAGAGACGGGCGTTGCCTTCTGGTTGATGGGGTTGGGTCCGGGGGACCGATGGGCTTGGCCTGTCGAGGTTGCCGCCGCACCGCGTGTGCGCGGCGACGAGCCGGGATCGAATGGTGCGACGGGGCGAGCGGGGCGGGGTCTTCGGGAGCGTCGAGAAGCGCATGAAGGCCGATTTTCAGAGTTACAAGCGTGCCGCCGCGGTCTGTCTGCTGGGACTGGTCATCCAGTTGGCGATGGGCCTTGCGCTGCTCATCTATGGCGTGGTGGCCAAGGATCAGGCGGGGATAAGCGCGGCGTTCTTTGCGCTCCTCGGGTCCGTGGTCTGGCTTGCGCTGGCCGTAGTCTTCGACCAGCATCGGCGTGAGCGGATCGAGGCGTTGGAGGCCGAGTCGCTCTCGGCCCAGGGCGCCCGCGCGGCCTCGGCCTTTGGGCAGTCCGGCGACGAACTGCGGGTAGCGGCCAAGCGGCTGGTGGGGATGCACCGCATCTTCTTGCCGGTTGTCAGTTTGGTGCTGGCCGCGGCTCTGATCGCCGTTGGCCTGTGGAGGCTGGAGGGCGGACGCGACTTCTTCGAGCGGCCGAAGTTTGAGCCACCCGTTCTGGAAGCGGGGTGGCGGATCGTCATCGGCGCGGTGATAGCGGTGCTGGGCTTTTTGTTTGCGCGGTTTGTCGCCGGCATGGCGAAGCAACCGGTGTGGGCGAACCTGCGGGCCGGGGCAGCCATTGCCGTCGGCGCTGCGCTCGCGGGCGCGGCCCTGGCAATCGGGCACACGATTGATTACTTCGGCACCGACTCGGTCGCCAGCGTGATGCACATGGCCATCCCGATCGTGATGATCGTGATCGGCGCGGAGATCGTGTTCAACTTCCTGCTGGGCATCTACCGCCCGCGTCGCCCGGGCGAGGTCCCGCGTCCGGCGATGGACTCGCGGGTTCTCGGATTTGCCGCCGCGCCCGACCGGATCGCGGAGTCGATCGGGGGCGCGCTCAACTACCAGTTCGGGTTCGATGTGACGGGGAGTTGGTTCTACCAGTTGCTCAGCCGGTCGATCGCGGCGCTGGTGGTGGTGGGGGTGCTGGTGCTGTGGGCGCTGACGTGCGTCGCGGTGGTCCAGCCCAACGAGCAGGGTCTGCGCGTTCGCTTCGGCCAGAACATGACGGAGGCGCGGGCGCTGCGTCCGGGTCCGTACGTCAAGTTGCCCTGGCCGTTCGAGCGCATCGACCGGTTCCAGACCGAGCGGCTCCGGCGCGTGAACCTTGGCGGAGAGGCGCCGACCATCAAGACCGCGGTGCTGTGGACCAACGACCACAAGGCGGCCGAGCGGGTGTTCATCGTGCAGCCCGAGGCGCTGGAGCGCGAGGCGGGGCAACTCGACGCGGGCGACCGATCGCTGATCGCGGCGGAGGTGCCCCTCTACTACATCGTCGAGGAACTCGCGCTGTTCAACGGCATGGCCGCGCCCGAGGACCGCGAACGGGTGATCAAGGTCGAAGGGCAGCGGGAGTTGATGCGGTACATGGCGACGCGCGGCGCTGACGAGTTGCTGGGTGCCGGACGCGCGGGCGCGGCGGCGGAACTGGAGCGCCGCATGACCGAGCGCTTCAAGGGCAACGGCATCCGTGTCGTGTCGGTGGGGATCGAGGGCATTCATCCGCCGCGCGAGACAGCCGAGAAGTTCGAGGAGGTCGTGAGCGCGGGCCAGCGCCGCGAGGGCGCGATCGAGAACGGCTACAAGGAAGCCGACCAGATGCTCATCGAGGCGGCGGGCTCGCTCGGGCGGGCGCGCGAGTTGGTCGCGGTGATCAACCGGCACGAGCGCGAGCCCGACCCTGCGCAACAGCGGCTGCTGGACGCCCAGATCGCGGACCTGATGGCCAAGGCGGGCGGGGCGGCGGCGATCGAACTGCTCTCTGCCCGGCGCGAGCGCTGGGAGAAGCACATGCACGCGCGGGCGCGTGCCGAGCAGCACAAGGGCGAGATCGCCAAGTATGAGGCCTCGCCGACGGTGTACGTCGCGCGGAAGTACTTCGACATGCTGCGAGACCTTATCGCGAACAAGCGTGTTTACATCGTCGCCGATGGTGCCCAGGGGGTCGAGGTCCGTGTGGACCTGCACGACTCGGCGATCGGCGGCAACCTGTTTGAGGACCCCAAGGCGACAGCGCCCGAGCAGTCTCCCTGAGACGCTCTGACGCGGCGCACGTTCTTTGTCAACGCACGAGGAGATCGGTCCTTGCAACGGTACACAGGCCTTTTCGTCCGGTTCCTGATCATCGGCGTCGTGGTGCTCACATTCGTGGGCTTCATGGTGTCGTACACCGTGGGGTTCAACGAGAAGGCGGTGGTCGCGACCTTCGGGCGCGCCGATGCGACCTCCGTGATCGACGCGCCGGGGCTGCGGTTCCGGGTGCCCTACGTCCACTCGGTCACCAAGTACGACACGCGTCTTCGCCTGGTCGAGAGCACGCCCGAGACGCAATCGACGGCCGATCAGCGGCAACTGGTGTTCACCGCGTACATGACCTGGCGGGTCGCGGACCCGCTGAAGTTCTACCAGCGGTTCTCCGGCTCGGGCGATGGGGCGGGCGACCACTATGCCGAGGCCGAGCGGATCCTTGTCACCAAACTCCGCAGCGCGATGACGGAGGTCGGGCAGTACCGCCTTGATCAACTTCTCGCGGCCGACGGCGCGGCCTCGCAACTGCCCGAACTCGAGACCCGGATTCTGGAAATGCTCTCGCGTTCCAGCGGGGGACCGGCGGCGGGGGCGGCGTTGGCGGACTCGGGCATCGTCCCGGTCGCGGTGGGCATCTCCACGATCTCGCTCCCGCAGGAGGTGACCAAGAGCGTCATCGACCGCATGAACGGCAACCGCGACAAGATCATCAATGAGACCATCAGCCAGGGCGCAAGCCAGGCCGCGGCGATCCGCTCGAGCGCGGACAACGATGCCAAGCGCATCCTCGCGTTCGCGCAGCGGCTGGCGGGAGAACTCCGTGCCAAGGGCGATGCCGAGGTCGCCGAGTTCACCAAGCGGATGAACGAGAAGCCGGAACTGGCGGTCTTCCTCAAGAACATGGAACTGATGCGCGTCGCGCACGGCCGCTCGACCACGCTGGTTCTGCCCACGAGCATTCCCGGACTCGAGTTCTTCAGCCCCGGCGCATCGGGCATGTTCAACTCCGGCGAGATTCCTGTCCCCGGCCTTGACCGGCTCACCGCTCCCCCAGCGCCCAACGTCAGGCCCGCGGCGGATGCGGGCAGCGACGCTGCGGTCCCCGGGGGTGGACGATGAGCGGCTTTTCCGGTCGATCTAGCGCGGACCCCTTGGCGCGTCGCGAACGGCGCGGCGCGGCGACAGTCCGGTTGAACTCCGGCGAGGGTTCCGCGGCCGCGGACATGGCGTCGATGATGGACCCGGCGACCAAGTCGCTGGCCGATGCGCTGCGGTGGAGTTATCACGTCCTGCTGGGCTCGATCGTCGTGCTCGCCGCGCTGTTCGCTTTCTCCGGCTTCACCTCCGTGGGCGCATCGGAGCGGGGCATCAAGTTGCGGTTCGGGCAGATCGTTGATTCCAATCTCGAGCCGGGCGCTCACCTGGGGTGGCCCGCGCCGATCGGCCGGATCATCAAGGTCCCCGTCGGCGAGCAGGTTCTGGACCTCCGCAGGCAGTTCTTCCCGAGTCTCTCTGCTGATGAGGAGAACAAACTCGCAAGCGAGGGGTCGACGACGCTTTCGGGCGGCGGCTCCGACTCACTTGACCCGAATGTCGATGGGCAGTTGCTCACCGCCGATGGCGCGATGGTCCACGCCCGGTGGACCGTGAGTTACCGGCACGATGAGGCGAGGCCCGACCTCAACGCTCGCAACATCCCCGATGAGGATGTGGAGCAGAAGATCGTTCTGGTGGTGGTGATGCAGGCGATCGTCCGCGCTGCCGCGGGCGTCACGCTCGACGAGTTCATGCGGAACATCCCCGATGAGAGCCGCGCCGAGGGCACGTTCCGCACCGTCGAATCGCTGGCGCGTCAGACGGCCCAGGGCACGCTCGATCGACTTGAATCGGGCATCCAGATTCAGACGCTGGCTATGACGCAGAAGTTTCCCCCGCGACGGGTGATGGGACGGTACTACCAGGTGCAGGCGGCCCAGTCGCAGTCGGCCTCGGCCATTGAGCAGGCCGATGACCAGCGCCGGCAGTCGCTCCAGGCGGCGGCGGGCGATGCGGCGGACGTGATTCTGGCGCAGATCGACCGGTACGAACTCGACCTGGCCAAGGGGGACGCGGCGGCGGCGGAGGCCACGCTGGCGCAGATCAACAGTTTGCTGCTGGGCGAGGCTGTCGAGATCGGCGGGCGCGCTGTCCAGGTGCGGGTTTCGGGCGCGGTGACATCGATGCTCGATGGCGCGCGCCAGGAGCGGACGACGATGGTCGCGAAGGCCAAGGCCGATGCGGACCTGTTTGTGGCGAAACTCGCGGCGTACAAGGTGAACCCCACGGTGCTGCTCAACGGCGACTGGGCGGACGCCTACCGGGCGTTCGCCACGCGAGACGGGACGCAGATCATGCTCCTCCCGGCGACGGGCAGACCGACGGTGATCTCGATCAACCGCGACCCCGCGCTCCTGCGCGAGCAGGAGGTCGATCGTCTGGGCAAGGAGTTTGACGATGCCAACAGGAAGCGTCAGCAAGAGTTGCTCCGCAACCGCTTCGAGCAGCGCCAGCGGGACGGCATGAAGGTCGCGAGTTGAGTGCGGGGGTTCCGGCAAGCGGAGTGGTGATGGCTGAGACGCTTCTCAACACGGGGACGGGCGCGCGGGCCGGGTCAACGAACGCCGATGCGCAGCGCGAGGCGGTGGTCGTCTGCGAGCGTCTCACCAAGGTGTTCCGCGACTTCTGGCTCCGGCCGCGTGCCAAGGCGGTGAACGCCGTCAGTTTCGACATCCTCCGGGGCGAGGTCTTCGGCCTTCTGGGCCCCAACGGCTCGGGCAAGTCCACGACGATCAAGATCATCCTGGGCCTGCTGCACAAGACGTCGGGGCTGGTCTCGATCTTCGGCAAACTGCCGACGGATGTGGAGACCAAGCGGCGGATCGGCTACCTGCCCGAGGAGTCGTACCTCTATCCGTTCCTCAACGCGCGGGAGACGCTGGACTATTACGCGCGCTTGTTCGAGCTGGACCGCGCGGTGCGCAAGCGCCGCATCGACGAGTTGCTCGACATGGTGGGCCTCGCGGGGGCGCAGTTCCGTCCCGTGCGAGAGTACTCCAAGGGCATGCAGCGCCGCATCGGCATCGCGCAGGCGCTCATCAACGACCCCGAGTTCCTGATCCTCGATGAGCCCACGACCGGGCTTGACCCGCTGGGCACGCGCCAGATCAAGGACCTCATCATCGCGCTGGGGCGTCGCGGCAAGACCATCCTGCTCTCCAGTCACCTGCTGTCGGACGTTGAGGACTGTGTGGACCGGATGGTGATTCTTTACGGCGGTCGCATCCAGCGCCAGGGAACGTGCGATCAGTTGCTCGAGACCCAGGACGCGACGGTCCTGCAGACCGATCCATTGGATGAGGGCACGATCAGCGCGATCGATCGGCTGATCCGCGAGCGGACGGGCGGGGCGAAGTCGATCACGCGGGTGTCCCGGCCTCGCCAGAAACTCGAGGACCTCTTCGTGCAGATCGTGGATGAGGCACGCGCAAAGTCGGAGGAGACGAGTGGCGCGCAGCACGGCGGGCGGACAGCCTCGTTCCTCGCCGGCGAGGTGGATGGCACGCTGGTGATCGACTCGCTGCTGGAGGCGGGACGGGATGTGCAGGCGCGCCCGGCGGCCACATCGGTGCCCGCACCGCCCACGGGGCCGGACCGCGATGTCCTGAAGGACCTTCTCATGCCCGACGTGGCGGACGCGGGGGCGCAGGAGCCAGGCCCCACGCCCGATATCCGGCCCGCGCGTCCGAATGCGGATGTCGATGTCGGCATGATCGATTCGCTGATCGATGCTCCCGCCCAGGGGGACCGGCCGGGCAAGGGAAAGGGAAACAGGCCGTGAACATGCGCGATGCGATCGCCCGGATCGACCGCGTGCAACGGGCGCGGGGCTTCCGCATTGTTGCGTCCATCGTCCTGCTCGTGCTCGGGCTGGGGGCGATGGGGACGTACATCGTCACGCGCGCCTCGATGGCGACCGACGCGGTGCAGAACCAGTTCGACACGATGACCGCCGCGCCGGGTGCCGAGGCACCGGAGGCCGAGCGCGCCGCGTATGCACAGGCGCAGTCCGCGGCGAACCGGACGGCCAAGGCGATCAACCGCGTGCTCGCGGCCCGGGCGGACCCGACGAGCGTCGCGGTGGGCATCGGGGCGCTGACGGTGATTGGCGCGTGCGTGGTGTGGCTGGGGATCGGGCTGTGGTCGCTGCTGGTGCTGGTCGTGCTGGGAGCGGTCGCCGGGCCGCTGGTGTGGTGGGGGGAGGGGTCCTGGCGGGGCGCGGGGCTGTTCATCGGTGCGACCGGGGTGCTGTCGTTCTCGTTCATCGTGCTGATGGAGATGCTCAAGTTGCTGCTCTCCGGGCCATGGGCGATCACGGCGATCGCGCGGAACGTGGTGATCGAGGCGGTGCGGATGAAGGTGTCGCTGGTGTTCATCGTGCTGCTGCTGCTCGCGCTGGCAGCGCTCCCGGGGCAACTCGACGCGGAGACGCCGCTGCGGTACCGCGTGCAGTCGTTCCTGCAGTACGGCACGGGCGGCGCGTTCTGGATCATCGCGCTGCTGGTGTTGTTCCTCTCGGTGGGCACCGTCGCCTTCGAGCAGCGCGACAAGGTGATCTGGCAGACGATGACCAAGCCTGTCGCCGCATGGCAGTACCTGCTGGGCAAATGGCTGGGCGTGGTGGGCGTCGCGGCGGTGCTGCTGGCGGTGAGTTCGACGGGCGTATTCCTGTTCGTGGGCTACCTGCGCGAGCAGCGGGCGGTGGGCGAGTACAAGCCGTTCATCTCCGCCGGAGATGAGTGGATCGCCGAGGACCGAGAGGTTCTGGAGACGCAGGTGCTCTCGGCGCGTGCGTCGGTCAAGCCGCTGCTGCCCGCGATGGACTCCGGCGCGGTCGACGCGGAGATCAACGAGAGGATGGAGCGGGCGCGGATCGGCAACCCGCAGTTCCAGGACACGGCCCAGGAGCGGGGTCGGGCGATGGCGGACATCATGACCGAGCATCGCGATGCGCTCCTGGCCATCGAGCCGGGGCAGCGCGAGGTGTACGCCTTCACAGGATTGGGGCGAGCGCGCGACCGCGCCGAGACCCTCACACTCCGCTATCGCATAGATTCTGGTGGCAACGACCCTCGCGCGCTGGCCAAACTCACCTTCGTTGCGCCGAACATGCAGCCGGTGATGCAGGAGGTGCCCCTCGGCCAGACGCTCACCCTCAGCCTGAACCCCGCGTCCATCGACGCCCAGGGGATGCTGGTGATCCAGGTCATCAGCGGCGATGCGCTCAAGGGCCTCGAGAACCCCGACAGCGACTGGGCGAACGCCGAGACGATCGCCTTCCCGCCCGATGGCATCGAAGTGTATTACCCGGTCTCGAGTTACCGCGTCAACTTCCTTCGGGTGGTGCTGGTGCTGTGGATGAAACTCGCGTTCCTGGCGATGGTGGGCGTGTGGGCGGCCACGCACCTGTCGTTCGCGGTCGCGTGCCTTGTGGCCTTCGGCGTCTTTCTCATGGCCGAATCGGCGGGCTTCCTCACCGAGTCGCTGGAGTACTACGCGTCCACCGGCGACAAGGACGAGATCATCTGGACCCGCGTCGGCGTGCGGCTCATCGCCGTGCCGGTCTCGTACGCGTTCAACTTCTACGCGAACCTGAGGCCCACCCAGCACCTGGTCGAGGGCCGCCTGCTGGGCTGGAACGCCGTGGGCGGCGCGGTCGCGATTCTCGGCGCGCTCACGTCCGGGCTTTTCGCCGCGGGAGTGCTGATCTTTCGTCGGCGGGAACTGGCGACGTATTCCGGGCAATAGGCCCGCCGCTCGAAGAGAGCGGTGCCACCCAACGCACACCGCTCCGGAGAGGTGTGCCACCAGGACCAATGTTGGACCACTATGCGACGTGACCGGACCATCCAACTTCTCGCCGCGAGCATCCTCGTGCTGTTCCTGTGCGCGCAGGGCATGTTGGCGATGCACATTTCGGCGTCACTCGGCCGGAACAGACTGGTGTACGCCGACAGCGCCGAGCAGGGCGACCCGCCGGAGGTCGCGCTGGGGATCGCGATGGGGGCGTTCCGCGGCGTGTTTGTCAACTTCCTGTGGATGCGGGCCAACACGCTCAAGGAGGCGGGCAAGTACTACGAGGCGGTCGACCTGTCCAAGACGATCACGCGACTCCAGCCGCGCTTCCCACGGGTGTGGGCGTTCCATGCCTGGAACCTGGCGTACAACATCTCGGTCGCGACGCAGACGCGCCAGGAACGCTGGCAGTGGGTGCAGTCGGGGATCAAACTGCTGCGCGACGAGGCCATCCCCGCCAACCCGGCGGACATTCTGCTCCACAGGGAACTCGCGTGGATCTACCTGCACAAGGTGCAGGGGTACACCGATGATGCGCACAAGTACTACAAGGTCCAGCACGCGCGGGAATGGGCGATCGTGCTCGGCTCGCCGCCCACGGTCCCGCTGGGCGAGCGGGCCGAGGGCAACACGCTGCGCGACATGTACATCGTGGATTGGGTGGGGCCGATCGCGGATGCCTATGAGACGCTCGATGAGTTGTACGCGAGGTACCCGGAGGCCCGCGAACTCGTCGAGAAGATCAGGGCCGATGTCGGTGTGGACCTCGACGAGCGACTGCTCGAGGCGTACGAGAATCTGAAGAGTTACGCGGGCTACGCGGCGGATGTCGGCATCGTCCCGCAGTGGTTCTCGACCGATGCGCTGGTGAAACTCTCGGCCGACCCGAAGTATCACGAGTGCGCGCCGCACCTGCTCCGGCACGTCCGCAAGCGTGTGCTGGTGGACAAGTACCACATGGAGCCGGACCGGATGGTCCGGTACACGCGCGAGTACGGCCCGCTGGACTGGCGCCACCCCGCAGCGCACTCGGTGTACTGGTCGGCGCGGGGCGCGGAGGAAGCGCTCCTCCGGATGACCGAGAAGAACCGCAAGAACTACGATTTCCTCAACACCGATCGGGTGACGATCCAAGCCATTCAGGAACTCTACCGCTCGGGGTGGTTGCTCTTTGATGTCGCCAACCCGTCGTTCTATCAGACGCTGCCGAACCCCGAGTTCGTTCCGATCTACGGGCAGATCCTCGACAAACTCACCGCCCGCTCCGACTTTGACTCGAAGACCAAGGTGTACAGTTTTTACGCCGCGGGCTACGAGAACCTGCTGCGCGACTCGATCCGGTTCCTCTATCGTCGGGGCGACAGGGGACGCGCCGCGGAGTACTACGAGTTGCTCCGCACCTGGCCAGGGCTCAACACCCACAACCCCGAACTCAAGGCGCAGATCACCGTCCCGATCGCCGAGTTCGTCGAGCAGGAGATCACACGCGACGCCCGGCAGACGAACCCCGGTGTCGCGATCCAGGAGATCGTCGGCGCGCTGCTCGCGGCGTACATCTCGGGCCTGCTGGGCGACGATGACGAACTCTTCCGTAACAACTTTGAGTATGCGCTGCTCTTCCACCGGACCTACCAGAAGGAGCAGAGTTTCCGGACGAGCGTCGCGGGCGAGGAGGGGCGCATGGGCCTCAAGCCCTTCGACGAGTTTGCCGCGACGGTGCTCGCCGGGCTGGCCGAGGACGCGGGCGTACCGCAGGGTGCGCTGATGTACCGGCGTGCCCCGGGGGACCTGCAGGCGCGGGCGTATGTGCTGCTGGAGCGGAGCCAGATGAAGCCGCGCCTGGATGCTCAATCGCAGCAGGCGGGCGCGCCGGGCTTTGACTTCTGGTTCCCCATGCCGCAGGGCATGACCGAGAGCGCGCTGAACATGTTCCGGGAGCAGATGCTCGGGCCCGGCGAGAACCCCGGTGAAGCGCCGCAGGGCACCGTCGCGCCCAAGTGAAGAAGATCACCGCAAGAGGCGCGGAGGACAGATTGTCAGAGCCCGGAGCGCAAGCGACGGGTTGCGCGGCCTGTGCCGAACGCCTCCGAAAAGGTGTCGCAGACACGATCTTCCCTCGGGTTTCCATCGAACGCGTAGGGCCCAACCCGTCGCTCGTGAGGGGGCGCTCCGGGCTCTGATGTCCCGATGCGTTCTCTGCGCCTCTTGCGGTGACGATCCTCCATCCCGCAGCGCCCACGGTCCGCACGGTTCGGGTCACTCCCCCACGCTGTTGTCAAGGTCGGTCGCGCTGGGCGCACGGATGCTCAGCAGGACTTTGTCGACCCGGTGGCGGTCCATGTCCACCACCTCGAAGTTGAAGCGGTCGAACGCGAACGTGTCGCCCGTCGCGGGGATGCGCCCGAGGTAGGCGAGCAGAAAGCCGCCAAGGGTCTCAAAGGCCGCCTCGTCCTGCTTGGGCAGCGGCGTGCCCGCGCCCTTGTCGCCGAACATGAGCGTGCGGAGTTCATCAACCGGCAGCATCCCGTCGAGCAGGAACGAACCGTCCGCGCGCCGGACGACCATCGGTTCGGGGTCCGCTTCGCCCGCGCTGGTCACATCGCCCACGATCGCCTCGACGACATCGTTCATCGTCACGAGGCCCTCGAGCACGCCGTATTCGTCGAGCACGAACGCGATGCGGTCCTGGCGCTGCTGGAACATCTTCAGGAGTTTGAGGCCCGGGAGCGTCTCGGGAACGAACATCGGCTTGCGGACCAGTTCGGACAGCCGGATCTCGTCGCTGATGAGGCCGCTCTTGACGAGGTCCTTCACATGCACCACGCCGACAAGGTCGTCAAGGCCCGAAGTGCAGACCGGGAAGTGCGAGTGGCTGGAGGTCGCCACCGCCACGCGGACGCGATGCACGCTCGCATCGGCCGGCAGCCAGTCGATGTCCGGGCGCGGCACCATCAGCGACTTCACCGTGCGGTCCGAGAGCGCGAACACCCGCTCCACGATCCGCTGCTCGGACTCGTCGAACACGCCCTCGCTCGCCCCGGTGCGCATGAGCGAGCGGACCTCCTCCTCCGCGGCCTCGGGGTCCGCGACCGCCTTGAACGGCAGGAGTCGCAGGATCAGGTCCGTTGTGTGCGAGAGCGCCCACACCGCGGGGGCGGCGATGCGAGAGACCACCGTCATCGGCAGCGCGAAGAACGCCGCGAATCGCTCGGGCGACGACTGGGCGAGGCGCTTGGGCACCAACTCGCCGAACACGATGGTGACGAAGGTGATTCCCAGGACAGTCAGCGTCAGCGAGATCTCGGCGGCGATGGGCGCGAGCGCCTCGATCTTCTCGATCCGGGGGGTCAGGCGGTCGGCGATCGAGGCCTCGCCAAATGCGCCCGAGGTGATGCCGATGAGGGTGATGCCGATCTGGACGGTCGAGAGGAACCGCGTGGGCGAGGCGTGGAGTTTGAGCGCGGCCCGTGCCCCGCGCGTTCCCTTGCCGCCCCTCTGCACCGCGGCCTCAAGCCGGGACTTGCGGGAAGCGGACAGGGCCATCTCCGCCGCGACGAACAGCGAGTTGACCAAGATCAGCAGGGCCAGGATCGCCAGTGCCATGGGGAGGGCACAATAGCAGATCGGGCGGGCACTTGTTCAGAGGGCAATCACCGCTCTGGCGAACGGTGCCACCAAAGGGGCAATGCAGTTGGTCAGACCAGCACCTCAAAGGTGCCCAGGGCAACCGGGCCGCCGCTGCCCACCGCGTTGCCGGACGAGTCGGTGACCGCTCCCGCCAGCAGCACAACGCTGTAGGTCCCATTCTCCAAGGCGTCCCATGTGCCGCCGGGGGGGGTGAAGCGGTAGGTGGCGACCATCGGCGTGCCGTCGGTCGCCCGGGAGATGCTGACCAGTTCGACGAACAGAGAGAAGGCGTTGCCCGGGGCATCGATGCGGATGTCCCCGTTGCCGATGCTGGCGCGGGAGATCGCCACGTTGTCGCCGAAGTTGACGCGGATGATTGACGGGACAACGGACACATCGGCGCTGAGCAACTCCGCGCTGGGCGGGGCGAGGTCGCGGATGCGGAAGCGGGCATCTGTCGCCGGGTCGCGCTGCACACCGTTGACGAACACGTCGCCGATGAACCTGCCGCTCACAATGCGGGCCGCGGGAGCCATCGTCGAGCCGATGGTCACATCGCCCATCTTGCTCTTGAAGGGATTGCGGATGCGGTCGTCGCCGTCGTTGAGGACGCCGTTCACGGGGTCCAGCCCCGCGCCGACGATGGTGTTCTTCACCTTTCCCGCGACAGTGAGCATGTTGATGTTGCCAAAGGAGAAGGTGTCCGCTGCCTCGCCCGTGCCGCCCAGGCGCGCATCGGACCCGAGGTACGCCCCCGCGAGGATGCGCGCCCCGGCAAGGTCCAGGCCGATGACGACGGACTGGATGGTCTTGGCGGCGAGGGTGCCGCGGAACGTGCGCTCGGTGGTGAAGGAAGTGAGCAGGAGCGCGAACGATGCGCTCCACTGCACGGTGGTGGTGAAGGCCTCGACCGAGCCGCCGCGACCGTTGATGAGCCAAGAGCCGCCGGTGAGCGAGCCGCCGATATCCGCAGTGCCGAGCGTGGCCCCGCCCGAGTGGCCCGAGAGCAGCAGGCTTGCGCCGAAGTTCCCTTCGGAGGTAAGCGTGGTGATCCACTGGGCGCTGATGAGGTCCGTTGAGGAAGCGGGTGTGTCGGTCCAGCTCTCGACCTCCAGCGATTCCAGCGCGCCGGGCGTGGTGATGGTCGCGTTGCTGACAGTGCCCAGCGTGATCGCCGTCTGCACGCCGCTCAGGCCGATGCTGATGGTGGCCAGGCCCGTTGTGCGGCCGACATCCCCGAGCGTCAGCGAGCCCAGCGTGCCCGAGACCGCCACGTCCCCCCGCAGGCGGGCGCTCGCCGCGGTGATCGAGGCGATCGAGCCGGCGACGGTGATGTCGTCGATATCGACGATGCCGTCCCCGCCGCTGGTGGCGATGCCCAGGCGCGAGTTGGCCCCCGAGCCGGTGACGTTGACATCGAAACTGCCGTCCTTGCCGCGGACGATCGTGCCCGAGCCGCCGTCGAACAGTTGGAACTGCACGACCGTGCCCTCGGGGTCGAGTTGCTCGAGGATGGCGGTGGAGGTGCGGCCGGGGATCGCGCCGAAGCGAATTTCGAGAGGGTGGAAGTTTTCGGTTGCCGCGACATTGTTGCTCTGGTTCGTGTCGTTGACCTGGGCGTTGGGTGTGATGCGCACCAGCAGGAAATAGTTCCCCGCTACGGCGGTCGGGGGGATGTACACCTGATCGGCGAAGTCGCCAAAGCTGTTCTCTCCCTCCGAATCCAGGAAGATCGGCTGGGCCGGAAACGAGCCAATGTTGGTGTCGCCCGCGTC
>Ga0163152_10001497_pt1 | contig 36867 bp, 49 predicted proteins | sample OliLakLV19MP8IB2_FD_148635 | JGI IMG/M metagenome (GOLD analysis project Ga0163152, IMG submission 148635) | Freshwater microbial mat bacterial communities from Lake Vanda, McMurdo Dry Valleys, Antarctica - Oligotrophic Lake LV.19.MP8.IB-2 | ecosystem: Environmental > Aquatic > Freshwater >...
TTCTTGAATCTGGAGACGCCTAGAAAAGCATTCTACAAGGCGAGCTAGCTTCGAAAGTCCAACGACCCTTCGATCTGGAATGTAGGCGATATGAGCCTTGCCGAAGAATGGAAGCATGTGATGCTCGCAAGTCGAGAACAGCTCTATGTCTTTGCAGATAACCATTTGTTGATAGCCTTCTGGAGCGAATGTCGTAGAAAGAACTGAGGCAGGATCCATCTTGTAGCCGCCGAAGATTTGGTTCCAGGATTTGACGACTCTCTTCGGAGTATCAAGCAATCCTTCTCGACTAGCATCCTCTCCGATCTCAGTAAGTACCGAGCGAATAAGGTCAGTGCTTTTCGCGCATGTTAATTCTTCTGGCAAAGTCAGCTTCCCCTCGAACGAATGATTTCTATTTACGGAACGCCGATCCATTTGTGCGTCTGTAGAGATAACTTCCATAGTGGTCTTTCTATCATGTAGTTTATGATTTTCTCAATGGAGCCCTTCATGTCTCCGAACTCAGGCGAAAGATAATATAATCTGCCATCGTTAAGATCATGCCGATCTAGTATCGAAAAATCGAAAGCCGCATCGACCACGTATTTGAATTCAGAAGCTTTCTTGAAAGCATCCTCATGAACGAAATAGGGGATCTCTTGAAATGATTTAGGACTGACCGTAAGCCAGTCGATTCTTTCGTAAGGCGAATAAGTTCCATTCGACTCGCAAGCAACTTCAAAGCCTTCGTCCTTCAGAAGATTCACAATCTCCGGGAGCTGCTTATTCTTAGTCGGCTCGCCTCCGGTCACGACACAAAGCCTTGAACTTTCCTGTCGAGTGAATTTTAAGAAATCTTCTAGAGCATATTCTTTGAAAGTATTGAATGACGTATCACACCAAGGGCATTGCAAATTGCAGAACGGGAGCCGGAGAAACAGAGATCTCCGGCCCGCATTCCTGCCTTCGCCTTGGATGGTCCAAAATAAATCGTTAATTTTTAGAGACTGAAGCATAGCAATTTTCTGTCTCCCAAAGGATTACCTTGATCACTTCGACGCCCGTTCCTCTCAGAACGTCCGGGCATACTTCTCTCAGAAGATAATCAGCCATATTCTCGGCGGTAGGATTCGATGAAAGAATGAAGATTGGTTTATTCGAATCAACGGACTTGCAGGCTTTTATAGCGTCTGCGTCCTTATCGAAAAGAATCATCGTATGATCCCAATACTCGTCAATCCATCCTCCGATTTTCTCCTTCAAAACTGAGAAATCTATCACCCGCCCTAGAGCATCTAAGCTCGGAGCATGGGCCTCAAAGAAGGCAACATAATTGTGCCCGTGGAGCGTTCTGCATTTCGACTCGTGATTATGAACCCGATGGCCTGAGCAGAATTGAATTCTCCGGGTAGCTGTCTGCATGGGTTGAATATTGAATATTGCGTGGGGGAAAGCAATGAAAAATATGAATGCGAAACCTAATAATGATCTTTACTTATGGCAACAGTTAAGATTTTAGCTGTGTTTTCAAGTCACGATAACTCAACGAAATAACACGACTTTTCGTGATCCACTTAAAAGCTATCTAAATGCCTGTTTCCCGCTGTTTAAAAGTGGTTTAAATAAATATGAAAAGGCCTATAATAATTATATGGAGAATAGCAATATGAAAATCAATCTTCCGACAAAAGCTGGTAAAGCAAAAATCTTCAAAAATGCTGAAGGCGAGACGATAACGGTTCGAAAATTAGGCTCTGAATATATCGCAATATGGTCGCACGATAAACTCGCATCGGACGAATTTCACGGTTTTGATTATACGGCCTCAGAAGAAGAGATTTTAGAAATCGCATCACAAGAAAAATGGGTGGAGAAAATATGACGAAACTAGATCTAATCAAAGATATGGAACGAGAGATTGAGAAAGCTTCGAACTCTCTGAGGATCCTCAGCTCGCAAGCTGTTAGCGAAACTTTTAGAGAAACCCATGCCGGCTGTATCAAAGAAGCTGAAGGCGATCTTTCTTTGCTCCAAGGCGAACTTAAGAGACTTAAAAACTCAAAATTTTAAGGAGGCCATATGAATAACGCCCAACGATTCGAAGAAAATTATGAAGAAGGCCAAGAACTGGTTTTCAAAGCAACAGGATTGCAAAGAGAAGTTCGATTCGTTCGCTATGAGCCGACTCCGGGAGGCCGACTCGCGGTAATCGAATTTCAGGGGCAGCAGAAAGCTGTCAGCCCGATTCTATTAAATTTAAAAAAGAACCCTTAAATAACCCAACACAAAGGAAACATATGAAAAATAATAAACCCAAAATGACCTTCAAAATCGAAATGCTCGGAGTCAAAAATGTAGAAGAACTTTCGAAAGCTCAGAAAGCTTCCGCTATCCGAGAATTTATCAAGAAAAAGGGGGCTACTTTAAGAAAAGCAGTGCGATTGGGCGCCGCTGACAGAGCGAATTGGTACGCGTATATGTCCCGTCGAGACAAGAATGGTGGCAAGCCACTAACCGTTATAAATGGAGGCAAAGGAAAATCAATGATTCATATCTCCGGATGGAGCGCAAGGATTGACGAACATGGAGCAATGATTTTTACACGCGGCAACGAAACCCTATACGGTTTGCATCCTGATGAATATCAAACTCTTACGAAGCTTACGACCGTAGTCGATAACACAAAAAAGAAGCTCGTGAAGGAACGAAAGAAATTCAACGCAGCTCAGAAAACAGCTTCTAAATAAGCATCTTTTCGAAGATCCGGCCGGAGAATAAAGCTCCGGTCGGAAGTTCGGGCCTAAATGAGCCCATGTTAAAAGCTGTGTATAGGCTGTATACGCCGTGTATATAGGTGTTTATCTTTCTATTGAATAACCCTATAATTAAAGTATGGAGATATTCAATACAAAGTTAAATATACGGGTGAGGGAGAAGAATATGAGACGAATTATCGTAGTAGGAATTTTAGGCTTATCAGGATGCGGTGGAGCAGGATCTTCTTTAGATAGCGGAGCCGGCAACGTAGGCTCTTCGAATCAACCTTCTCGAAATATGGTCGCCACGATAAGCAATGCGAATGCGCTAATGATCGGTAACGGACTAGGCGATTCCGATGCGAATCTAAGCATCCACAGCTCTAGCTTTACAGCTCTTCTCTCTGCGGCTTCTGAAAAGAAGCTCTATCAAGTTAAAGAAGATAAATCGGTCGAAAAGGTTGAATTCAAGAATAAAGAGACTGACGAAGAAATAGATATTCAAGTAAGCAAAAATCGACGCGCCGGAAAAGAATGGGTCGTTGTCGAAGCTACTGAAGAAAATGAAGATAAGACTCTTCTCGTCAATACGACTGACGGAACCGTTGTCGATGTTTCAAGCTTCGATGCTGATTATGCTCAGGTCAAAAATGACACTGCCTATATGTACGAAAAAGGCGATGCAGAAATCGTCTATGCAATCGATTTAGCCGCTGAGACAAAAGAAAATGGCGATCTCGCTGATAGCGCAGTAGTTGCGGTGAATACGCGAGCGAATCCTATCTCTCAGGGTGATACGGTTTCAGCCGCTCATGCAAATGATCATGGAGTGAGTAACGGCCAAGCTTTTGCAATCGATGAAAATGCGAATGTGATTGTCCCGGTCGGAACTGATGGAGATTTAGAAGTTTTTAAACCTTTAGTTACTACTCCAATCGATCTCAATGATTCTGCTTTCGCTGTAAATTGCGGAATGAATTGCAATCGCCACACGTTCTATAGCAAGACCGGCGTCCTTCACGTTCTAGAAGTTTCGCATGATAACTCTCCTGATCACCATATCACTGCCGTTCTTTCTCAAGTGAAAATGGATGGCAACGCTATCGTAAAAACTGAGCTTGATAATCAAACTGAGCATTTCGATAACGCTACGAACGTCTCTCCGATGTGTGTGAAAGTTCAATACAGCATCAACGATAGCCGCCGCCATATTCTTTTCGATCCAGGATTTTTCGAAACATCAGAAGATAACTCCGGAACTGTTAGCCTCAATTGGACTACTCGCTCTTGGGCTGACTTCGCTGACTTCATCACTTATGACAATGCGATTGGATATTTCTTCAATCCTATCTGTGAAGAAGGCGCGATGGCTGTGATCTCCGGAGAATATGTTTACTGGAGAACTTTTAACATTCTCGGTTCTGCGCCTTGGTATGAAGCAACTTCTAAAATCGTTCGATTGAAATTTGATGCGATTAGTGAGCCTGAAGTTATGGTCGAAGATAATTCTCTTGCGAGCTTTCAAGTCGCTGGCGAAACCGTAGTCTTCAAAACCGATGCAGGATCTTTCGCGCAATCTGAATTAGATGGAACAGCCCAATTAGCTGACGCTGATATTCAACCCGAACAGGTCGTTGAAATCGCTGAGGCTGAATAAGAGTGAGAGGCTTTGTGAGACTAATGAAGAACGTATGCCATGAATGCAGATGCGAATGGGCGGCCGATATGCTGCAAGAGCCAGAGATAAACTGCCTCTCGTATCTGAATGAAGATACGGGACCGTTCTGCCCAGATTGCGGGCATGAGGATTTAGAGAGATCGGATGAATGCACAACTTGTATTGAGGAGAATATTTCAAATGAAAAATTATCTATTTGATTCAGATAAAGAAGATACAGAGGACGAAGCCTCTTTGAGAAATCGTCTCGAAAGAATGGGGCCAAACCCATCTTCTTATACGACTCATTTAATTTGCTCTAAATGCCGATGCTCAAGGTCGGCCATATGAGCAAGGTATCAATCGAAAATGATGAATTTAGAAAGAGCTTGGATCCTTCAAAAGGAGTTGTTTTCCTGACGAAGAGAGTATCTCTTCTACCGCCTCAGGATAGGTCGAAGCTTCTTAAGCTAGTGCAGGAATTCGAATCATTCAAAGTCGAGAATGATCCATACGGCGAGCATGACTTTGGGAAAGTAACTATGGGCTCAGAAAATTTCTTCTGGAAGAGAAAAATTGAGAAGTGGAGTTAAGGAATGAATTCGAAATGTGAGATCTGTTTGGCTGAGAAAGAGACGCCAGGATTTTTTAAATGGCCCGACTGCGGCCCAGGAGGAACAGATATGGATGGATTTTGTTGTATCGAATGCGCCGAATTGAAACCGGCTGACCAGATAGAGGTTTATACCAGCACTAGAATCGCGATGCAGAGACTTCGAGACGATGCGCTAAGAGCTTTCATAAAAATAAACTTTAACGCCTACCCTTCTGACTGCGTAAGTCACCTGACATCAAAGCTTATTCAAAGCAGATTCACCGAAGCAACGCCGTGTGATGAAGTCGCGGGATTTTTGAAAGAGGAGCTATCTAAATTTTATGAATGGAGGAACTTATGATCTTCACTTTCGACCAGGGAAAGATCCTCTCGCCAGACGAGACTAGAATCTTTGCCGATGCTTTAAAAAATAAATGCCTGAAGTTTTCGACAATCACGCCGGAGAGGGTGCGGGTCAAGATCTTCAATGCAGAGGATGAGGAGGAGGGTCCCAATGAAAAAGTCGGCAAAAAAAACTAAATCAAATAAGTGTGTGGTCTGCAAAAAGAACCCGGCTCTTCCTAAAGCTCTGAGGGATATGAGGATCCAAGATATTGTGGACGGGGAAGATATAGAAATCCCGGATCAAATCTGTGATGAATGCCTTGAAGTGATCGGCGATGAAGTCGATAAGTATGAGTCCGGGGAGTATGACTAATGAGGCGCCCAGCTAGAAATACTTACTTATCTCTCAAATTCAAAAGGTTCGAATGGCAAGCCCTGATGGACTACCTATTATCCGCAGAGGAGACTTACCCGGACGAGAAAGACTTGATTCGAAAGTTCCTGAAAGAGATCCAAGGAAATGGAATTCAAACTCGGTATGAAGATCAAGTCGACTATGAGGATGAAAGATGGAGAAGCAATCGTTGAGAGATGACATAATCAAAAGGCTCGCCGATCTTTCGATCTCTAGAATCATGGACCAGATTCGATGGAATGAGGAAAAAATAGCAAAGTCTCAAGATGATAAAGATCTCTGCAAAGAATATGCAGGCTTTATTGAAGAGTATGAGGCTGAAATCAAGAGGCGTGAAATCAAGAGGCGTGAAAAGGCGCATAAGAAGAAAACAGAATGATGGATTTTCTACGCGCCGAAGTTCCTTTTTGGCTCGCCCTAACTCTGGTCGGCTTACAGGAATGCTGAAAGATTACTTACAGAAAGAGAAAGATGAGGAGCTTCGAAGGCTTCTCGCTAAAGATGAATTCGAAAGAACTTCAGGATAAAAGCTGAATAGGGGATGGCGGGATCGACTAATGACTGATATTATTAAAAAAAGCATGACACAAAAGCATAGAAAAGGTAGTCCTGAACGCATGGAAAATGCACTCGCTGAATACATACCGGATAAGAGTGAGACGATTCTCGTTCAAGCTCATGTCTCAAGAGATGTTGCAGAGGCGATTAGGGCTCGCATCCGTGAAAAGAAGCTGTCATGGCAGGAGTTCATGGAAGGCTTGTTTCGCTTCTATCTGGATCAAGAAAACCAAGGGAAGTAATTTCTAAATGGCGAAGAGGGGTCAGCCGTCGAAGTATAAACCTGAGTACTGCGAAATGCTTTTAAAGCATATGGGGCAGGGACTCAGCTATCAGTCGTTCGCGGCTATAGTCGATGTTGACGCCGACACGCTCTACAATTGGGAAAAACTTCACCCAGAATTTTCCGATACCAAAAAAAGGGCTTTCTCGAAATGCCTCCTCAGATGGGAGCAAATCGGGCTTACAGGCACCTTAGGAATCAACACGAAAGATAATAAGCTCGGAGCTTTTAACTCGACGGCATGGATCTTCAATATGAAGAATCGATTTAACTGGAGAGATAAGCACGAGCACGTTGGCCGGGACGGAGAACAGCTTTCAGTAACGGCTCTTTTTGCTATTGAGTCGGATAATGAAGAATGACGACATCCTCCGCATCAAGTTAAAGAAGCCTCTCTTTCATATCGAAACAGCTCAGGCGGCCACGCTAGAGCCACATCAAAGGAAAATTGTTAGAGCGATAGATAAGTACGATCGAGTGGTCGTTACTGCCTGCCACGATTTAGGCAAAACCTTCACGATGGCTAGAATCGTCCTTTGGTTCACTTCGGTGTTCAAAGGCGCGAAAGTCGTCACTACAGCCCCCACATTTCGCCAGGTAAGGCTTTTACTCTGGTCAGAGATCCGGAATGGATTTCACAATTCTAAGATCAAGCTTGGCGGCGATATGCTCACGACTGAATGGAAGATCTCGGATGACTGGTTTGCTATCGGTGTCGCATCTAGGCATGAGGCTGGCGCAGACACCCATGGTTCAGGCTTTCAGGGCGTCCATGCTCCACACATCCTCATCGTATTTGACGAAGCTCAGGGGATCCCTCAAGACATCTGGAGGCAGTCGGAAGGTATGATGACATCCGCGAACGTGAAGATGGTAGCGATTGGGAATCCTCTCTCGAAGGGTTCGGCCTTCTACCAGGCTACGAAAGATCCTTTTTGGCATCATATAAAGCTGACCTGTTTCGATTCTCAGAACCTCCCGGCAAATGGATTCACTTCGAAAGATAGCCTGAGGGAAGAGCTTTCAAGGCTCCAGGCTCTAGGTGAGGATGAAAGAAACTCACAGATTGAAGATTACAAAATCGTGAAGCCTCACTTGCTCACTGCTCAGTGGGTAATTCGAATGGCTTTGAAGATGGGACTAGATCACCCGCTCGTCCAATCGAAGGCTTTAGGGGACTTCCCGGACTCTGACGAGAATGTATTGATACCGCTAGAGCTGGTCGAGATGTCTCAGTCGAGAGAGATAGATCCAGGCATAGGATCTCATTTCGGAGTGGACGTTGCTCGGCTCGGCTCAGATAAGACCGTGATCACAGAAGTTCGGGGCGACGTATCACTTCCCCCAGTAAAATTGATCAAAAAAACTAACACTGAGGTCGCAGGCAAGGTCGTTGAACTGATTCGAAACACGGAAACTCCTCTTTCGATCTCGATTGACGCGACCGGAGTAGGCTCAGGAGTTGTAGACATCTTAAGAGAAAATCTCTCACAGCAGGTCTTTGCATCGACTATCAAAATCAATGAAGTGCATTTCGGTCAGTCGTGCGATGACGCGGAGGAAAAAAAGAAATTCTCCAATGTAAAAGCCAAGATGTTTTTCCAGCTAGCTGATGAAATGAAAAGAGGGCTCAGGATCAACGATGACTCGGCTTATCAAGAAGAGCTGCCAGATATTCGATACAACATAGACTCGAAGGGCCGCATCCAAATAGAATCAAAAGAGGATTATAAGGCGCGTACAGGAAAGCAAAGTCCAGATAGCTCCGACTCTCTAGCTCTGGCTGTTTATGGAAAACTTCAATACAACAAGAGGGTTGATGTGAGTTATGATTTCAGTGGAATCAACCTCACTAAGACGAGTACTTGGAGGAGATAAGTGGGCGACATCAAGAAAATTAAGAAAGAAGAACCTGAGTTCATGGAGCTTGGATTATCTGGCCTCAATCGTCAGTCGGGATATGTCTTCGAAGAGTTCTTAAAAGAGCTTCACGGATCTAAGGGCGTACAGATTTTCAAAGAGATGCGAGATAACGACTCCACTGTAGGAGCGGTACTGTTCGCAATCGAAATGCTTATTCGTCAGGTCGACTGGAGAATTGAAGCCGCCTCCGATTCAGCCGCAGATGAGGGCGCCGAAGAATTTTTAAATCAATGCCTCTTTGAGGATATGGATTGCGCATGGGATGAAACTCTTTCCGAGATTCTTTCGATGCTCCCATTCGGTTGGGCTTATCATGAGATCGTCTACAAGAGACGACAAGGCCCAGGCGGTGACAGTCCTTCTAAGTTCAATGATGGTCGAGTTGGATGGAAAAAACTTCCACTTAGAGCGCAGGAAACTTTATTCAACTGGGAATTCAATGACGATGGATCTCTGAAAGCAATGGTTCAACAGGCTCCTCCTGACTACAGGATGCGAACTATTCCTGTTGAGAAGTCTTTGCTCTTTAGGCCTAAGAGTCATAAGAATAATCCAGAGGGTCGATCTGTTCTTCGAAATGCCTACAGGGATTGGTATTTCAAAAAGCATATAGAAAATGTTGAGGGGATTGGGATCGAGAGGGATTTGGCGGGTTTGCCTTGCGCATTCGTTCCTCCTGAGATCCTTAAGTGCAATGCGAACACCGATGCCAAGAACACTCTAGCTTCAATCGAGACGATGATAAAAAATATCCGTCGAGACGAGCAAGAGGGTCTTATCTTCCCGATGGCCTATGACGACAAAGGAAACAAATTATTTGATATCCAACTCCTCAGTACCGGAGGATCTAGACAATTCGACATTGATAAAGTTATTAACAGAAAAGACCGCGCAATCGCTGGCACCGTACTCGCCGATTTTATCCTTTTGGGTCATGAGAAAGTTGGAAGCAAGGCTCTTAGCTCTGACAAAACAGAACTCTTCTCTGTCGCAATTGGAACCTGGCTGAAATCTATTTGCGAAGTATTTAATAATGTCGCGATTCCGAAACTCTTTTCAGTAAATACTTTCGCTATCAAAGAATATCCAAAACTTTGTCACGGCGATATTGAGACGATGGATCTTAAAGAGGTTGGAGAATTTATTAACCGCATGACTGCATCGGGAGCGCAATTATTCCCTGATGTAGAACTTGAGAACTTCCTTCGTAAGCAAGCCTCTCTTCCTGAAGTGGATGAGGACGCTAGAGCTGAAACTATGGCCGCCTCTATCACACAGCAAAGAGGAATGGTTGATCAGATTGCTCAGGCCGCCGCTGAAGGAAAGATCGATAGAGAAGTAGCAAAAGAAATTTTATCTAAAGCTTTGCGTATCGATATATCGAAGGCAGATAAATTGTTAAAGAGGTAGGATGCTGGCGCATCTCGAAAAAGCTCCACAGATCCCAAGCTGGAAAGTTCTGAATGGTCTTGTCGATAAGATCGTCCCGAAGCTTGCCCGCGCACTTCAAAGAGCTATCAATGATTGGAAAGAAACTCTCAGCCTAGAGGAACTCGAAACTCAAGTACGAGAAAGACGATTCAATGAGATTCGAAATATCGTTCCTCTTGAGGATCTCGACAGGGAAAAGCTTGAGGCTATCTATGAAGAGATCATTGCTCAGTCTATCGATGCAGTGAACCCTTTGAAGGGAAGGCTTAAGAAGGCCGATCCAGTTATCCCTACAGTGGCAGCGAATGCCTTTTCTTTCACGACGAAGAATCCAACCGTACAGAGATATTTATTAAATCAGACCGCGACTCTAGTTACTGGCATCTCGGCAGAATCCCAAGTTGTGATTCAGGAGGCTTTGAATGATGCGATACGGATGGGTCTTAGTCCGGCTCAGACTGCACTAAGAATCAAAGCAAGCATTGGGCTCGCTCCGAATCAGGTCGATGCGCTCATGAACTTTCAAATGAAGTTACAGTCGGGTCAATTATCAGCACTGACGGATGTACAGAGATCCTCGATTGCTTCAAACCTAGGACGCAGGAGCTTCAATATCGAATCAGTTAGAAATTTAGAACAGCCTCAGATCGATAGACTCGTCACTGGATATGCAGAGCAACAGCTTGCGACTCGTTCGAAGACGATTGCACTCAATGAAATGCAGGGTGCCGTGAATTTCGGGCAGAGAGCGCTATGGAATGCTGCCGCTGACGAAGGCGTCATAGATGGCACCACTTCAATGAAGGAATGGATTGTAGTCGATGACGATAAGCTCTGCAAAATATGCGCCCCACTAGCAGGAGCGAGAGTTTTGTTAGAGGAAACTTTTGAAATTGCAGGACTCGGTTCTGTTGAAGGACCTCCCGCTCATGTAAACTGTCGTTGTTCGTCTGGTCTTATTTTTGAAGAACAGTTGGACGGACGTCGCAGGGGCGGTTTGAATCTAGAAGGCCCGCTCGGTGGGCTGAGGAGGGGTCGATAAAATGTCAGCAGTCTTAAAAAGTGCAGTCGCGCAAGAACTGTACTTCCCTAAAATTAAATTCAGCCGCCAAGCCGCCAAGCAATGGGCGAAGGATAAAGGCTATACCGTCTCGACTGTCATCGATGATGGAGATCAATGGAAGATTGTTATCGATGAGCCCGCGAATTACTCGCGATTATTCTCAAGAGATCTCGGCTCAGTTCTGGCTACAGTTGGCTTTAAAAAGGGTTACGGCTTCTCAGAGCCTAGATTCGCTAGTTCTTATTTAGAAGAATCTGACCTGGAAGAGGTCGATGCTTGGGCCGCGAATCGTATTCCGATTGCTTGCTTTGCAGTACCTCCAGGCCAAAGAGCTTTTCTTTCTAAGATGGGATCCGATTGCTACCTAGACATCATGAAGGGCCCCGGAATGAAGATCGAAGATCCTGACATGATCAAATCTTGCGATAGCGTAATGAAAGATTTCGTTCTCGATGGCTTCTATGATGGCAAAGTCTTCAAAGCTATCGATTGCATTTACATGGGTGAAGATATTTGGGCTCTTCCCTACATCGAAAGAAAACAGGCGATGGATATGAACATCTGGGGAACAGAGGGCTCATGTTTGCTCGTCGTACCCTGCAGGTTCGCTCTGTCTGCAAGTGAGTTTAAATCGGTACTTAAGGCTGTTTCCTCAAACACCGCCCAGTACATTATGTGCAAAGGTGCGTGGGGTCCGTACTCAGAAGAGGACGCAGATTCCTACCTCATTTCGAAAGCTGTCGGTATCGATGCGATGGTCGTGATGGGCGATATGGCTTCTGGATATACGCTCGGATGCAAAACTGAAAATGGAATTCATGAACTTGGATTAGCGCAAAGTGATAAACAATTATCGCAAGGCCAAGTAGTTAGGGTATCCGCGTCAGGCTATGATGCTGTGTACTCTGAGTTCAGCGGATTGAAGATTCTAGGCAGCGGTCAAAGTTGCATGACTCTCCAAGACGTGAAAGTGAAATCAGCCTCTCTCGTTCTTGCTAAGTCGATTGGAATTTTGAAAGCTGATCTAGAGAAGCAAATCGTCTACGGAGTGGTACTCGAACCTGATTCAGTTGATCTCCAAGGTGATGTGATTTCAGCGGAAGAAATTGAAAAGACTGCTCACAAATTTATGAGAGAGTCGCGTGTGATTGGGTTTGGACATAAGAGTCGAGAGGATGGCGCAACACCGGTTGAAAGCTGGGTAGCCATAAAAGACTTCACGCTCGGAGACAGCACTGTTAAGAAGGGTAGCTGGTGTATGGGCGTATACGTTCCGAGTCCTGACACATGGCAGGGGATCAAGAACGGCGAGATCAACTCCTTCTCAATCGGAGGATTCGGATTGCGTGAAACCCTTGAGTAATGAAAGAATAGCGAATAATGGCTACAAAGTTTAAACTTTCAGACATCGAAACTGTAGAAGTAAGTCTGGTCCCAAAGGGAGCCAATAACAAAAAATTTTTTCTCATGAAGACTGCCGATGGAGACAAAGTAATTTCTGCAGAGGAATTTCTTTCAAAAGCAATGCTATGTGAGGATCATGAGTTCAATAAAATTTGCGACGGTCTTTCTCCTGATTTAAAAGATCAAGTAAAAGCCATCTCGAAATTTATTGAAGTCCTTCGGGATAAGTTGCCCGATGAATCCGTAAACCAAATTCTCCAGTTAACTCTGGGGAGCCACAATGGGGAGAACAAAATGGCTGATAAAGAAACAAATACTCCCGATAACAAGGAAGAGTTAGCGAAAGCCGCGGCTGCCGAAGCTCTCTCCAAGGAACATCGGGAAACAAAAGAGAAACTTGAGAAGGCTGAAAAAGAAAGCACTGAACTCAAGAAGGCTCTTGAAGATACAACCAAGAGAACTGAAGCTTTAGAAAAATCTCTTAAAGAAAAAGAAGAGATCGCTCTGACCAAGGAATACATCGGCATCGCTGGTGAGTTTAAGAACCTTGGAATCAACTCGGCTGAATTCGGCCCAGTGTTGAAGACTTTCGCCCAAGCCTCTAAAGAAGGTTTCGATAAGTTAATGGCTGTCTTGAAAGCTGCCGACGCCACTTGCGCCGCCGCCTTCGATAGCAAAGGCTCGGATGCCAAGGGTACAACCTTGACCGCTGACGCTGCTTACGAAAAATTAGAAGGTCTTGCAAAAGCCCACTCTGAATCTAAGAAGGTGAGCATTGAAAAGGCGCGTCTAGATATTTTAGAAACTAAAGAAGGCAGTGAAGCATACGCTCAGTATGATGCTGCTCTTAAGAACACGAAGGGAGCTGCATAATCATGGCATACGAAGGCGGAATGGAAAGTATTGTAGGCTTAAAAGCTGCGGCCGATCTCGGTACGCAACAATTTAAAGCTGTTAAAATGAGCGGAGACTTTGCGGTCGATGTTTGCTCTGTAGCGGGAGAGCGCGCTATTGGTATCCTCCAAGACAATCCTGCATTGGGACATGGAGCAATGGTTTGCAAAGGTGGAGTGTGTAAAGCACTTCTCGGCGCAACTGTTTCTGCTTCTGGGTTACCATTGCAAGTGGATGTTGCTGGAAAATTGATTCCTGCAGTCTCTGGAAAGAACGTAGTGGCTTTGTCCCTACATGCTGGCGCGGCAAATGATATTGCCTCCGTGTTAGTACAACCTGGCAATGAAGTTTTAGCATAATTAAGGGGGAATGATTCATGCCACAACCAACAGTTAGAAATGTTCATGTAAACCGCCCGCTAACAAACATCTCCATCGCATTCATGAATGCTCGCGAAGATTATATCGCGGACAAAGTGTTTCCGATGGTGCCTGTTTCGAAGCAAGGCGATCTCTATTATAAATACGATAAAGACGCGTGGTTCAGAACGGACGCTAAAGAACGCGCTCCTGGAACTGAATCCGCTGGTACGGGCCACGGGATTTCAACAGATAGCTACTACTCAAAGATCTATGCACTTCACAAAGATGTGTCGGATCCTGAGCGAGCTAACACGGACGATCCTTTGAATGCCGACCGCGATGCGACTAATCTCGTTACCGAGCAACTCTTGCTCCTCCGAGAAAAATTATTCGTATCGAAATTCTTTGGAACTTCACTTTGGACTGGTTCAGTCTCTGGTTCGGACATTACCCCTGGTACTCTTTGGAGTGCTTCTGGTTCTGATCCTATCAAAGACGTTCGAACTCAATCGCGAGCCATGAAAAAGAAAACCGGACGCAAGGCTAACACCTTGGTAGTTTCCGGAGAAGTTCATGACGCCCTTGTGGATAACGCCGCAATCCTCAGCCGTATCAACGGTGGAGCTTTGCCAAGCCAACCCGCAATGGTTACTCGTCAGTTGCTTGCCCAAGCATTCGAAGTAGACAACTACCTCGTTGCCGAAGCTGTTGAGAACACCGCTAAAGAAGGCCAAGCTTTCTCTGGCGCTCACATCTATGGCAAACATGCTTTGCTTTGCTACTCTGAGCCGAATCCTGGTTTGATGAAACCCTCGGCTGGTTACATTTTCGGATGGACCGGACTTATCGGCGGCGCGTATGCGGTCGAAATGTCTAAATTCCGAATGGATCAACTTAAGAGTGATCGTATCGAAGGCGAATTAGCTTTCGACATGAAACAAATTTCCGCTGATCTCGGCGTGTTTTTTGCTTCAGTGATCGCCTAAGGAGTAATTGAATGTACGTCGCCGTGAGAACTCTCAAGGTAATGTCGGGGAATCAGGTTGTAGAAGTACTGCCTGGTTCTCCGGTAGACGTCTCCACTTGGAGTGACTTCGTTGTTCGCGCTCACATCAAACAAGGTTTGATTGAACGAGCGGGATCTGTCGATGTCACCACCACAGTGAAGAAGTCTCCAACGACATCCACACCGACACCTCAACCAAAGAAGACTGGTGCCAAGGCAGCGTCTCTTTAATTAGGAGCACTGGTGACTTGGACCTACACTTCTGATCCGGTTAATAATCAGGTCGATTCTATCCGACTCCTATTAGGAGATACGGATGAGTGTGACGCATTATTATCTGACGAAGAGATCCAATTTTATTTGAACCAGTGGTGTGATGTTAATATCGCAGCTACCCAAGCTGCTCTTGCAATCGCTGCTAAATTTTCTCGTCGTGTTGACGAGTCAGTCGGACAGGTGAGCGTCAGTTACTCACAGTCTGCAAAGCAGTATTTCGCTCTTGCCGAACAACTGAAGACGAGAACGTCGATCCTGGCGGGCCCTGTTATTTGCGGTGGTATATCGCGAGCTGACAAGTCCAAGTTAGAATCAGATGGTAATCGTGTGCAGCCAGCCTTTACGAAGGGGCTTCATAGTAATCCAAGGCAGGACGAGAGCAATGAAGACGACCTCTAAAATTATCAAAGACAATCGTCGTGAATACGACAAACTCATCAAGTCTTTAAAAGTTCTAAAATCTGGTCATGTGAATATTGGCGTCCTCGAAAAGGATGGCACTAAAGAGCATAAGAGTCCTATGGGTGGAGGAGACGCCACGATCGCAGAGATTGCGACCTGGAATGAATTCGGGACTAAGAAGATACCAGAGAGACCATTTATGAGGGGGGCCGCGGATGAAAATAAAGAAGCCATTGGGAAAATCAAAGAGAACCTTTACGCAGAAGTTAAGTCAGGCTCCAAGACTAGCAAGCAGGCACTTCAAAGTTTGGGATTCAAGTTTAAAGAAATGGTTCGAAGCCGAATCATGCGAAGTATGTCGTGGGCAACCCCATCTGCTGATTCTACCGTTGCGGGGAAGGCCTCGCGTGGAAACCCATCTCCGAACCGCCCGTTAATAGATACCGGGCTCCTTTTAAGATCTATCGACTATGAGGTGAAGGGGTGAGTATTCAAAAGAAACTCATTCCACGAATCGGCCTCATGCAAATGGGAGAGACTCTCTCCATCACTCGCTACACCAAATGGGAATACGTTAAGGGTAGACCGCAAGCTGAAAAGGCTGACGGGATTATCGTTAAGGGATCTGTCCAGCCTCTGACTGGATCGGAAATTCTCAAGCTAGAAGAGGGAGAACGCACTCGTGAGCACTACTGGTGCTGGACGAAGGGCGACATAAAGAAAAAAGATTTAGTGACCTTCAATAGTAATTGCTTTGAAGTTCAGGTGGTCGAAGATTGGTTGAATCACAAAAAGGCGAGGATGGTAAAGATAGATGTCGATATCCCCGCTCAGTGATCATAGAGATCTAGAAGACGCTCTTTGGGATTGGTGTTCAAAGAACGTCCCCAATGAAGTCGAAGTGATATGGGCAAAGCCCAATGCTCCGCGTCCATGCGAGCCTTATGTCACATTAAATATTTTTGTAGTTTCCCGAAAGTCCGGACAGGATTCTTGGGAGTTAGTGGATGACGACCCCGGTGTGCAGACTTTCAATATTGGAGGTCAGCGTTATCTCAGTCTCAGTGTCATTGCGTATGGGCCGTCACAGCCCCAACAGAATCAGGGCGGTCCTTCTGCTCAGAAGCTCATTGAAGATTTACGCGACTCACTAGAAAACCCATACGTCATTGGGAGTCTGAGAAGCAAAGGCATCGCGGTGCATAACGAACCTACTGTCAATGACATTTCAACAATGTTGGAGACAGGGTTTCAGGACAGAAGTAACATGGACGTAGTTTTTGGCTACGTTCAAAACCGCAAGGTTACGGTCGATACGATCACGAGCGTGGAAACAGAAGGAACGCTTGAAGGATCGCAGACTCAAGATGTAACCTTGGTAATTGAATAAAGGGGGGACTCAATGAGCCTTGATACTATTATTGAAGTACAAATCGACAGACAGACTACCGTGCCTTCACGAGCAGGTTTCGGGATTCCGCTGTTCATGGGACAGGCGCACAAATTAGCTGGCTTAGTCCAATCTTTCAGCTCTATGGAAGATGTGGATGCAGTCTTCGATCCGACAGATGAAGAATATAAAGCAGCACTCAAACTTTTCGGACAAACATTCAAACCACCTACGATCAAAATCGGTGAGTGGGCAGCTCTAGACGCTGCGGATGTTGCTCTTGGAAAGATTCTTGTAGCTGACAGCGATTGGTATGGACTCTGTATGAGTTCTGCCGTCAAAGCAGACATCGAGTTAGTTGCTCCTCTTATCGAAGCACAAAGAAAAATTTTCATTGCGCGTTCAACCGACGACGCCATCTTCACTAGCGGCACAACAGATGTCGCATACGTGTTGAAGGCTGCAGGTTATGACCGCACAGCTCTTATCTGCAAAAAAGATGCAGTCACCGATTACCCGGATGCAGCTTGGCTTGGAGAAATGCTCCCACAAGATCCCGGATCGGCTACCTGGAAATTCAAAACCCTTAAAGGCGTAACGGTTGATAATATCACCGAAGCCGAAAAGGCTTTCGCGATTCGTAACGAAGCTGGCACCGGTAAGAATGCAAATACTTACTCGTCTGTCGGTGGAGTTGGAATCACTGAAGAGGGCTCTATGGCTTCTGGCGAATTCATCGATGTCATTCAAGGCGTCGACTACATCACCGCTAGAATCAAAGAGCGAGTTTACTTCCGCATGGTCAATCTTCCGAAGATTCCTTACACCAACGCTGGTGTTGCAATCATCATAGCTGAGGTCAACGCGGTTCTTCAAAATGCAATCGCTATTGGGATTCTCCGCGACGATCCGGCTCCCATTATCTCGGCGCCTGACGTTCAGGACGTTGATCCTATTGATCGTGGTAATCGATACCTGCCCGACGTGAAGTTCGAAGCTCAGTTGGCTGGCGCGATTCATAAAACCAAGATTCAAGGAACCGTAACGGTTTAATAGGAGGAGACGAAGATGTTAAGAGAATACAACCCTAAAGAAGTTTCCATGATTGTCGCTGGTAATATTGTTACTGGTTACGCTGATGGAACATACCTAAGTGTCGAACGCAATAACCCTTCATTCAACCTTCAAATTGGTTCGGATGGAGAAGCTGTTCGCGCTAAATCCAATGACAAGAGCGGTCGAATCACGATCACTCTTCAATCTGGATCACCTATGAATGACATTCTGTCCGGACTCTGGAAAGCAGACGAACTAAACAGTGGCGGCGTATTCACTGTTTTAGTTAAGGACAATAACGGCGCATCGTTGCATTCGGCTGAAACAGCTTGGATCGTCCAAGTTGCGAACGCAGAGTACACACGAGAAGCAAGTAGCCGTGAATGGATCATTGAAACCGACAATCTCGAATCGTTGGTTGGTGGGAATTTCGCAGCTTCGGCAGGATAAAAATTAAATGAAGAATTTCGTTACGAAGACGGTCGACGGTGAGACGTACCAGATCGAGCAATTCGCAACGACCAAGGCACTGAACGTCTTATCCGACTTGGTTAAGATTGTTGGCGAGCCTTTGGCTCTGGCGGTTAGCGGATCTACACTCTCAAGTGAAGAACAGTCTCGAATTCTGGGCATGGCGGTTTCAGCTATGGCTCAGCGCATGGATAAAAATACAGTCGTAGCACTGGTAAAAACTTTGATCGAAAGTTGTCTGAAGGGTGAGGGAGCGAAGATAAACTTCGAACTCGAATTCCAAGGCAAGCTCGGCCATCTGTTCAAACTTGTCTATGCGGTACTAGAGGTGCAATACGGCAGTTTTTTAGGAGAACTGCTCGGTCGCGCAGGCGAGCTAGCCAAGACCAAAGGCGTGAATCTGAGCAAGCAGTCGACTGGAGAATCTGGCGAATTATCTTCGGTCGCGTAGCAACGCTGCAGGAGATTGAGACACACTGGTCACTTGACGATCTCCTCGACGCTCATGAAGCCCTGGATGCGCGGGAGAAGGCGCAAGAAGAGGCTACTAAGAAGGCGAGGATGAAAAAGTGATAATCCGGGAACTGATAACTAAACTTGGGTTCGAAGTAGACGACTCCGGTCTGAATAAGGCTAATGTTGGTCTAGAAAATCTCAAGAAAAAACTTATTGGATTCTCGGTCGCTGTCGGCGGCATCACAGTCCTTGGAAAGATGGCGGCTGAGGCAGCGAAGCTTGAACAGGCTTTAGCCTCACTCGCTGAAGTATTCGAAGGCACCGACGCTAAGTTCAAAGAAGTCTCTGACGGCCTAAGAGCTAGAGCCGAGCAGATGTCGACTTCGATGAATGTTTCATCCGAAGAGATTGCTAAAAATTTCGTTAATGTCATCGATGCAGGCGGTGCTTTAGGCACTAAGGCTTTCGATGAACTTTCTAATGCTAGTTTAAAGCTCGCCAAGGTCATGAGGATCGACACGGCGCAGTCGGTGGAGATTCTTGCCAACATCACCGAACAGCTCACGGGAAACCTTGAGAATGCGACTTATGTCTCTGACGGACTCGTTAGGGCGGGTCAGCTCGGAAGAACCTCTGCGACTCAAGTCGCGGCAGCTCTTTCAGTCGTTGGAGATACGGCCCAATCGGCCAAGATTCCTTTTGAAGATCTCACAGCAGTCGTAGCCAAGCTCCAATCGACAGGTTTGACAGGTGCTAAGGCGGGTATGAAACTTCGCGGAGTACTACTCAATCTTTACGACTCCGCAGGGCCTGCTGCAAAAGCACTCGGAAACCTTGGCGTGAACGTATTCGATCAATCAGGAGAGGCTCGTCCATTCCTTCAAGTCATTGAAGAGATTCAAGCCGCCCTAAGAACTCTAGGAACTCAAGAGAGAATCGATATCGAGAAAATGATCGGCGGCCCTGGTGGTGCTGACACTCTCGCTAAATTATTCAGAGGCGGCACAAAAGGAATAAAAGACTGGTCGAAAGAGATCAAGAACTCTTCCGGAACTTTAGATAAGTCCTACGAAAGATCGATGGCCACAGCCATTGAACAAGTCGGACGAATGACTAAAGGTCTAGGGAATCTCGTTAGTGCTATGGGGGAGCCTTTTCTAGCTCCCATCGCAAAAGCTGCGAGATATATGGCCGACCTCATAGAAAAGCTTCAGAAGTTTATCGAAGAAAATAAGGGAATCATCTCTCCCATTATGAGATTCGTTGGAGCGTTGCTCATTGTTGGAGCTGCTGTAACGGGATTTCAAATCGTCCTCGCACTTCTAAGAACAAATTTAATTAGATACATCGCCACGACTCTCATAGCTCAGGCAGTGACTCTCCTTTGGGTAGCCGCTGCAATACTCGCGATAGCTATCGTCATGGATTTAGTCGCCGCAATCGGAGGGTATCCTTCCGTAACTGGCGATGCTGTCGATGCTTTAGATAAATGGGTTCAGAAGCTCTATCAATCGAACTCCGCGATGGCCCCTTGGATCGCCGGGATCAAGGTTGGCTTAGAAGTGTTCGTCACTCTTAGCAGGCTCATTCTTGATGGCGTTAAGTATATGTCGATCTTTGCCGCGACTCTCGCGTCGATGGACTTCAAAGGATTCTTTGACGACATATTTAGTTTCAATTTCAAATCTGCGGCCGACAAGATCTCGAAGCCTTTTGAACTAGCAGGTAAGCAAATTGCAGACATCATGAAGGATAAGACTTCTGGCTATGCGAGCTACCAGAGGCTCCTATCAGGAAAGTCAGCCATCAATCCTGAAGGTGAAGAGGCTCGTGCTAAAAAAGACGAGGAAGAATTTCAAAAGAATCTTAGAAAGATAAATGAAAGAGCGCAAAAAGATAGAATCGTCAGGACCACTTTCGAAGGCGAGCTGAGAGGAAAGAATCTCACAGACGATCAGAGTAAGAAATCGATGAGGCTTTTAGAAACTGGAGGCATGAAGTCTACAGACGGAATGGATTCTAAGAAGTTCAAAAAAGAATTCGGGTTAAGCCGGACTGAACTGCGAGAAGTATTTCAATCGGCCACTGACAAGTCTCTGAAACAGATCTCTGTGATGGAATCTTCTATGAAGCCTGGCGCAGAGCCTGATAAAATTGCTCTTCCAGAGAGAGCTGTAAATGCTGCAAAGGAAAAGACAGAGAAGCCTTCGCCTCAAGGAAGTCTTTCATTTAAAAAGCAAGACGCCACGGTCGATATAAACAGGGGAAACATATTCAACGACTTCCAAAAACTCCTAGGAGCTAGAGAGCAAAAGAATTCTGAAAAGATTCCTCAAGATATTCCGGAGATGATTAGGGCTCCAGAGGCTACTCGTACGATTGAGAATTATACGACTAAGGTAACGTCTCTGGTTGATCAAGATCCTAGAAAGTTCTTAGCTCCTCAGCCATCTCCGATTGCTCCTAAAGAAAATTCACCGGCTCCACTAAAGAGCCCAATGCTTTTCAAAGAAACTTATCCACCTCCAACTAACGAGAAGCATTCAATGCTTGCTCCTGAGATTACTCAGACCTCAGAACAGCCTCGTAAGTTCGATAGCGGAAAAAATTACAGCATAGATCCTGAACAAGAGTCTGGAGTTCTATCCCGTCTGAAAAAATATTCAGACTTTGGATCTCAACTGAAAGATACTCCGGCTGTCGATGAGTACAGCTCTGGCCTGAAAAGCTTCCAAGAAAAGACCACGCCGATGGATAGACCTGCGGCATCGACTACAAATAATAATTATCGAACCTCGAACGTGAATCAACAGAACCAAATTCAAGTCAGCGTGAATATTCCTCCTGGAACTTCCCAAGCTGATGGGGCTGAAATGGTTCAAAAAGGAATTCAAGAGGCTATGGAATCAGAAAGGAGACGGGCGTACTTAGATTTCGAGCCCGTGTTTGCACAATAATGCCTAGCATATTTGAACTCATTCCAGGATCTGGACAGCAAAAGAAAAGGGTTAGATTTTCTATTCCCTACAGTTCCTTTGCGACTAATTCAAAGCCAAACTTCATTGCGCTCCTCGATCTCGAAGCCACGATAAAAGAAACTCATACGATGACGACCGAGCTTACGGAGAATCCGATTGAAGACGGCGGATACGTAACTGATCACGCGAATATTAAACCGCGTGAACTTCAGATTGAAGCCATCATCACGGATAACCCTATTTCATTTCAGGCCGCCATCATTGGGAATGCTGCAGGACTCGTAGGGGGAATCATAGGGCGAGCTGTAAAGAATAATTATGTGCAGGCGATTGCAACTGGAGCGTTGGCTTCGATCGTTACGAAGATTGCGAAACTTTCTAATCCAGGGTCTCGAACTGGTGACGCTATGGATAAGCTCATTGGAGCTTGGGAAGGCGCGACTCCGATCTCAGTCACGGAATCTCTCCGTCAGTATCAGAACATGGTCATCACAAATATGGTTTTCAATAGGGATAAAGAGACTGCGAATACTCTGAAATTCACAGTCACCCTGAAAGAGATTCGCGTCGTAACTGGAAAGAAAATTCCAACCGTTAGAGATAAGCTCGCAGCGAATGTGAAGCATACAGCTCAGTCTGTTATCTCGAATGGGGCGCAACAGAAGGCAGTTCCTACGACCGAGCAGGGATCTAATTGGCTCACAAGAATAGCGAATAAAGAAAGCATCACGAGAGTCGGCGTCGATGTTTTAAGGAATGGATTTTAATATGGCAGTTTGGATTATCCCAACACCCGCTAATCAACTCGCCTTCTCTCAGGATATTGATCTAGATGGGCGAATTTTCCATTTAGAGTTTATGTTCAACGTGAGAGCGAACAGGTGGATGGTCGATACCTCTACTTCTGATGGGGTTGAACTTCTTAACGGACGAGTTCTGAATCATGGACTCGATCTCTATAATCGGTTCGTCAATGGCGAGCTTCCGATTGGATTCGCGGCTATCTTGGATAGTTCAGGCGAGGATAAAGATCCTGACTTAGAGAATTTTGGCAAAGATTGTGTCCTCTATTTCGATGACGAGCTGGAGGCATAATTGAGTAAGCTCTTCGGAAGATCATGCAGCGTCCTTTTCACAGCCACTTCTAGGGCTGGAACTGAAGAGAGATTCTTTGACGGAACGACTGCCGCTGCACTTTCTCAAGAGCCCACTCGTGGGAATCTTCGCGAGACTTTCAGAATTGCTTTCAATGTGGAACTAACGAGCGAGAAGAATGCTAACGCCTGCTCAGTTTCGATCTACAATTTGAATAGATCTTCGAGATCATTCTTAGAGCTTGAGAGGCGACCTAGATTATCGACTAACAAGACCATAAGACCTCTTACTTTGACTTTAAAGGCCGGCCTCGGACCTAATCCAGAGATTCTGTTTCAGGGTCAGATTGATGGAGAGAAAACCCGTACTGAAAAAAGTGGGCCTGATGTCATCACGACGGTCGAATGCGGCGATGGAAGGTTTGCTCTTAGGAACACGGTTATAAACAAAACCTTCGCCCCTGGAGTCAGTCTAGAGCAGGCCATAGAGCACATTCGAGATCAGCTAGGAGTTGGAAAGTCAGGGAATGGGAATAATTGGCTAGGGATTACGAAGGAAACCTTCTCGCAAGGGCTTACGATGTCCGGCTCGGCGCCTGAAATTTTAGATCAGCTCGCTACGAAGCAGGATCTCGACTGGTCGATTCAAGACAATAAGCTTCAAATCAAGCCGAAGGGTCAGCCTATAAAGCTACCCACGTTGATCATATCGCCCGACACTGGGCTTTTATCGATCCCCAAGAGGACAAACTATGGAGTCGAATTTTCGATCCTCCTAGACCCCGCTATTCGTCCGGGGAGGCCTGTTGAGGTTCAGTCGATGTATTTGAATCAAGACCGTGGTTCGAACTATTTCATCGTCAAAAGGGTGCAGACTCAGGGTGATAATTTCACCGGCGCCTGGGCTTCGACCGTTCAAGCCTCAAATCCAAATACAAATATTAAGGTGTTCAAGTGAATCAAGAAGGCGAAACACCGACACTTCAGGCAGTTATTCAGGTCGCTCTTGAGAGATACTCTCATAATCTGCATACCTGTATGCCTGCCTCGATTGTCAAATACGACCGGACGAAGCAAATCGCTACCGTCCAGCCGCTCCTTCAAAGAAAGACTAGGGATGGAGTCGTCCTGACCTATCAGGTGATTCAAAATGTCCCGTGTATCTTTCCTCGAACAGCGACCTTCGGAATGACATACGAACTGAAGCCAAAAGATACTGGCCTCCTCGTCTTCTCAGAGAGATCCCTTGATAAGTGGTTAGCCTCAAAAGGCGAGGTCATGGATCCAAAAGATCCTCGGAAGTTCGATATCTCTGACGCCATTTTCATTCCTGGGCTCTTTCCTAACTCGAAGCCGGCCTATACCGAGAAAGACATCACGATTCTTAAGAATGCGCAGACTAGATTCCGAATGTATGAGACTGGGAAGATGGCTTTTACGAACCTAGCCTCCGGCGAGGAGCTTATTAAAATCATTCACGACCTTTTGATCGTGCTAGAAAATGCGCTCATTCGTACGGCGATTGGGCCTCAACCATTTGTTCCGAATACGATTCAGGAACTAACATCAATCCAAACTAGATTGGATACCCTTTTGGAGTAATTTATGGCATTTGATTCAACTCAAGACATCGCAGAACACATTATCCTGGCTTACGAAGCTGCGAATCCTCACGCGTATAACGCAGGCGAAAGAGCTATAAACAAACAATACCTAGTTCTTCTTTTGACCGAGATCTTCGACGTTCAACTGAAACAGAAGGCTCAGGTCAATCCAGGGACATTTAAAGATACAGATAACAATTCATCCGTTGTTGGACTTGGAGGGCCACTTCTATGAGTGACATCAAAGTTCATCGCGATAACCTTGATCTAGTCCTTGAAAATGGAGATCTCGCGATTGTTAAGAAAGCTGACGCCATCGCGCAGCATATAAAGCAAAGGCTTCGAACGTTCCTTGGAGAGTGGTTCCTAGATACTGGCGCAGGAGTTCCTTACTACGAGCATGTTAATGTTAAGAATCCTAGTCCTCTGATTCTAGATACGATCTTCAAATCTATGATCCTCAGCACTCCTGGAGTAGAAGAATTGTTGGAATTTGATATCCAACTCGACAACGCGACTCGCATAATGACTCTAGTGTTTAAGGTGCGTACGATAGACGAGGAAATTAACTTTATAGAAGTCTTGGGAGGCGCGTAATGGCTTTTGGCTTATCTTCGCAGGGTTTTAAACTCAAGAGACTTGATACAGTAAAAACTGAGATCGAAGACAAGCTACGCTCATTGCTCGGCCCTGGAATCAATCTAGAGCCTGAAAGTGTTTTCGGCCAACTCGTAGGGGTTTTTGCAGATAGAGAGGCACTCCTTTGGGAGCAACTTCAAGCCCTTTACAACGCCCAATATCCAGACACAGCCGAGGGGGTTCAACTCGATCTCGCGGCCTCACTCGTAGGCGTTACTCGTAGAGCGGCAACTAGATCTCAACAGATCGGCCAACTTTTCTTCGGAGATGTTGGAACTGTTATTCCAATTGGAACTCAGATTGCTGTCAGCGGGAACCCTCTCGCTATTTTTCAAACCCTATCCCAAGTGACTCTAGTCGCCGGGACGGATGCTCAGAATGAGATCAATTTCTCTGCGGTTCCTGATGCTGGTCAATTCACTCTCCTCTATCAAGGTGAAGAAACAGATTTTATAACTTTTGCGGATAATGCGACCGATGTTCAGGCAGCACTAGAAGCTCTTCCAAATATTCCAACGGGATCGGTAGCCGTCAGCGGAACTTTCTCTAGCGGCTTCACAGTGGATTACCTAAATGAATTAGCACAGCAAGAAGTCAGCGCATTCACGGTTGGAAGCAATTCTCTAACAGCCTCTGCAATCGCCGTGACGATTAGTTTCATCCAGACGATTGTCGGAGTTGAACAAGGCTCTAGCGATTTAGACGCGGTGAATACCGGGGTCGTAGTAGCAAATAAATTTTCTTTAACTGAAATTGTGACTCCAATTTTCGGACTTGATTCAACGATCAACCCGACTGATGCTTCTGTCGGAAGAGAATTAGAGAATGATGCCCAATACCGAGCGAGACGAGAGCTAGAAATTCAAATCGCAGGAGCCTCCACGACTGGAGCTATATTAGCGGCCGTTGCGGGAGTGACTGGAGTCGAAGCTGTCTTCGTATTTGAGAATGATAGTCCTCTCGTTGACGGAGATGGGCGTCCTCCTCATAGCATAGAATGCGTCGTTCAAGGCGGGACAGATCTCGCTGTGGCTCAGAAGATCTTTGAGGCTAAGGCTGCCGGGATTGGAACTCATGGGACCATCACTCAAGGGATAACGGATAGTCAGGGATTCTCACAGAGCGTGAAATTCTCGCGACCTCAAGAAGTTCCTCTTCTATTAGAAATGGATCTTATGGTCGATTTAGTTGCGTTCCCTGTCGATGGAATCAATCTCGTTAAAGCCAACTTCAAATTATTCATTGATCAATACACGATTGGCCAAGACGTTATCGTCGTTCCAGATCTCTATGCTGCTCTTACTGGGGTCGATGAACTTGAGATTGATAAGGTTCCTGGAATTTCTAGAGCTGATATTCGAATTTCAAAGAGCCCAACTCCTCCTGTTGGAGATTCAAATATCGTTATCGATAAGGATGAACTTGCCACGATCGATATATCCGACATCACGGTGAACTTAATATGATTGTAAGGATTGAGGATCATGTTCAGCAGGCTCTAGATCGACTGATAGAGCAATACAAGGAGAAGGAAAATCTAGCCTCTCTCGTGACTGCGTTCACAGAACAAGTCCAGATCCTTGAGGATGACAGCTACGAATTTAAAGACCGGCTTAACGTAAATGCGATCTCAGGAAAGCTCCTCGATAAATTCGGGGTGATTGTTCTCCAGAAGAGATTCGGCCTAGAGGATCCTCTTTATAGGCTTATCCTATTAGCAAAGATCGGTATCAATATTTCGAACGGGGAGCCGGAGAGAGTGATCTCAACTTTTAAGATCATTACTCAGGCAGATTTCGTTCATTACATGAACCATAGTTACGGGGAGATTTCTCTAGCAACGGATGGTTCCTTTGATGAGGAATTTACAAACTTCGTCTTTGACGCAATGGAAAAAACACTGGCATCAGGAGTTCGCATAGCTGAGTTTGTCTTCCATGAAGACAGCGGCATATTCGGATTCACAGGGCCTACAGGCGGGCAGGTTATCGAAGGCTTCGGAACTGTTGCAGATCTCTCCTTAGGGGGGACTTTTGCATGGTTAAGACGCTTCACACCGACGTTCGCGTTCGAGGGGGAGGACTCCTCGACGTCCGGCTTCGGTTCGTTGGAAGATCCGATAGTCGGAGGAGGCTTTGCAAGCTTATGATTATGAGGAGAGAGGCAAATGGCTAAACCAAGTTCACATCTAGAATGGACAGTCGGAAACCCAGATTTTGCGACTGTTACCCAGGAACCTACTGGGCCTAAAAAACAAACTGGCTGGCTTCCCTCTGAGAAGCCTCCGCGAGAATTCATGAACTGGCTGTTCTGGAGGCAGGATGAATGGAATAAATATTTTGAATTTGCGACAGACGTTCTAGGTTTGGCGGGGGATTTATTCGTAGGCTCTGGGACTGGCCAATACGCCACACTTCAGCTCGCGCATAACGCTGCCGTTCCAGGAACTAGGATCATAGTCTGCGAAAATGCCACGATCAATTCAACGATCACTCTCTCTACAGGTCAGTTGGAAGTTATTTTTAAACCAGGGGTAGTCTATACAGCGGGCTCTGCTGTTTCGGCTGTAGATATTTCTGGAAGTGAAATCACGGTTAGAAATGGAAGATGGTCAGGATTCACAAGCAGAACTTTCAGCGTTATTTCTGGAGCAGCGAATACCAAATTACGGGACATCGTCTTCACAAACCCATCAACATTCCTTCTCGACGCAGGTACAAATACCACCGTTGAAGGCTGTGTGGTTGATGGCGTCAATGAGACAACTATCCGAAGAGTCGACATTTTAAACTCGCAAGCTTCTCCTGTGAACGTAACAGGGCTTGTGTTTGATAAGTTGAAGGTACGCGCAGCTCAGTATTTCTATGAGATACTCCAGAGTACGGCGAGCGCAAATCTTCAAGAAATTGGTTCATTTTTTGTGAAGTACAACTCCGCGTCAGATACGTGGTCAGTTCACACTAACCAACAGGGGGATAGTTCTGGAATCGAATTCAGCATCTCTTCGTCAGGTCAGGTGCAATATACATCAGGGACGCTCGCAGGAAGTGGATACGCAGGCGAAGCAACATTTCAACTCGTATCTATGATGCACAAAGCTTAGGAGATTATGATGAAAAAACTACTCTCAACAATTTCTATAATCGGACTGGTTACTACGGGCGTTCTTTTAGCCGCTGGCAGCTCCGACAATGATTACAAGATAGGGACGGCAAGTTCCTCGGCAAACAAGACAGTCACTTTTGATACAGGGGATACGAGTAATAATCCGAACATCATGGTGAATGATGGGCGGGATATTAGTTTCATCAACAACCAAAGCACTAAATTTAAAATAGGGAATGGTGGGGACTTAACTCTTGGTGGAACAACGGACACATCAAATACCCATACGATGTACGGACGAAAGTTTAATTTCGTCTGGAACTCTGCCTCTGGCGGAGAAGAGGTGTCGTTCGTCAACTCAAACACTGGTGGCAACGCTACTGCGAGAATAATTCTTCAAACTAGTAACTCTGCAACGGCTGCGTCTGATCCATTCATCACATTTATTACAAATGGTAGTTCAAATGGGTTCTTCGCAATGGGGATTGATAACGATGATTCCGATAATTTCAAGATCAATTATGGAACGACTTCTATCTCTGGAAATACTCAAATAGCTCTAGGAATAAGCCCATCGACTGGAAGTGTTTCTCTTCCGCTCCCACTCACTGTTGGTGGAACAGGATCAACTCCATTTTTTCAAAGTGCTGCCGCTATTAGGCTCTATGACAACCAGACTTTGACTGGGGCTGCTCAGTACGGATTGCTTAACACCGCAACATTCACGACCGCAGCGACTACGTCGATGATAGGCGTCTATTCGCAAGTCCAGTCTTCCGCTGGTTCCTACACGACCCCGATAAATGCAAACTTCTATGCCTGGGCAATGGCCAAAGGGGCTTCTCACGTAATGACGAGATCCATCAATTACATGGGGGACAATCAAACAGTTGCAACTAACAACTGTTTCATGTGTGACGGAACTGCATTTTCTGGGGACTGGGGAATCAACCTACAAACTTCGCGGGCAAATTATCTAGGCGGAAGTCTTACGGTTGGTGGAGCGATTGTCGCTGGATCTTTTAGTTTCGGAGGTAACGATTTCAAAGTTAACGCGGGAGCTACTGCCGCTCAGAACGGAAGCTTTGCCCAAGGTGCGAATACCGGATCTGTCACCTTCTCAGGAGGCACAGGAGTCGACTCAGCTAGAAATATTCAAGCCTATGGTGGATCTCATGCTACGAAGGCGATGTACTTAGAGTTCAAAAGAAACTCTACAATCGATGGTCAGGTAGATGGATCTGGAGCTTGGCAGATTGGTTCTTCAGGAAGCGGCTCTACACAAACAATTCACGGTGCCCTTTCTGTAAACCCAGCCGGAAACATCGCACTTCTTCACACGATTAAAGGCCGATTCCTAACTTTGGATTACGATGCAGGCGGAGCAAACTCAAGCGGCCTCATTCTTAACAATGACGATGCATCTTCTGCTGCTACTAGCTTTGCACAGATTATTTCTAATGGTGGCGATGCAGGTGTTCACGTTAACGACGACGCTGGCGCTGGTACTGGATTCGTATTCGGAAAAGATTCTACATCTAATAATTTAGTTATAGGCCCAGGCACTTTCCCTATCGGATCTTCAAATACGATAACTATGGGGACTGGTGGACAGCTTACGATGGGATCAAACCAGGCGTTCGTCATTGAAACATCACCTGGACCATCATCAGGATTCGCCTATATCCGAAGTAACAACGGCGGGCTAAACAGGTTTCTCATTGAGAACTCCAGTAACACGGCTTCGTCTGACGCGAATATAATTATAAATTCAGGCGGATCCTCTGCGGGCGATCCATATCTTACTTTCCAAGTCATAGGTGCGCAGCAGTTTGCGATAGGAATTGATAATTCTGATTCCGATAAATTTAAAATATCACAGAGTAGCGTTCTTGGAACTAGCGACGCGCTAGCAATAGGCTCCGGTGGGGAGTTCACTATAGGTAGTCCGACTTTCGCGAATCAACCCAACGTCATCAAAGGCCCTAACGCGAACGTCACTTCTACTGGCCTATCTCTTGATTGTGGTAGCGCTGCTTGTGCGACCGCTATTCATGGGGCGAGAAACGACGGGGTTATGTATATCGGGGCGAACGCCGGAGTAAGCAGCGGCCCCTTGTTAACCCTATACGGGTCCACTAATGCTAGTTTGCCTAATGTAGCTAAGCTGTCTTCTGGAGGGGCTAACGTCAGCTCTATCATTATGTTCACGAGTGCGGCAGGCGCAAACATCGCTCTAGGTGGAGGCGTTGAGCTTACCGATACAAGGGTACATGCTTACGGCGACAACACTGGAAATACGAACGCCGCCCAAAAGATATTCAGAGTTTACGGGAATGGTTGGGGTACGTCTTCTGCTACGTCAGCCCTGACTATGCTATATATTGATGGCTCAACCAACAGCGCCCCCACATTTACAACGGCTTATTATTCCGGAATCACGCTTAAAGCTCTGACCAAGGGAACTAACCACACAATCACGGACTTGGTGGGACTCGCGGTTGAAGACCAGACTGAAACCGTAACACGCTTTAAAGCAAACTTTTCAATCGGTAATAACGGCTCAAGCCCTGGATCGCCCGGAGCTGCTGAGTCAGGTCCGTATAACATTTACGTCCAGCCTAATAAGCCAAGCTTCTTTAATGGAAGTCTGCGCGTAGGCCCGACCTCAACTGGAGCGGGCTCTACCTATCCGAACTCTTTCATCCGCAACAGCGCGACCGAAGGGGCTTTGTATGTGGGTCAGGATAACACTGGAGCTTCCAGTCAGTCACTTGTGGTGGTTACCGCCGCTACGACCGGATCAGGGAACGCTTTTTCTGTTTTCAATAATAACGGTGGATCTAACGCTGACAGAATTCTTTATGTTGCGAACGACGCTACGATCTTTCTTGGGAAGACTAATGCTACGGCTCACGTTCTTACTTATGGAACGCATACGGCTAGCGGAAACTTCTATGCAGGAACTGTAGCGACATCATCTGCCAACGCTATTTTTAGAGGCGGTGATACGGCCGTAACATCTGGTGGATCTCAATTCGGATTCGTCGACACGCATGTATTCTCAAGCTCTGCGACAACTAGCATCTATGGATACGCTGCTATTTTCGCAACTCAAAATGCGGCCTTCACGACACCAGTTGTTTACGACTTCTTTGCGGAAACTCCTACCAAGGGGGCTTCGCATACTGTGACGAGATTTGCGAATTACGGCGGTACGGTCAGCTCCACTGGCGTCAACAATGCTTTTTTGACAGACAACGCTTCGTATAGTTCGGACTGGATGATAAATTTTACATCGAACAGGCCGTCACTTTTTTCGGGTGACCTCACTCTCGCTGCTAGAAACTTCAACCATCAAAAGAGCGATTCAGGAAACCTGGTTTACCATAGCGTAGCCAACCTCAGTAACACGGCAAGCTCTGGAGCCATGATCTTAGTCGGAACTGCGGGTTCGTCTGCAGGAAGCCCAGTGGTTCGTTACGAAATATCTGGCGTTCAAAACTGGGTCCAAGGCGTTGATAATGCAGATTCCGATAAATATAAAATCGTCGAAGGCACAGACATAGCAGTTGGGGCGAATACTAAGATTCAATGTACGACTGGTGGAGCTGGTCATTGCGAATCTAAGGGATCTGCTGGAACAACCGATGCTACCGCAGGCTATTTAGGCGAAGCTGCTCGCTCTGCTGTTACGACACTTACGAACTTCACAGGAACAGCCACGTGGAAAGATTGTACAAGCATTTCTCTTGCGGCTGGTGACTGGGATGTAAATGGTGTTGGCCAGTTTGCTCTTAGTGGCGCAACTGCTTCTGGAACTTACCAAGCTGCTGTATCTGTGAACTCAGGGACAACGACTACAGATCATGTGGATGGCGACAACGTGAATAGCGGAACTCGACCTACAGCAACCGAAAGAGCCACTCAGGTTATTCCTGGATACAGAATTAAAGTATCCTCAACGACCACTGTTTATATGAAAGTTTTTGCTACCTATTCTGCTGGAACTCCGCAGTACGTCTGCAGAATTAGCGCACGAAGGGTTCGGTAGTTGAATTTTCTACAGATTATAGTCGGCTTCGGCTTTTCAGTCTTAGCCGCCTTGATCGGATGGTTGATAAATATTGTTTACTCACTTCGTAAGGAAGTTGGGGAGATGGGAGTAACGGTAGTTGAAAAGCTGGAGCATCATTCAAGTCTGGTTAAGGGACTTGTTGAAAAAGAAGCCCTTGAAAGCAAGCTCGCCTCCAGACGACTCGATATACTTGATCGGGTTGGATCATCTATTACCGATGACGAGTTCTCCTCCAAGCTGGTGGCCGAGGGGGACAGCGCGATCCCTGCCACGAGAACAATACGAAATGTGGTTGAGAGAGAAAGAGTTAGATCAAGTGGGATCAAAGAACAGTAATCCGTATGCAGATCCGTATACAGATTATTTGAACAAGATAGGGGGGAATCGAAAATGTCCGAAGAACAACCAGTAGCTATGCCTACTGTCATTCAAGCAAACAAACCTGGGTATAAAAGTTCTGAGTTTTGGCTCACCGCCGCTGCAAATATTTTCGGCATGGTGATGGCTTCCGGAGCTTTCCCTGATGAATCTGGTTACGCAAAAGTTGGGGGCATGATCGTCGTGCTTCTATCAAACATGGGTTACGTCTACGGACGAAGCCTAGTGAAGAAAGGATAATCACATGGCACTACAACTTTCACATAGCAATGGATCTACCTCAGGCAACTACTGGAAAATCGCCAGAGTCGATTCTGACCACCTCCTAAATAAAGTTTATGTTCGTCTCGAACTCTATGAGGATTCAGCCGCAAGAATTGCAGGCGCTGCGCCTCTATGCTCGGAGCAGATTGAATATTCTGGAAGTGATTTCTCGGATATCTCGACTGGTTCAGTTGATGCACGAGCCGCTGCTTACGTTAAGGTGAAAACTTTTTCTAGGACCGACAGCATCGGTAATGTGAATTTAGATTTCACTGGGGCAACAGACGTCTAATGAAATTCTTGCCGATCATGCTTCTAGCACTGGTCGGCTGTAAAGAGATACCGGATGCGTTAGACCTATCTCTATCAGCCGAAGAAGGAAAAGATGCGACAGCTATCTTTGAAGGCTGTGGAGTAAAAACTGACGGCTACCTTTTTTGCAGGGTATGGGAAGAATCTAGCACCGATAGAGAAATCAAAATCCATCTTCCGAAGGTCGAATGCGATAGAGATAACTGCGTAGAAATTCAGATTATAAATCTCGATGGATCTCCAGGAATGGGCGTCGGCGTTCCTAAAGGATCGACAGAAGCTTCATTCAAACTTTCGCAAATGCTCAATTCCGATGAAGTCGATAGAAGTCATGATGGAGAATACCGCGTCCTAGCTCGCACCTATTTCAAGGGGCCGGATGGCATTCAAAGGCAGTCTAGATTTTCTGGAGCATTCAGGCTTTGGGTTCTTAAAAAGAATTATCAGAGAGTCGTATGTAACGATCCAGAGCGCGGATGGACGAAAGATCTAAATAAGAATTGCACTGCCGAATATACCACATCGATGAGGGCCGCTCTTTGTGGTGAGTGCAAATGAGTGGAATCTTCCTCACAAAAGAATTTTGGGTTGTGGTCGCCGGTCTCGTTACACTTCTTGGATCCGTATACGCCCACTTCCTATCCAAAAAAGCTAAGAAAGATCGGGATCAAAAAGCTGCGGATGAATCTGGCGCAAAAGGCGAAGAAGTCCAGCAAGTCGAAACCGCTCCAGAAGTTAAAAAAATTAACGAGCAGATAAAGGTTCAAGCTATGGCAGAGGAAGTTTTTTTCAGAGATACGCCGCTAGATCCAGCTATCTGGTATGAGTGCTGTGTCGCTGCTTATAATACGCAACTAGATCACTCTCTAGTTGCTGCCATCGTTCTCGCAGAATCGAATGGAAGTCCATTCGCGATGCGATTCGAACCTGAATGGAAGTACGGATTTAAACATGAAGAGTTTGCTAAGAAGCTAGGAAGTTCAGTCGCGACGGAGAAAATCACTCAAGCTACCTCATGGGGGCTTATGCAGGTGATGGGAACCGTGGCCCGAGAATATGGATTTATCGGGTGGTTGTCGGAACTCTGCGAAATAAAGCAGGGCCTCAAATACGGAACCATGCACTTGAAGGCAAAGATTGCAAAGTACGGCCTTCCGGGTGGGATCTCTGCTTATAACGCAGGGTCTCCCGCAAAAACTGAGAAGGGGCTCTACGTGAATCAAGCCTACGTTGATAGAATCGTTGAGTACCAGAAGAGGTTTCTGGACGTAACAAAACCACCAATTGGATAAATGAACTAGGAGAGAAAAAACCATGGCAACAGCTAGCTATAAACTACAGACGTTCGATACCACCAACAACAGACCGAAGTTGAAGGAATCGAATCTTCTGGAAATCATTCTTAAGGAAGTCGAAGTCTCTGACATCGCCTCCCCAACAAACTATACGGCCGCAACAGACAAGATCAGCGCACACCTTGCAGGTATCGACGCCGCTCTTGCAACTGCTGGCGGCACGTCTTTTTCTGACTCCCTGTTCGCAGTCTATGATAACGGCGACGCGACAAAAATTGCGAGGCTAGAAGTTTCGGCGATAACAACCGGAACGACTCGTACCATCACCATGCCTGATGCCAACGTGGATCTTGGAAAAGTTCTTTCCGCGATTCAAAAAGATGGATCGATAGCATACACAGCCAATCAGCCTATGGGCGGTTTCAAGCTCACTGGTCTTGCGGCTGGATCTGGCGCGGGTGACTCTGTTCGATACGAACAAGCCATTCTAGCGACTGGTGCCAACGCCTTCTCAGCGAATCAACCAATGGGTGGATTCAAACTTACCGGCCTTGCCGCTGGTTCTGCGACTGGGGATTCGGTTCGTTATGAACAAGCTATCCTCATCACTGGCGTAAATGCTTTTACCGCTGACCAATCGATGGGCTCTAACAAGCTCACGAACTTAGCTAACGGTTCTGCCGCTGCCGATGCAGTGAATAAGGGTCAACTCGATCTTTATGTTCCTCTCACTCAAAAGGGTGCGAATAACGGCGTTGCAAGTTTGGACGGAGCTGGAAAAGTTCCTGTTTCCCAACTTCCTAACTCCATCATGGAATACCAAGGCATGTGGAATGCCACGACGAACTCTCCTTCCTTAGCGGATGGAGCGGGTTCGGCTGGTGACGTGTATCGCGTATCGACCGCTGGTAGCCAAAACTTAGGTTCTGGATCCATCAGCTTCGATGTCAGTGACTATGTTATTTATAACGGCTCCACATGGGAAAAGGCCGACACGACCGATGCCGTTGCTTCTGTTAACGGACAAACTGGAATTGTCGTTCTTAATACCTCGCATATCTCTGAATCTGGAAGTTTATATTTCACAGACGAACGAGCACAAGATGCGGTTGGCGGCGCCCTTCTAGATACCGCAACGATCGATCTCAGCTACAACGATGGTTCAAACCAGATCAGTGCTGATGTTATTGCAAATAGCATTTCTGAAGTTCACCTGACCACCTCCGTCGCTGGAGCTGGACTTGCTGGCGGTAACGGAACGGCTCTTTCTGTTGGAGTTGATGGCGTCTCGACTGAAATTACTTCAGATCAAGTCGTCGTTAAATTCACAGAATCTCTTACGAATGCTGATGGTAGCACCGCTGCGATTCGCGATTTCGTCTATCTTTCCTCAGCGGGAAATGTGATGAGAGCGCAAGCCAACGGAAGCTTCAATCTTGGAACCAAGTTCGCAGTAGCTTCGGCCGCTGTTCTAACTACGGCTTCTGGATTGTTCTACGTCAGACCTGGAGCATTGATACCTGGATTTTCTGGCCTCACGGTTGGATCACCCATGTTTATCAGTCGTTCAGCGGCGGGCGGGTTCACACAATCTCTTAGTGGTTTCGTGGCTGGCGAGCACATTGTACAAATTGGCATAGCAAAGAGCGCAACTGTTATGGAATTTGCACCTGCGTACATCGCAGAATTCTAAAACTTACAGTGGGGAAAGGGCTCGTCTTGGGCTCTTTCCCTGCGTTATCTTAGGAACAAGATGCGACTTAAGGCGTTCAAATCATCGACACAGCCAGAGACTAAAAGGACATCCTTTGACGTCTTCAATGGCACGGGTAGCCCTGAGGGGGTAGTTACCGGGAGCATCGGGGATTATTATCTCAAGCAAGACGCTCCTGGTGGGATATACGTCAAGCAAACTGGATCAGCTACGAACACGGGATGGGTCACTTACGATTCTGTTCAGGCTCAATTATCTTTGACGATTGCGAACGGCCAAGCTTCGGCACTTTCTTTGTCAGGATTGCTTTACGATTTCAATACTTACGTTGGCGTTATCATCGCCTTCAGGCTTAGAAGAAAAACAGACTCGAATACTCTTCTGGATGTTGGAGAGTTATTCCTCGCGTATAACGACGTTGCGGCAAACTGGCGAATTCGTCAGTTCAATTCAATGGATTCAACAGGGGTCGAGTTCTCAATAACATCAGGCGGCCAAGTGCAGTATGTTTCCGACACACTTGCGGGAACAAACTACAATGGGCAACTGAAGACGAAAGTCATTCGGTATATCGACGCTGGATAGTTTTCAAAAGGAGACGACATTAAATGACTAAAGAAGAATTAGAAGGGATGAGCCAAACCGAGTTGGAAGCATTTTGCTATCGAGTCGGCAGAAACT
>Ga0163152_10001498_pt1 | contig 36848 bp, 41 predicted proteins | sample OliLakLV19MP8IB2_FD_148635 | JGI IMG/M metagenome (GOLD analysis project Ga0163152, IMG submission 148635) | Freshwater microbial mat bacterial communities from Lake Vanda, McMurdo Dry Valleys, Antarctica - Oligotrophic Lake LV.19.MP8.IB-2 | ecosystem: Environmental > Aquatic > Freshwater >...
CCGATCGCGCTCGCGTACCTCCTCGCGCGCGGCTGGACGCTCGTCGACCGCAACTGGCGCTGCAAGATGGGCGAGCTCGACCTCATCGTGACGAAGGGCGACACGCTCGCGTTCGTCGAGGTGAAGACGCGCGAGACGGCGGCCTCCGGCCGCTTCCAGCCGGAGGACGCGTTGACGCCGGCGAAGTGCAAGAAGCTCGAGCGAGCCGCCCGCGCGTGGATGCAGTCCAACGAAGACGCGCTCGGCGACTTCGCACCGCGCTTCGACGTGATCACCGTCGTCGGGTCCGGCAACGGCGAGGTCGTCGAGCATCTCGAGGACGCGTTCGAGGCATCAAGTGGCTGAGGCCACCGGGCGAAAAAAAGGGAAGCTGTCGATCGTCGCGACGCCCATCGGGAACCTCGAGGACGTGACGCTGCGGGCGCTGCGCGTGCTCCGCGAGGCCGACGTGATCGCCGCCGAGGACACGCGCCACACCCGCGGGCTCCTCGAGCGCCACGGCATCGACCGCCCGATGACGTCGCTGCACGAGCACAACGAGGACGAGAAGACCGCGTCGCTGCTCGGCCGCGTGCTCGCCGGCGAAAACGTCGCGCTCGTGACCGACGCCGGCACGCCGGGCGTAAGCGACCCCGGCTTCCGCCTCATTCGCGCGGCGCGCGAGCAGGGTGTGCCGGTCGAGGTCGTGCCCGGTCCGTCGGCCGTGATGGTTGCGGTCGCGGGCGCCGGGATTCCTGCGGAGAAGTTCGCGTTCCTCGGTTTCCCGCCGAGGAAGGGCGGCGAGCTCGCCCGCTGGGCCAGGGACACGCTGTCGATGCCCATCTCGGTCGTGTTCTTCGAATCGCCGCGCCGCATCGTCGACACGCTGACCGTGCTCGCCGGTCTCGATCCCAACCGCCCCGCCTGCGTGTGCCGCGAGCTGACCAAGCGCTACGAGGAGTTTCTGCGGCTGCCGCTCGAGGAGCTCGCCGCCTCGCTCGCCGCGCGCCCCGAGGTTCTCGGCGAGGTGACCGTGATCCTCGGGCCCCCGCTCGCGCCCCTCGTCGACGAGACGCCCTTCGACGTGGACGCCGAGGTCGCGCGACTCGAAGGGCAGGGCAAGAGCAAGAAGGAGATCGCGAAGGCGATCGCCAAGGTCATGAAGCGCAAGGCCAGCGACGTCTACGCGGAGCTCATCGAGCGCCGCCGCTGACCGCGAGCTACCGGCGAAAGATCTCCGGCTTGCCGTCGCGGTCCATGTCCTCGCCGATCCGGACCAGCTTCTCGTTCTCGAAGTAGCGCCACTCGTCGACCCGTCCGTCCTGGTCGACGTCGACCTCCTCGCGGACCCGCTTGCCGGCTTCGTAGAAGATCTTGTGGTGGAAGGTCCCGTCAAAGCCGAAGCCGGTCTCCTCGCGCACGGGGACGCCGACCTCGAAGTGGACGACGTGGTCGATCCGGCCGTCGTAGTCGAGGTCGCGCTCTTCCTTCACGAGGACGCCGGCGCCGTCGAACGACTGCGCGACGTCGACCCGCCCGTCGTAGTCCAGGTCGACCTTCTTGACCTGGCGGATCCCGCCGCTGCCGCGTTCGATCCAGACGTCGCTCTTCCCGTCGCGGTTGCGATCGGTCCGCTCTCCCGACTCGGCGGGGCGGGACGTGTCCTTCTTTCCGCCGACGACCGTCGGGTCGCCGGCCTTCGGACAACCCGGAAGCAGCAGAAGAACGGTGGCGGAAAAGAGAAGACGACGCACGAGAGGTGAGAGGCTAGCCGTTCGGATGTGCTCGGGAAAGAGCGCGGGGGTGAAGTGCAGCCTCAAGTCGGCAAGCTCATCTGCCCGCCAGGAATCTGGTTCTTGTGCTTATCGAGGATCAAGTCGATCCCCTGGCGAATGTACTCGGCGATCGGGACCTTCGTCTTGGCGTTGAGCGCCTTCAGCTGCTCGTTCTGCTCTTCGGTGATGTAGACGGTGGTGCTGATCTTCTTCCGCATGAGGGGCTCCCGCTTCTACGATACATAACCATACGTGTATCGTCAAACGGTTCTTCACAAATGCCCGTCATCCCGCTACCTTCGCGGCGATGAAGGTCGCCGTCGTCGGAACCGGATACGTCGGGCTCGTCGCGGGCGCGTGTTTCGCGGACACGGGCAACGACGTCGTTTGCGCGGACGTCGACGCCGGGAAGGTCGCGCGACTCACCGCCGGCGACATCCCGATCTACGAGCCGGGACTCGGCGATCTCGTGAAGAAAAACCTCGCGGCCGGCCGCCTCGAGTTTTCGGTCGACGTCGACCGCGCGATTGCCGGCGCCGAGGTTGTCTTTCTCGCGGTCGGCACGCCGTCGGCGGCCGACGGCTCCGCGGACCTGACCGCGATCCTCGATGTCGCCGGACGCATCGGCCGTCAGCTCTCGGGCAACTACAAGGTCGTCGCCGTCAAGAGCACCGTCCCGTGCGGAACGAACGCGAAGATTGCCGCCGCGATCGCCAAGAACGCGAAGGGCGCGTTCGACGTGGTCAGCAACCCCGAGTTCCTCAAAGAGGGCACCGCGGTCGACGACTTCTTCAAGCCGGACCGGGTTCTCCTCGGCACGACGAGCGAGAAGGCCGCCCAGATCCTGCGCGAGCTCTACGAGCCGTTCGTCCGCACCGGAAAGCCGATCCTCGTGATGGATCCCGCGAGCGCCGAGATGGCGAAATACGCGGCCAACGCGATGCTCGCGACGAAGATCTCGTTCATGAACGAGATCGCCCGGCTCTGCGAGGCGACGGGCGCGGACGTCGAGAGCGTGCGCCGTGCGATCGGGTCCGACTCCCGCATCGGGCCGCAGTTCATCTTTCCCGGGTTGGGCTACGGCGGCTCGTGTTTCCCGAAGGACGTCCTCGCGCTTTCGTCGATGGGGAAGCAGCACGCGGTCCCGATGCGGATCGCGGACGCCGTCGACGCCGTGAACCGCGACGTGCGCCGCCTCGTCGCCGAGGCCGTGCTCGCGCGCCTGGCTCCCGCATCCGGAAAGACCGTCGCGATCTGGGGGCTCTCGTTCAAGCCGAAGACCGACGATCTGCGCGAAGCCCCGGCGATGTCGATCGTCGAGGCGCTGCTCGCCGCCGGCGTGACGGTGGCCGCGTTCGACCCGGTCGCGATGGACGCGGCGCGGGCCGTCCTGGGCACGCGCATTCGTTTTGCGACGGACCCGTACGACGCGCTGGCAGGCGCCCACGCTTGCGTCCTCGCGACGGAATGGAACGAGTTCCGGCACCCCGACTTCGCCCGTATGAAGTCGCTCTTGGCGGACCCGGTGGTGTTCGACGGGCGCAATGTCTGGGACCCGGCCCGCATGGGTGCCGCCGGTTTCGAGTACCACGGCGTCGGCCGCCGGAAAGCAGTAGAATCGTAGGCAGGTGGCGGCCTTCCAAGCACAGGCCTTCGGCAAGTATTACCTCGTCGACAAGCTGGCGATGGGAGGCATGGCCGAGATCTTTCTCGCCAAGTCCCAGGTCAAAGGCGCGGACGGCTCGTACCTCGTCATCAAGCGCATCCTTCCGCACTTCTCGGGGAACGCGCAGTTCATCGACATGTTCATCGACGAGGCGAAGATCTCGTCGCTCCTGACGCACGTGAACATCGTCCCGTTGTACGACCTCGGCCGCGTCGGCGATTCGTACTTCCTGGCGATGGAGTACGTGCCGGGTCAGGATCTCAAAGGTCTCGTGAAGCGCTGCGCCGATCGCGGCGTCCGGCTCTCCTACGAACACGCCGCGTACGTCATGCGCGAGGTCTGCCTCGGCCTCGACTACGCGCACACCAAACACGACGGCAGCGGCCGTCCACTCGCGATCGTGCATCGCGACATCAGCCCGCAGAACGTCCTCGTCGGGTACGACGGGCTCGTGAAGATCACCGACTTCGGGATTGCGAAGGCGTCGTCGAAGCTCGACTCCACGCAGGTCGGCACGCTCAAGGGCAAGTTCGGCTACATGGCGCCGGAGCAGGTCGTCGCGGGCATGGACCTCGACCATCGCTCGGACATCTTCGCGGCGGGCACGATCCTCTGGGAGCTCATCACCGGCCAGCGCCTCTTCGCAGGCACCAACGAGATCGAGATCCTCGAACGGGTGCGCGCCGCACGCATCGAGCCGCCGTCGACGCTCGACGCGGACATCCCGCGCGAGCTCGAACGGATCATCTTCAAGGCGCTCATGAAGGATCGCGAAAAGCGATACCAGTGGGCGAAGGAGATGGCGAACGAGCTGACGAAGTTCCTCGCGCAGGTCTCGCCGAGGTTCTCCGCCGTCGACATGTCCGCCGTCATGCGCGAGCTCTTCGCACCGGAGATCGAGTCGATCAAGACGCGGTTCAACGTCGTCATCGGCGCGGTGATCGACAAAGGCCACGCCGAGCAGGGGGCTGCGCTCGAGTCGACGCGCCCCGATCATCGCGAGGAGCCGGAGCGACGGCGTCCGGCGACGCCGCCGCCCGCCGTCGTTCCGAAGCCGAAGGCCGCGCCAGCCGCGACTCTGGCGCCACCGCCGCCGACATCGGCCGTGAACTACTCGAACGAGGACAGCGCACGGACGCAGGTCGCGCCGGCGCCTCCGCGCGAGCGGGTGCCCGACAAGACGCGCATGACCCCTTCGGGGCGTTTCGACATGCCGCCGATCGACGGTCCGCCGCCGCCGCCGCCGCTGGGGCCGCCGAAGGCGCGCACGCTGGAGCCGGATCCGCGCGAGCGGCGGCAATCGAGCGAAGCGAGCCTGCCGCGAGAAACAAACGCGGATCGCACGAGCGCGCTCGATCTCCTCGCGGAAGTCGATGCCGAGGCTCTCGAAAAGGGGATCCGCCGCGAGAAGACAGACGAGCGCCGCCGCGGCACGCCGCCGCCGCCGCTGCCGCCTCCTCCGCCGCCGAGATCGCCTGCCGCAACACCGTCGTCGCAACAGGTGGCGACGATTTCGGCGGACGAGCTCTTCGCCGACACGAGGCGGAACCGCCCGATCGCGCGCGGCTCCGCGGGGCCGAGCAGGGGTCTCCGGCTCCTCGCGTGGGGTGCGTTCCTCGCGGTCGCCGCCGCGCTCGCGGTCGGCTCGCTGATGTACACCAACACGATCACGAATCCGTTCGCGGCGCCCGTGGTCGACGTCACCACGGCGATCGACACCGCGGCGATTTCCATCGACGGGAACGTCGTGCTCGCGTCGGGACGCTCCGGACGCTGGCCGGTCGGTCCCGGGAAGCGAACCATCGAGGTCACCGCGCGCGGATACAAGCCGTACACGACGACCGTCGACATCACGAAGGGGCAGGTCGCCACGATCGAGGTGTTGCTCGAGCCCGCGGACGACGCGACCGCCGACGTCGAGATCCGGACGGTGCCGCCCGGCGCGACGGTATGGCTCGGCGACGAGCTCGCCGGCACGACGCCGCTCACGTTGCATCCGAAACTCGGCGAGCACACGCTGCGGCTCACGCGCGATCGCTACACGGAGCTCGCCGTTCCTCTCGCGCTCTCGCGGCCTGGCGCCCAGCAGCCCATCGACGTGAGCCTCGTGCCGAGCGTCGCGTCCGTCGTCGTCACGACGAACCCTTCGGGCGCAGCGGCATCGGTCGGCGGTGTCGGACGCGGGACCACGCCGGTGACGGTCGATGGACTCACGCCCGGCTCGCCGGTCGAGATCGGCCTCGTCCTCGAGGGCTATCGCACCGAGAGCCGCACGGTCACGCCCGCGGGTGGCGACGCGCCTCTCGCCGTCGACATCGACCTCTCGGCCATCGAGGCGCTCGAGACGCCCGTGGCGCCTGCGACGCCCTCGGCATCCGCGACGGCCGCGGCCGCAAAGGAAATTCCCAAGCCGATCCCTGCTGGAATGGGCCTCCTCTCCGTCGAAGTGACGGGCGGCTGGGGCCAGGTCTACGTCGACGGTGTCCTCCTCAAAGACCGCACGCCGCTCGAGGGCGCGCAGCTCGCCGCCGGCGAGCACACGCTCCGCGTCGTGAACCCGATGTCGGGCGTCGAGCGCACCAAGACCGTGCTGATCACCGCGGGCAAAGAAACGCGCCAGAAGCTCGCCTTGGAATAGCCACACTCGGGCGGCGTCAGTTGACGCGGGCCATCCGGCCCGAGTTACGCTGCCGTCCCGGAGGTTCCATGTCTCGCTCTCTCGCGCTCGCGCTCGCAGCATCGCTCCTCGCCCTCGCCGTTCCTTCGCTCGCGTTCGCCGCTCCGGCGGACGACAAGCTCGCGGCGGGCGACAAGGTCCGTCTTCTCGAATGGGACGACGGCAAGGCGCTCGACGCGATCCCCCTCTACGAAGAGGCGCGGAAGCTCGGCGCCGACGAGTTCGACGTGGAGTGGCGTCTCGCGAGCACCTACTTTTGGGCGGGCGAGAACACGAAGGACAAGGAAAAGCTCATCGAGTACGGCACGAAGGGCGTCGCGCACGCGGAGAAGGCGGCGAAGCTCAAGCCCGATCGCGTCGAGGGCAACTACTACAGCGCGGTGTGCTGGGGAACGCTGTCGCACGGCAAGTCGATCCTCTGGGCGCTGGGGCAGGGCGTGGAGAAGAAGTTCAAGGATGCGATCACGAAAGCGAAGGAGATCGATCCGAAGTTCGAGGACGGCGCGCCGCTGAACGCGTTCGGCCGCTTCTACTACGAGCTCCCGTGGCCCAAGCGCGACCTCGCGAAGAGCGAGAAGCTGCTCAAGAAGAACATCGAGGCGGTGCCGTGCAACCTGCGGACGCATGTCTATTACGCGGAGACGGTGCTCGCGATCGGCGACAAGATCGACGGGAAGAGCGCGAACGACGTCGCCAAAGAACACCTCCAGCTCGTGATCGACGGAACGCACTGCCCGTCGAACCCGGGTGACGGCGAGCTGGCGAAGAAGTGGGCGAAGAAGCAGCTCGCGGACCTCAAGTAGGCAATCTCAGGAATCAGGAGCGACGAATGGCTGCGAAGTCGATCGGAAGTCTGCTGCGCGAGCGTCTCCCCCAGCACGGGGATCGCCCCGCGCTCCACTCCTCGAAGGACGGCCAGTGGTCGTCGGCGAGCTGGAAGGACTTCGACCGCCACGTGCGCGCGCTTGGACTCGCGCTCGACGCGGCCGGGTTCAAGAAGGGCGACGCGATCGCGATCATGTCGGACACGCGCGAGGAGTGGACGACGATCGACGCGGCCGCGATGTCGATCGGCCTCCTGGTCGCCGGCATCTACCACTCGAACCTCCCCGAGAGCGTCGAATACATTCTCAAGGACTGCGACGCGAAGGCGATCTTCGTCGAGGACAAGCGCCAGCTCGACAAGGTCGAAGGCATCAAGGCGAACGTCCCGACGCTGAAGTCGATCTTCGGCATCCAGGCCGACGGCGTGCCGTCCGGCGGCAGCCCGAGCGCGCAGCGCGACGGTGGGGGTCCGGGGGCGAAGCCCCTGGAAAACATGTCCTACGCGGACCTCCTCAAGGAAGGGGAGTGGATCCTCGCGAAGGACGCGAAGAAATGGGACGCGCTCGTCGACGCGGTGAAGCCGAACGACCTCGCGACGCTCGTCTACACCTCGGGCACAACCGGCGTGCCCAAGGGCGCGATGCTCTCGCACGCGAACTTCGCCGGCATTTGTGACGGCCTCAAGGACGTGCTCGGATTCCGCCCGACCGATTCGACCGTGCTCTTCCTTCCGCTCGCGCACATCTTCGCGCGCGTCGTCCAGTTCGCGTGCCTCGACCTCGCCGTGCAGATCAGCTACCCGCCGTACGGCTGGTCGAAGAATCCCGCGAGCCTCTTCGACGTGTTCGAACACCAGAAGCCGACGTTCGTGTCGAGCGTCCCGCGCATCTTCGAGAAGGTGTTCGTGACCGCGTCGGCGACGTTCGCCGAAGCGAAGGGCGTGAAGAAGAAGATCGTCGATTTCGCGATGGCCACCGGCAAGGCCGTCTCCAAGCTCCGCCAGGAAGGGAAGGAGCCGTCCGGCCTTCTCGGCGCGAAGTTCGCGCTCGCGAACAAGCTCGTCTTCTCCAAGGTGAAGGGGAAGTTCGGCGGCAACGTGCGCTTCTTCGTGTCGGGCGGCGCTCCGCTCTCTCGCGAGATCCAGGAGTGGTTCCACACGTGCGACATGTTGATTCTCGAGGGCTACGGCCTCACCGAGACGACGGCCGCGACGTGCGTGAACCGCCCGGAGAAGTTCCGGTTCGGCTCCGTCGGTCCCGCGGTTCCCGGCACGTCGCTCAAGATCGCCGAAGACGGCGAGATCCTCATCAAGGGCGTCGGCGTGTTCCAGGGCTACTTCAAGAAGGCGGAAGACTCGAAGGCGGTGCTCGGCGACGACGGCTGGTTTGCGAGCGGCGACATCGGCGAGATCGACGGCGACGGCTTCCTCAAGATCACCGATCGCAAGAAGGACCTCATCGTGACGGCGGGCGGCAAGAACATCGCGCCGCAGTACGTCGAAGCGAAGCTCAAGACGATCCCGATGATCAGCCAGGTCATGGTTCACGGCGACAAGCGCAAGTTCGTCTCCGCGCTCGTCACGCTCAATCCCGACGAAGTGAAGAAGCTCGGGCTCTCCTACGAGGAGGCCGTGAAGAGCCAGAAGGTTCGCGACCTCATCGAGGCCGCCGTGAAGGAACGCAACCAAACGCTCGAGAGCTACCAGCAGGTGAAGAAGTTCGCCGTGCTGGAGAAGGACCTCTCGATCGACGCGGGCGAGCTCACCCCGACGCTCAAGGTGAAGCGGAAGTTCGTGACGGAGAAGTTCAAGGCGCTGCTCGACGGCTTCTACACGGAGTCGGCGTCCGACGCGGCCTGAAGGGGCTTTACAGGGGCGGAATCCTCGACTAAATTCCGCCCGTCCCGCATCTTGACTGAACCGTCATTCATCCAGGAGTCTCCATGTCCGCCGACGCGTCGACCCTCACCGGCCTCACCCCCAAGCAGATCTTCGAAGAGAAGATTGGACCCCGTCTCCTCGCCGATCCGGCGAAGGCGAAGTCGGTCAACGCCATCTACCAGTTCGACATCACCGGTGACGAAGGCGGCACGTGGACGGTCGACCTCACGGCGCCCGCGGTCACGTCGGGCTCGTCCGGCAAGGCGAACTGCACGATCACCGTCTCGGCGAAGGACTTCGTGGACATCATCGGCGAGAAGCTGAACGCGCAGATGGCGTTCCTCCAGGGGCGCCTCAAGGTCGCCGGCGACATGAGCCTCGCGCTCAAGCTCGGCACCATCCTCAAAGGCTGAACGATGGCCGCTCTCCAGCGGCCACTCGAAGGGTTGCGAGTTCTCGATCTGACCCGGCTTCTGCCGGGTCCGTACGCGACCCTTCTGCTCGCCGACCTCGGCGCGGACGTCGTCCGCGTCGAGGACCCGGGCGATTCCGATTTCGTTCGTTGGATGCCGCCCGCCTACGAGGACAAGACCGGCGGCCCCGCGGTTGGCGCGCTTTTCCTCGCGCTCAACCGCAACAAGCGCAGCGTCGTCCTCGACCTGAAGAAGCCCGGCGGCAAGGAGACGTTTCTCCGGCTCGTCGAGAAGGCCGACGTGGTTGTCGAGGGCTTCCGTCCGGGCGTGATGAACCGCTTGGGCATCGGCTGGGACGTTTTGCAAAGGTCCAACCCGCGTGTCTCGCTCTGCTCGATGTCGGGCTGGGGCCAGGACGGTCCCTACGCGCAGCGCGCCGGACACGACCTCGGCTACATCGCGATCGCCGGACTGCTCGGCGTCGGCGGTTTGAAGGACGGCGCTCCCGCGATCCCCGGCGTGCCGATCGGCGACCTCGCGTCGTCGCTCACGGCGGTCTCGTCGATTCTCGCGGCGCTGCTCGGTCGCGAGCGCGCGGGCGCAGCCGGGAAGGGCGTCTTCATCGACGTGTCGATGTACGACGCGGCGGCGGCGCTCATGCTCCTGCACTATTCGTCGCTGCTCGCGGGCGGACCGATGTCGCGCGGCGACGTCGCGCTCACCGGCCGCGACGCGAACTATCGCGTGTACAAGACGAGCGACGGCAAGTGGCTCTCCGTCGCGAACCTCGAGCCAAAGTTCTGGAAACGGTTCGTCGAGGTGATCGCGCGGCCGGACCTCGCGAATGCTGCGATGGAATCGCAGGTCGATCCCGCGGCTCGCGCGAAGCTTCACGTGGAGCTCGAAAAACTCTTCCTCACGGCGACGCGCGACGAGTGGATGAGACGCGTGGAGCCCGCCGACTGCTGCATCGAGCCCGTGCTCGAAGGCGCCGAGGTGCTCGACCACCCGCATGCGAAGGCACGGGGCGCGGTCGCGACGATGGACGACCCGAAGCTCGGGCCCGTGAAGGTCCTCCGCACGCCGCTCCGTCCGTTTGCGACCGACATGCCGCTCACGCCCGCACCCAAGGCCGGCGAGCACAGCGAGACGATCCTCCGCGAGGCGGGTTTCACCGCCCCCGAGATCCAGCGTTTGCGCGAGTCCGGCGTTCTCGGGTAAGACGGGCAGGCCGTGGACTCCGTCATCGCCTTCTGGAACGAGCACCGCAACGAGATCGTCGTCACCCTGGTGGCGATCGCGGGCATTCACCTCATCACGAACCTCGGCGGTTTCGTGAAGCGCGTCGGCGGCGCGAAGCGCGTCGAAGGCACCGGCTTCAAGGAAAAGGACGGCGAGTGAGCGCAGCGCTCGCGGCCTTCCTGCTCCTCGCCACCACGCCGCTCACACCGCCCGGCCCGGACCACTCGTGGCTGATCGACGCCGACATCCCGGCGCACGTCGTGGCAGCCCGGCAGGAGGCGGCACGTTTCGACGCGGCCGCCGCCGAGAGCGATCGGTTGCGCGAGGGTGTCGTCACGCGTCAGGAAGCCGCCCTCGCGTCGAAGCGGGCCATCGAAGCCGGCCTGCCGAAGCTCTCGACAGGGAAGCGCGCCGACGCGGAGAAACAGATCGCGGAGTTCGACGCGCTCGCCGGCGCGCAAGCGGCGCGCGCGAAGCAGCTCGCGCTCGAATCGAGCCAGCGCATGCAGCAGGCGTCCGCGCAGCGCGCGCTCGCGATGGCGTATGAAGGCGTCGCGAAGAGCCGCCGCGAGGACGACGCGAAACATCGCCTCGCGCCCGGCGCCGACATCACGCCGCTCTCGGACGCGCGGCTCGGCGAGATCACCGCGCATTACAAGCGGCGCCTCGCTCGCCTGCCGGCGCAGCTCGCTGCTCTCGACGCCGCGCTCGAAAGCTCCGCGTCCACCGGAGGGCGCGGCGAAGTCTTCGCGCGCAAGGAAGCGCTGCGCACGGCCGCCGCGGAGGAAGAAGCGGAGATCGCTCGCATCGTCGAGGAGCTGCGCTACCGCGCGGATTCGAAGAGCGACGAGGACCTCCTCGTGCGGCAGATGGAAGACGGTGCGAAAGCAAAGGCCGCGGAGCGCGCGTCGCCCGTGCCGACCTCGACCGGAGGCATCGACCACGTCGACGCGATGCTCGATCGCGTGATCGCGGAGCAGGATGCCGAGGCGGCCGCGCAGGCCGCGACGTCGAGGCTGCTCGCGACGGGAGGCCGGATCCTCGCCGCAGTGGCGGGGATCGGCGTGCTCGGTGCGATTCTGGTGTTCGTATTGAGGAGGGCTTGATGAGCGCGTCGAACGAGAAGCAGATCGCGATGGCCGACGGCACCGCGCTCCACCTGACGTGGACGATGGCCGCGAAGCCGAAGGGCACCGTGCTCGTCGTGCACGGCATCGGAGAACACGGCGGCCGCTACAAGAACGTCGAAGCCGCGCTGGTCCCCGCCGGATGGAACGTCTTCACGTACGACCACCGCGGGCACGGCCGCTCGACCGGACGCCGCACGCACGTCGATCGTTTCGACGTCTACGCGGACGACCTCCAGCGCGTGTTCGACGAGGTCCAGGCGCTCGCGGGCAAGGGGAAGATCTTCGTCTGGGGCCACAGCATGGGCGGCCTCATCACCACCATCTGGGCGGGGTTGCGCCGGCCGGCCGTCTGGGGGGCGATCCTCGTGGCGCCACCGTACCGCATCGCCGTCGCGGTTCCGAAGGCGAAGATCATGGCGGCGAAGATCCTCTCCAACATCATCCCCACGCTCGCGCTCGCGAACGAGGTCGACCCCGGGCTGCTCTCGCGCGACCCCGCGGTGGGCCGCGCCTACGCGACCGACGCGCTCGTCGAGCGGAAGGCCACCGTGCGCTGGGGTGCGGAGATGCTCGGCGCGATCGACCGCGTGAACGCGCGCGCGAGCGAAGTGCAGGTGCCGTATCTCCTGCTGCACGGCACCGCCGACAAGATCACCTCGTCGGAGGGCTCGAAGGCGTTCCACGCGAAGACGGCCAGCAGCGACAAGACCCTCACGCTCTACGACGGCTACTTCCACGAGCTGCACAACGAGCCCGAGGGAGAGCGCGCTCGCGTGTTCGCGGATGTTCTGGCGTGGCTCGAGAAGCGCGCCTAAGTCCGCCCCCGAGTGCTAGAATTCCCACACGAATGGCCTCGGTCACCGTCGTCTCCAAAGGGTCGCTGCTCGAGGGCCGAATCGTCTCCGACGGGGAAGTGATCGTCGAAGCCGGCGCCGAAGTGCGCGCCGAGATCCGTGCGCGCCGCGTGATCGTTCGCGGGATCGTCCGCGGCGATGTGATCGCGCCGGAGGTTCGCCTGGAAGAGGGCGGCCGCATCATCGGCGGATTGCGCACGCCGGCAGCCGAAGCCGCGCTGCAGGCCGCGAGCTCCGCCGCACGGCCCGGTCGTGCGCCGCTCACGCCGGCCATTGCCGACGAGCTCGCGCTCGGCATCGCGATCGACGCCGCCCGCGAGATCACCGCCGAGCTCGAGAGCGCCGAGCCCGCGATGCCCATGCCGCATTCGTCCGACCCGCGTCCATCCGCGTCGCCGCCGGAATCCGGCCCGCCCGCGCCGTCCGATCGCCGCGTGGTCTCCGTCCGTAGGAAAGGATGATCGTGCCCGCCACGTCGCTCCCCGCCGCCTCGAAGGATCGCCTCGCGAGGCTTCTCAAGGACCGCTCCTACGAGGACCGCAAGGTCACGCTCGCCTCGGGACGCGAAAGCGACTTCTACCTCGACTGCAAACAGACCACGCTCCATCCCGAGGGGCTCTACCTCGTCGGGCGCTTCTTCCTCGACGCGGTGCGTTCGGGGCCGAAGCCCGTTCGCGCGGTCGGCGGGCCGACGCTCGGATCCGATCCGATCGCGGCGGCGTGCGCGGTCGTGAGCTTTCTCGACGGGCAGCCGATCCCGGCGTTCATCATTCGCAAGGAGCCGAAGGGTCACGGAACGCGGGCCTGGGTCGAGGGCGCGAAGTTTCTGGAGAATGGGACGCCCATCGCCATCGTCGAGGACGTGGTGACGACGGGTGGTTCCAGCTTGAAGGCCGCGGGGCACGCGAAGGAGGCGGGTCTCGACGTCGTGAAGATCGTGGCGCTCGTCGATCGCGACGAGGGCGCCGCCGCCGCCATCCGGGCCGCCGGATATGTCTTCGAAAGCATCCTGACCATCCACGAGGTTCGCCGTGCGACCTGAACGAATCCTGCTCGCTCTCCTGCTTGCCGCCTCGCTGGGTTCCGCTTCTTGCAACAGCCGCAAGAACATGGCGAATCACACCGCCACCGCCGACGTGAAAGAGGGCGAGTACAACGCGGCCCTCAACCGGTGGTCGGGGACGGAGAAGGTCTACGAGAAGCTCGAGACGCGGCTCATCGTGTCGTCGACCTACAAGAGCGGTGCGTTTCGCGATGCGTACGCCGACGAGTATTCGCGGCGCTACCTGCTCTCCGACGCGGAGCGCGATGAGCTCAAGCGGCGCGAGCACGCCGACGCCGAGAGCTACCACGAGTTCTTTTTCGCGGCGTACACGCCCGAGTCGCGCTGGAACGATTTCTCGAAGCGCGAGTCGATCTGGAAAGTCCGCCTCTTCGACGACGCCGGCAACTCCGTCGAGCCGCTCGTCGTGACGAAGGTGAAGAACGACGACCCGAAGCTGCACGCCTTCTATCCCTACTTCACGCTGTGGACGAAGGCCTACGTCGTGAAGTTTCCGAAGAGCGGACTCTCCGCCGATTCGAAGTCGCTGCGCATCCAGTTCTCCTCGGCTCTCGGCGCCGCGGAGATCGCGCTCGATCGCTCGGGCGCCGACACCGCCTCGCCGGTCCGCGTCGAAGGCGGCGGCACCTCGGGCACCGTTGGTTCGTCCGCACCCGCACCGTCGCCCTGATCATCGGGAAGCTCGTCTGCGTCACGCCTCGGTCGCGTTCGTCCTTGCACTGTCGCTCGCCGGCGGTTGCGGCCGGAGCGGAGTGCCGTCGGACGAGGGCGGGGGCGATTATCCGCTGCCGCGCTTTCCGCTGCCGACCGCCACCATCGCGCCGCTCGTCTGGCATTCGTGGGACGTGGAGATCCAATCAGGTCCGGGACCTCAGGCGACGGTCCTCGACGAGTCGGGCCTCGTCACGGCAACTCTCGACCTCTACGAATCGGGCGCCGATCTGAGCGCGCAGCCCGGCACGCTGCTCGACAGCTTCGACGCCGAGCATCCCGACGTGACGAGCCAGGACGCCGCGACGGTTCGATGGGACGACTCGTCGCGATACCCGTACATCGCAAAAAACATGACCGCTCGCTCCGCGGTCAGCGACCCGGCGCCGGCAGGGGTCTTCGACCTGCAGCTGCATCCGCCGAACAACGGTCACTACGCCGTCGCCGCGTTCGTGGTGCCGGTCGCCGGCCGATATGTCGTGAGCGACTTCGCGGCGCGCCACATCCTGGCCGACGCGGGGGAGTCGTGGGCCGGCCTCGTGCTCGGCAACGCTCCCAGTGCCGTTCTCTCGGACATCCTCACGCCCACGAACGACCAGCTGTGGGAGTCACAGCTCGGCACCGTCGATCTCGGCGACCTTCCCGCGAACGAGCGGATCTGTTTCGGCGTGTACCGGAGTTTCGACTTCGACAATTTCGGCGATGCGACCGAGCTTTCCTTTACGCTGACGGCTCAATCGGCGCTGTGAAGGAGACGTGATGCGACGGATAGGTTCGTTGATGGTCGGGTTCGCGGTGCTCCTCGGCGTCTCGGGCTGCGAGTCGAAGGACGGCGGCGGCGAGAAGACGGGAGCGGTCACTCTCTCCGTTTTCGTTGGCGGAGTGCCCGCGGCCGACGTGGCCGTCTACCTGCAGGCCCCTGATGGCAGCCTGCGCGCGGAGCTCGCGACCGACTCGTCGGGTCTCGTCGCCGCTGACGCGCCGATCAACGGGATGATCACCACGACGCACGACATCGAAGGCTATCGATTCATCCGAACGATCGCCGGCCTGCAGGACGGCGACGAGCTCGAGGTGCGGTTCGCCGCGGCCAGCGCCGTCGTCGGCACGCCCGTCATCGTCATGGGTTCGGCGCTGAACGGCGTCGAGGAGTACGTCGTCGATGCTGGATCGTGCGGAGCCTACCTTCCGGGAGACGAGCCTGTGCTCACGCTCGCACTCGATCTCTACTCGACGTGCGTGAACACCGCGAGCACGTATGACGTGCTGGTAACTGCGGTCGACGCGAACTTCGAGGCCATCGCGTATGCCGTTCTCGAGGACGTGCCCCTCGCGACGACCACAGCGTTCATGCCGGCGTGGAACACGATCTTCGCTTCGCAGACGATCACTCTCGATAACGGACCGACGGGGTACTTCGACGCGGGTGGCTCACTCATCGAAGAGGGCGGCAGCTTTCAGCTTTACGACAATGCCTACATCGACGTGGACAGGGGGCACGCCGGCGTAACGCTCAACATGCCGAGCAACTTCGGCTACGCGCTGAACAGCACGTACTTCGTCTACGACGACACGGCGGAGTTCTTCCCGGCGTCCTTTCGGTACGGCCGTGCGGCCATCGAGGAAAGCGTCGCACTCGATTTCACGACCGACTTCTATCCCTTCATCGAAAGCGCCACGTTCGATGGGGCGGTGCGCCCGGAAGTCACCGTCGTGGGGGCTCCGGCGGATGCCGACTACGTCGCCATCCGTGCAAATTGGGAAGACAACGGGGACTACACCCTCTGGAACGTCCTCCTGCCGCCTGACGCCGCGGGGAGTCTGAGATTCCCCGAGCTTCCGGACGGAGTCGTGCCTCCGGGGTCGCCCTATCATCAGCAGTTCGGCTTCTACGACGCGTCGTATCTGGACGGCTACGACGAACTCCGCACGGGCGACTACGCGTTTCCCGAAGACGACTACGCTGTCCGCGCCACGATCGTTCAACCCTGAGTGGCCTGCGGTTCAGCCGTCGGCGTGACCATGCGTGGTTGAATTTCGATGCGAACTGGGACGACGGCGGGAGCTACGCCTTCTGGACGCTCCTCCTGCCGCCCAGCGTCGCAGGGTCTGTCAGGTTCCCCGAGCTCCCGGACGGCATCGTTCCGGGATCGTCGCCCGACTACCTGACGCTCGGGTTCTTCGAGGCGTCCTGTCTGGAGGGATACGACGAGATCCGCACGGGAGACGGCGTCGTCCCGGAAGGCGACTACGACGTGCGCGCAGCCTACGTCCAACGCTGAAGGTCAGCGATCCGGCGACGAGATGATCGAGTCGCGCTTCCAGTCGTCGCGCGGCTGCGGGCAGTCGAGTGTGTAGTGAAGGCCGCGTGATTCGCGGCGCGCTTGCGCGCACTGGATCGCGAGGTCGCCGACCGTCGCGATGTTGCGGAGCTCGATCAGATCGCGCGTGATCTTGAAGTTCCAGTAGTACTCGCGGATCTCCTTGAGCAGGAGGTCGATGCGGGCCTTCGCGCGCGCGAGGCGCTTGTCGGTGCGCACGATGCCGACGTAGTTCCACATCGTGCGGCGCACTTCGTCCCAGTTGTGCGCGACGACGACGGTGTCGTCGGAGTCGACCGCGCCGCCCGCGTCCCACTCGGGCACGTCGCCGGTGAACGTCGACGCGGAGAGCCGCTCCGCGGCGACTCGCGCGGCCTTCGTGCCGAAGACGGCGCCTTCGAGCAGCGAGTTCGACGCGAGGCGGTTCGCGCCGTGCAGGCCGGTGTGCGCGACCTCGCCGACGGCGAAGAGGTTGTGGATCGCGGTCTCGCCGTTCGCGTCGGTGACCACGCCGCCGCACTGGTAGTGCGCGGCGGGCACGACGGGGATCGGTTCCGTCGACATGTCGACGCCGTGCTGCTTCGCGAACTCCCAGATGTTCGGGAAGCGGTTCCGCACGAACGAGCCGGGCTTGTGCGTGATGTCGAGCAGCACGTATTCGTCGCCGCGCCGTTTCATCTCGGCGTCGATCGCGCGCGCGACGATGTCGCGTGGCGCGAGCTCCTTCATGGGGTGGTAGCGCTCCATGAACGCGGTGCCGTCGACCGTGCGCAGGATGCCGCCTTCGCCACGCACGGCCTCCGAGATGAGGAAGCTCTTCGCCTCGGGGTTGAACATGCAGGTGGGGTGGAACTGCATGAACTCGAGGTTCGCGACGGAGCAGCCCGCGCGATACGCCATCGCGACGCCATCGCCGGTCGCGACGTCGGGGTTGGTGGTGTAGAGGTAGACCTTGCCGGAACCGCCGGTCGCGAGGATCACCACTTTGCCGCGGAACGTCTTCACGACGCCGGCCTTCACGTCGAGCGCGTAGACGCCGACCGCGCGGTTCTCGGCACCGCCCTTGGCGAGCTTCTTCGTCGTGATGAGGTCGATACAGGCGTGCCAGTCGAAGAAGGTGATGTTCGGCTCGGCGGTCGCGGCGGCCACGAGAGCACGCTCGATCTCGCGACCGGTGATGTCGCCCGCGTGGACCACGCGGCGCTTCGTGTGGCCGCCCTCGATGGTGAGCTCCCAGTCGCCGTCGGCCTCGCGCGCGAAGCGCGTGCCGAGCGTGACGAGCTCCTCGATGCGCTCCGGCGCGTCGCGCACCACCATCTCGACGACGTCGTGGTGACAGAGGCCGGCGCCGGCGATCTCGGTGTCGCGGACGTGGTCCTCGAAGGTGTCCTCGGGGTCGAGGACGGCCGCGATGCCGCCTTGCGCGTACGCCGTGTTCGCCTCGGAGCGGTCGCGTTTCGTCAGGACGCCGACCGTCCCGTGTCGCGCCGCTTTCAGCGCGGCGGACAGCCCGGCGATTCCGGAGCCCAGTACGAGCACATCGAACCGGTTTTCCATTGCGGACGGATCGTAGCAGCTAGAATGGGGACGATGCGTCGGTCCCTCATCGCTCTTGCGCTACTGGCGTTTCTCGTGACCCAGCCGGCTTTCGCCGCGGACAAGATCTACATGGTTCTCGACGAGGACGGAAACCAGATCCTCACGGACACCTTCGAGCGCGGCGCGATAGAAGTGAACATCCGCGACGAGCCCAACATCGACCTCAGCCTCAACTTCGCGGAGCAGGAGAACAAGTTCGACCACTGGATCCTCCAGTACTCGCGGCTCTACCGGATCGATCCGTTCCTCGTGAAAGCGGTCATCCGCACCGAGTCGATGTTCGATCCGAACGCGGAGTCGGACGCCGGCGCCACCGGCCTCATGCAGCTCATGCCCGCGACCGCCGAGCGCTTCCGGGTCGATCCGGGCGATCGCAACGACCCGGAGCAGAACATCCGCGCGGGCACCGAATACCTGCGCTGGCTGCTCGACCTCTTCAAGGGCGACACCCCGCTCGCCGTCGCGTCCTACAACTGCGGCGAGCGGCTCGTGCAGCGGCTCAACAGGATTCCGTCGATCCCGGAAACGCAGAACTATGTGGTCAAGGTCGAGGCGGCCCGGCGCGAGTACAAGCTCAAGGGCCTCTCCAGCTCGACCGTGCCTTGATCGAACCGATCGACCGCTGATAGAAGACGTCCATGCCGGAGAAGCAGCACGGCTTCTGGACGCCTGCGAACATCATTACCGTTGGCCGGATGTTCCTCATCCCGGTGGTGATGTATTTCCTCTTCGAGCCGCAGGTCCACCAGGCGTGGGCCGGGTGGGTGGCGATGGTCATCTTCGTCGTCGCCGGGATCCTCGACCTCGTCGACGGCTGGCTCGCTCGCCTCTACAAGCAGGTGAGCGTCGTCGGCACGTTCCTCGATCCGCTCGCGGACAAGCTGATGGTCACGACGGTGATGATCATGCTGCTCCCGCTGGGCCGCATCCCGGCATGGCTCGTGGTTGTCCTCATCAGCCGCGAGCTCGTGATCACGGGCCTCCGCGGTCTCGCCAGCGCCGAGGGCATCATCATCAGCGCGAGCTCGGGCGGTAAATACAAGACCGCCTACCAGACGGTCGGCCTCTCGTTCCTCATACTCCACTCGCGCTACCTGGAAATCGACACGCACGTCGTCGGCCTCTGGCTCCTGACGATTTCTGCCGCGATCAGCCTGTGGTCGGGTTGGGAATACGTGAGGGCCTTTGCCAAGATGAGCCGGCTTCCCGGAGGCGGCGCGTCGGCAGGCGCTTGACATCCGTACCGGCGCTTGGTACCTAAGAACGTCACAACGCGGGAATAGCTCAGTTGGTAGAGCGTCACGTTGCCAACGTGAATGTCGCCGGTTCAAGTCCGGTTTCCCGCTCCAAAAAAGCACTGACGGCTCCGCGAGATGCGGGGCCGTTGGTGTTTCCGGGCTGACCGTACGGCGCTTCCGATAGCAACCGGGTAGCAAACGCGTTCGAATCCGAGCCGGACGACGGCGCGACTGCGGATTTCCAGCTCGCGTTCGCGATCCCTGCTCACCGCGCTCCGCTGCTCGCGCGTTTGGGCGAGGTCGGGATCGTGCCGATCCAGTTTCGTCTGGATTCGTGAGGGTGACCTCCTCATCCGGCCCGCAATTCGAGGGGCTGGTTGGTGTTCGCGATGCCGCTGAACGAGACTAGCGGGCGTGGATCCGTTGGCTCGTGCTGCGAAAGCGGACCTGACTTTCCGTCAGGAGTGTCGTCGCGTTCTCTTCGGGATCCTGAAGTACTCCATGATCGGCGTTCTCGTTTGCGCGCTGACGGTCACGGTCGGAAGCCTCATGGCGATCATCACCGCGCTCGAGAACGCTCCGGGAAATCCTGGCCCACGGCTCCTCGCGGCGTTTGCCACGATCGTCCTCGCGGGCCTCGTCTTCGTCTTCCCACTTCGAAAGCTCGTCAACAAGATCGAGAGTAGAGAGCACGCTCTTGCCGACGAAGTGGAGCGTCGCGAATTGATCGATCAGCGCATCGATGAGGCTCGAGCAGGTGGTGCACCGGGTCAGCTCACGGTTCTTGAACCGGGAGGCGGGGAGCTTTCCGTTTCAGAGCTTCCGGGCGCCGTTTCGCTCGCAGGGCGCCGCGAACGACCGGAGTAGCCGGTTGGTGATGTGATCGGCGCCAGCTTGGAGAGACTCTGCTCCCCCGGCAACTGCCCACGTGGGCAGCGCCGCGCATTGCGATCCGCTCGCGGAGGCGGGTGCGGGACGACAGCCTCGCTTTCGCGATCTTCCAGGTCGCGATCGGTACGGTGTCGAAGCCGTGAAAACAGCGGCGGGCGAGGGGAAGGTGTCGGGCCGCTCTGCTTGCGAGAGCGCGTCTCCGCGACGCTCGATGCGTTGGCCCTTCGCATTTTTGCGACTTCGAGCTCGGCGTTGCGGACCTTCTCGTCCGCGCGGCGCTGCCCACGTGGGCAGAACCGAGAAAGGACGGTGCGCTCACGGGGCGCGACGACGGCCCACGCACCGATGATCTAAACGTAGTTTATTTAAAAAAGACAGCAATACACTTGTATGGTCTTCGAATATGCGATAGAGAATGGCCTCACGGAGGCTCTCCATGCACGCGATCCCGGTTTCACCGACGCACGACGAAGTGGATGCCACGCTGCGGCAGTTCGTGAAGAAGCAGAGTGAAATGGATTGGGCGATCGGGGAGTGGTTGATCGCGGCCGACGAGCTCAAGGTCCACGTACGGTATGGCTGCGCGAACTTCTGCGAGTACGTGGGGCGCATCTTCGGGTGGAACTGGCGCCAGGCGCTCCAGCGCCTAGAGACCGCGAAGCAACTGCGCGAGCTTCCGGCGATGAGCGATCGGCTTCGCGCCGGAACGATCCCGTGGTCGGCGGTGCGCGAGGTGGCTCGGGTCGCGACGCCCGAGAACGAAGCAGACTGGCTGGAGCGTATCGAGGGCAAGACGATTCGGGAGATCGAGCCGATGGTCGCTGGCCTCGAGAAGGGCGATCCGGCCGACAAGGAGAAAAACCCGCACAAGGTGGTGAGGCGCGTCGTCTTGAGCTTCACGCAGGAGGAATACGAACGCTTCATGGTCGGCGTCGGGTCCGAGCGGAAGGAGTGCGACGAGTTCCTCTCCCAGGAACAGGCCGTGCTCACGAGCCTGGAGGAGAAGGCCGCCGAGCGCACCGGGGACGGAAGCCGCTCGCGCAACCAGCTGCTTTTCACGCGCACGCTCGATACGGGCAAGACCTACATCGCGTCGGAGGCCGGCTTCTCGCTCGTATCGGAAGAGACTGCCGAGCTCCTCGACTGCGACTCCGTGCAGATCGCCGTGGAGGGCGAGGGCGCGGCCGGCGGGAAGGCGAAGCAGACCGTGAAGGCGACCGTACGCCGCTTGTGCTTCGCGCGCGCGGGAGGGCGTTGCCAGGTACCGGGCTGCCGCCAGATCCACAACCTCGACCTGCACCATCTCATGCTGCGCAAGGACGGCGGCACGAACGACGCCGAGAACCTGATCGTCCTGTGCGGCTACCACCATCGCGCGTTCCACAACGGCTGGCTGCTCATCAAGGGGAGCTGGGAGAAGGGCTTCTGCTTCGCGCACGCCACGGGAAAGATCTACGGCTCCGCAGATGTGCCCTCCGAACTCCGCCACGCGAAGGGCGTCCTCGATCTGCTGCGGCGGGACGGCTACACCGACCACGACGCGCGAGCGATCCTCGCCGAGGTGTGGCCACGCCTCGAGGCTGGCGAGCTGACCTACGACCATCTGGACGACGCCGGCTACGAGGTCTGTGGACCCGTGAGGGTGGTCAGCGTCGGTCCGCCGAACCCTGCCCACGTGGGCAGGGACGGCGAGCTGCTCGACATGAGGGAGCGGGTGGACGCGCATCTCGGCGCGATCGGACAGGTTCCCTGATCGAGGCTATAGGTCGCGAGTGACGCAGCCTACGTGGGGAACCAACTGTTGCGTCGTCGACCGGACAGAGCTGTTTGAGTTTGCGGCCGATGCCCGTAAGAATTGCCGCGTGGACGCGAGGCTCGCCGACAGACTTCAGACGCGCGCGCGCGAACAGGGCTACGCCTGGCTGAACGATCGCGAGAGTGTGGTCGTCGACGTGTGGTGGCTCGAGGCCGAGGTGAACAACGGCGGTTTTCACCTGTTCTTCCTCAACTCGCCTGGCGATCGCGCGCCGCACACCATCGACGCGCTACTGCGCATCGGTGCGCGCAGGACCGCGGCGATCCTGTCCGAGGCGTGCGCGAAGTTTCCCGGGGGCGTGCCCATCGATCGCGACGATCGGTATGACTTGCTGGAGAAGATCGATCCGGACAACTTCTCCGAGCTCGACGATCGCTTCCTGCGATACGAGGAACCGATTGAGGCGCTTCTCGACGCATTCTGGAAAAGACCGTGATCGGGCGCAGGTACCCCGACGACGCTGGCGGCGCCATTCGTGCGTCCATGAGGAGGGTGAACGCCCCTTGTCCGTCGCTGCCCACGTGGGCAGCGACGCGACCCGCGACCTGCAGGCCACGCCGGCGCGACTCGTGGACCGCGTGACGAATCTGCCGCGACCGGAGCTTTTCCTCCGCGTGACGCGGTATGCACACGCGGCGCGCCGTCGCGTGCGCATTGAGGATTCGCGGCCGCATCGCGTGGCACGGTGGGTGCTCCTGCGCGCGGCATGCGAATCGCTCTGCCGGTCCTGGTCGTGTCCGTGTCTCTTGCCGCCGCGTGTTCCGAAGGAAGTGCACCCGCTCGTGGAGGGTTTGCCGGGGCCTACGCGCCCGTCGTTCCCGTCGCGATGCTGTTCGCGCCTGACAACGACGAGAGCGAAGCGGCCGTCTTTGAAGATGACGACCTCAACATCGACGTCATCCAGGTCTACGCGTACGAAGGTTCGTACGGTTCGGCGGTCTTCCTCCAGTTTCCCGCTGCGATGGCGAGCAGCGCGGGCAGCTACGTTCTCGACCCGATCGCCGACCCGGCCGTACGCGGATGGTTCGCGACCTCCGACAGCCACGACGACGACGACCTCACCTGGCAGTTCGCGCTCCACTCGGCCACGCTCGTCGTCGTCACGCCGGCGACGACCGAAGGCGCGACCATCGCCGTCGGCGTGAGCAGCGGCGCGTTCGTTTTCGAGAACGAGGACGGACTGCAGAACCCCGCCGTCACCGCGCTCATCGGCGGCGTCAGCCCCGCGATCACGGCCGAGCTCGACGACGACGCGATCGTCGGCTGCGGCGACCTCGACTAAAGGGGCACCAACGTCCCAATGGGTCGCGAAGGACACGCTCGCGGTCCGGAAAATCCCCGCAATGCCGCTTGCTTGCGGTGGTGCAGAGAATGCAACAGCGTCCCGCGCCCGATGAAACCACTTCGCCTCCTCGCCCTCGCACTTGCCCTCATCGCCTCCGGTTGCGGAGCGTCGCCCGCCTTTTCTCCACTCGAGAGCGGGCGCTTCGAGCCTGTTCCTGGCTTCTCGGGCGCCGGAGACGACGACACGACCGGCGATGACGACGGCGCGTCTGGAGACGACGACGACGACAGCGGCGACGACGACGACGACAACAGCGGCGACGACGACGACAACGACGACGACAGCGACGACAACGACGACAGCGACGACCAGTCCTCGGCATGCGAGGGCTTCGCGCTCCTCGTCACGAACGAGGGCGTCAGCGCGGCCCGCGTCGGCGTGAACGGCGTCGAGCTCGTTGCGACGAACGACTTTCCGACGAACGAGGCGATTTCCGTGGAGTTCACGGCCGCGGAGGGCGCGAACATCGTGGGCGTGTGGCTCGCGGGCTCTCCCGGTGACGAGATCACGGTGGAGGTCGTTGCCCCGGACGGAACGACCCTCGCGGGCGCGACGGTCGCCCGTGACGGCGGCCATCCCGAGGTCGCCGAGCTCGGCTTCGCCGTGTCCTGCGGCTCGATCGAGTAACGACCTTCTCCTCGACCTTCAGCGCGGGCTTCGCTCAGGTGAGGGGCGCCGCGCCTAAAGCGCGGTGAGCTTCACGAAGTACGAGTCGCACGCGCGGTCGATGAGCTCTTTGGAGAGCTTTGGCTTCACGGCGTAGTACTTCGCGATCGATTCGATCTGCGCGAGGATGTCGCGCGGGTGCACGGCGCGCGGCTCGAACTTGAGCTCGTCGAACTGCCGCTTCCAGATGTACTTCACCGCGTCTTCGGTGAAGTCGATCTTCTTGAGGGTGCACATCTTCTCGAAGATCTTCGTGAACTCCTCGTAGGTCGGCGAGTCGAAGCCGATCTTGAACGAGATTCGACGGAGGAACGCTTCGTCGACCAGGTCCTTCGGCTCGAGGTTCGTCGAGAAGAGGATGAGCTGGTCGAACGGCACCTCGATCTTCTTGCCGGTGTGCAGGGTGAGGAAGTCGACGCGCTTTTCCAGCGGGACGATCCACCGGTTGAGGAGGTCCTGAGGGCGGCACTGCTGCCGGCCGAAGTCGTCGATCAGGAAGATTCCGCAGTTCGCCTTGAACTGGAACGGCGCCTCGTAGAACTTCGAGTGCTGGTGATAGATGAGGTCGAGGTTCTCGAGCGTGAGCTCGCCACCGACCATGACGAACGGACGCTTCGTCTTGATCCAGCGCTGATCGACGCCCTGGTTTCGCACGACGGCGGCGACGTCGCTCAGGTCGACGTCGCTTTCGATCGGCTCGTGAACGATCGGGTCGAACACCTTGATGATGTGGCCGTCGACCTCGACGCAGTGCGGAATCATGACGTGTCCGCCGAGGCACTTCGCGAGCCGCTCCGCGACGGAGGTCTTGCCGTTGCCGGGCTTGCCGAAGAGGAACGCCGACTTCCCGGAGTTCGCCGCCGGGCCGAGGAGCGAGAACACGCGCGGGTTGATGATCAGATCGCCCATCGTGTGGCGCATCTGGTCCTGCGTGATCGTCACCTCGCGGATGCCCTGGAACGGCAGCGACTCGACGTAGCGCGCGAACGGAATCGGCGCGGCGCCGACGTAGGTGTTGCGCTCCATCGCCTCGGCGGCCTTCTCGCGACCGCGCGATGTGAGCGAATACTCCATCGTCGACTTGCCGAAGTCCGCGCCGCCGCGCACCTCGACGAACTTCTCCTCCTTGAGGAAGTCGATGATCGTCTCGGTGACGTCCGCGAAGGGCAGGGCGAGCGTCTTCGCCATGTCCATGCCGCGCACGTAGCCGCCGAAGTAGATGCACTTCAGCGCAAGGTCGATGAGCACGCCGCGCGTCAGTCCCGTCTCGTCGACGTTCTTCGGTGACTTGAGCAGCTCGGCGAGCGACTTGGCGGCCATCCGCTAGTTGAACTTCTCCCACTCGCACAGCGAGTGGTCGTGATAGTCGCCGAGGAAAACGTGGTCGTTGTGCTTGTGGCGCACCGAGCGAGCGCAGTAGCCGTAGTCGCCGTGCGAAACCTCGCCGGTCGCGGCGCAGCCGGCGGCGAGCGCCGCCACCAGGGAGAGAACGAGAAGGATTCGCGCCTTCATGTCAGCCCGTCCTTCCGGCGCTCCGCTTGCGCTGGAGGCCCTGCTGGATGCGTTCGATGATCTCGATCTCCTTCGCGGTGGACGACGGGACGTCGATCCACTCGAAGATCCGGCCGTTGAACTCGAGGTTGCCGGAAATGACGTCCTTCAGGACCTTTTCAGTCGTCGTCACGCGAATCGTGGTGCGGTTGCCGGACGAGGTGAGGCGAACCTGCACCTTGTATTTCACCTTCACCGGGATGCGGGTGCCGCCGTAGTTCGAGAAGACGTAGTCGGACTGGCCGAGAATCCACTCGGTCACGATCAGGCCGCGCGTGCGCTCGGCAATCTCGACCTGCTGGAACTTCTGTTCCATCGCCGCGAGAGACGCGTCCCACGCCACGTTGAAGGGGGCGTCGAACGTCCCGTAGACCGGACGCTCCTCGTAGAAGGGAAGGTCGTCTTCGGGGAAGACCTCGGGAGCGCACGCGCAAAAGACGGCGGCGGCCGCGGCGATCACCACGCGAGGCCCGAAGGCCAGCTGGATGCGCATGAAAACCATTGTATCTGACGCCCGGGCTGAGATGCCAGGGGCGTTGTCGCGTGCCCTTGCGGCAAGCAATCACGGACGGTAGCGTCGGCCGCGCATGAGCACGAGCACGCCCCCCGCCCGCGATCCCCTCCACTGGGTCCGCCGCATGGAGTCGGGCGACCCGGTCGGGCTCGCCCGGCTGATCACGCAGGTGGAGCGCCGCGGAGCCGACCTGGCCCCGATCATGGCGGAGATCCACCGGGGTCGAAAAGGGGCGCCGTGCCTGGGCATCACCGGTCCTCCCGGCGCGGGAAAGAGCACGCTCGTCGACCAGCTCATCGCGGGCTACCGCACGCGCGGGCAGCGCGTCGGCGTGATCGCCGTCGACCCGTCGAGCCCGTTTTCCGGCGGCGCCGTGCTGGGCGATCGCATCCGCATGGTGCGCCACGCACTCGATGCCGGCGTTTTCATTCGCAGCCTGGGCACGCGCGGCCGCCACGGCGGGCTCTCCCGCGCGACGCGCGACATCCGATCCGTCCTCGACGCCGAAGGGCGCGAGGTGATCCTGGTCGAGACCGTCGGTGTCGGCCAGACCGAGCTCGACGTCATGGAGATCGCGGACACGACGGTCGTCGTGCTCGTGCCGGAAGCCGGCGACGCCGTCCAGACGCTGAAAGCCGGGCTCCTCGAGATCGCGGACATCTTCGTCGTGAACAAGGCGGATCGCGACGGCGCCGATCGCATGGTCGCCGACCTCCAGAACCTCGTCGCGCTTCGCGGCCTTCGCGACGGATGGGACACGCCGGTGCTCTCGACGTCCGCCGTCGCCGGCACCGGTGTCGCGCAACTCTTCGCCGCCCTCGACGCCCATGCGGCGTTCCGGAAGGCGAAAGGCGACACGGGGCCGGGGCCGGCGAAGGCGTTCCGGATCGTGAAGGAGATCCTGGTCGAGCGTGCCGAGGTCAACGTCGAGAGGATGCTCGGCGAGGACGCCGCCGCGAAGGCCATCGTGGGCGATGTCGCCAGCGGCGCCATCGATCCCTACACGGCTGCCGATCGCCTCGCGGCGTTGCTCGGCGCGCGCGCGCTCACACCGAGCTGAGCTCAAGGCCGAGCTGAGGCCGAAACACGGACGCCCGCCAAACGCGGCGTGAAGCCGCGCGGCGGGCGATCGAGGACACGGAAGAGAGCGGAAGAGGGCGGGTACTACGCGGCCGATTCAGCGGGCTGCTGCGTGGTCATCTCGAGCGGCTCGCTCTCGAGGATCTCGCGGAAGAACTCGTCCATGACCTCGTCGATCTCGTCGTACTCGAGATTGAGGCGCTGGGACACCGAGCGGAAGGGGAACATCGTTTTCGGGAAGCCCATCGAAAGAACCTTCATGGTTTGTCTCCTCGTGGATCGAGCGGCGAAAGTGTTTGGGTGGATCAGACGTAGAATTTGGGAGCCCGGACGATGCAGAAGAGGCCACCCCAGAGCTCGGTGACGCGGGGGCCCTTCTCGACGTACTTCTCGAACGCGCACTCGACGGCCAGTCCGATCTGCTCGTCGTGGTCGGCCGCGAGGGCACCCTCGACGCCGGTCGTCTGGAACGCGCCCTCCATGCGAGGGGTGGGCGTCTCCGTTCGCTCGATCTTCAGCATCTCGGTCATCAGCGTCTTGCCCTTGTAGATGTCGTCGTCCTGCATGGCGTCTCTCCCTAAAGCGGTTCGTCGTCCTCGAAGGGCGACTCCTCGAAGCTGTCGCGGTACTTCTGGAGCACGTCGCGGATGGCTTCCCGCAGGTATTCGCTCTGGGGCACCCGCGTGCGGCGGGAGAGAAACTGAAGCTTCTGGCGGTCGCGAAGAGGGATGAGTCCGTTGATGGCGATGTAGCGAGGCGACGTCTCGGCGCGCAGCGCTGTGTCCGTACCGCTCACCGCGCGTGACCGCTTACCGCCTCGTTTTGCCGCCCCACCCACCATTGCTGCCGGCCCCCTTGAGTCAGATTGGCGCGCCCACCGCTCACCAACCATCACTTCTATATAATTATCTTTAATTAGCCATCACTGTCAACAGAAGAATGCGATTGTATTCGAAATGCTTGTTTTGTAGATAAATCAACAGCGTGCGATTGCTCGAGGTCGCCAGCCTCGAGCTCCTTTTGAAGGTTTCTGGCACCCAGGCTTGTGGAAGGACGGTGGGGAAGCCCCGCAAGCGCGTAGGGGACCCGCGGGGAAACCGGGGGGCGTTCCTCTACAAACGGTCGCGAGCAGCAGGAACCCGCGCTTTGAGGGACAATCGGCAGCGGTGCGCCGCTCCTCTCTCCTTGCCTTCGTGATCGTCCTTGCTGCGGCCTCCGCCGGCTGCCCGCAGCGGACGAAAACGGACCCGACGATCCCGACACCGCCTCCTGGGACGACCTGGCCAGTCATTCGAAACGACAGCGGCGAGCTCTCCACGAGCGCCGGTGTGACGACCTACCTGGACCGTTCGTCCGCCTTCTCGATCACGCTGCCGGTGGGGTTCACAGGAAAGCTCTCGTTCACCGCCGATCCCACGGGCCCGCCGGTGCGCGGCGCGGTGAAGTTGCGCGTCACCGACGCGGGCACGCCGCCCTGCGTGATCGATCTCGCCGTCGAGCCGTCGCGCGCGGCGGACACGCTCGCGCAGACGGTTCCCTTCGGGCGCGAGACGTTTTTCCTCGCCGAGGCGGGGGAGCCACGTCCCACGCTCGCGGTCACCGAGATATGGACCGCAACGCACGTGATCCCGGATTCGACGCGGATCGATCTCGGCTACTGGCTTTTCGCGCCGGACTACATACTCCGCGTCGAGGGCCGCTTCCCTGTCGGACGGCTGTCGACGTGCAAAGACGCGCTCGACGCCGTCGTACGTTCCGTGAGCTCAACGCTGCGTCCCGAAGCCGGCGCGGATGCGAGAAGCCCGGGCTGATCCGCGCACGATTCGTGCGGCGGCAGGCTCGCTTCGCTCGGTTGCCGCCGCTCGCGCTGATCAGCGCACGATTCGTGCGGCGGCAGGCTCGCTTCGCTCGGTTGCCGCCGCTCGCGCTGATCAGTCGCGGATGAGCAGGAAGTAGATGCCGAGGCCCGCGACGCCGACCGTCAGTCCGGCGAACACGACGATGTTGCTGGAGCCGGCGCCCGACGTCGTGTCCTTGAGGATGTATCTGTCGACGACGCCCCACATCACGATGGCGAGTGGGTAGCCGATGAGAACGATCTTCCAGCCACGAAAGAGCGCGAGCGTCATCGCGACGACCGAGCCACCCCAGAACCACGGATTCTGGATCGCCGCGTCGAAGTTCGGATTTTTCAGCGTATCGTTGATGAGGTCGGCGTAGTACCAGAACCCTTCCGTCGCCGGCTGCGGTCCCTTCGTCTTCCCGACGGCTTTTCCGACTTGAGCGAGAAGCAGGGCCAAGAGCATGCCCTATTGTAGAGGCACCACGACCTCTTGACGCAACTTCGCGTCGTGCGGCGTCGGATTATCCGGAACTCACCCCCACGGGTCACGGCCGCCGATCGTGCCGGTCGTCGCCCCGATCCGAACGCGCCCTCGGCGTGCGGCGAGCACGCGTCCGGCCAGCCGCTTACGGAGGGCACGCGGGAGCTTTCGCGCGCGCGCATACGTCGCGAGGAGGCGCAGCCAATCGCGCCGGGACACTTCGCCCCAGGTGGTGAGGAGAAGAAGGCGCAAGTCGAGGCACTGCAGCCAGCGTCGAGTCGCCGGCGGCATTGCGCCGAGTCTCTTCGTGCGATCGAGGTCGATCAGCCAGAGCGAGCGCGCCGCCGGCTCGCCCGCGAGAAGCACGTTGCTTGCGGTGAAGTCGCCGTGCAGGAAGCCCGCTTCGTGTAAGGCAGCGGCGAGGCGCGCGACGTCGGCGAGCAGCGGCTGCACCGATTCGCCCGCGGCGATGCGGCGCTTGAGCTCGTCGGTGAGGAGTCGTGGCGCAACGAGGGGACGCGTCACGAGAACGGAGCCGAGGTGGATCCGCAGCGGCTTCTTCACCGCGAGGAGGAGCGGCTCCGGTGTCGGAAGCCCCGCGGCGCGCATCGCGCGCCCCATGCGCCACGACGTCGGTCCGCGCGACGGCGTGAGCGCTTCGATCGCGCGCTGCACGGTTCGCGAGCGGTAGACCTTCACGTGCACCGTGCCGAGCGCGCCCATCGGCAGGAGGAACGCCGCTCGCCACCGCCGCCAGCGCTGTACCTCGCTGCCTGCCGGGAGCGCGGCGCCAAGACTCGCCGCGTCGGGAGCGGCCCACACGCGCGGCAACAGGTCGAGCAGCGGCGTCGCCGTCGCGATCGCGTCGACCCCGTCGGCGGCGACGACGGACCAGCCCTTTCGTGAGGTGCGGCTTTCCAAGGACGTCATTTTGGCCTAAATGATCTCCGTGTCGAACGATCCCAAGACCCCCGGCGCTCTTTTCTCGATGACCGGTTTCGGACAGGCGGAAGCGCAGGTCATGGGCGCGCGGATTTCCGTCGAGGTGAAGAGCGTGAATCACCGCTACCTCGACGCCGGCGTGAAGGGGCCGCGCGAATACGCGGCGCTCGAGCCGCGACTGCTGGAGATGGTGCGCGGTTGCATGAAGCGCGGGAAGGTCGACGTCTTCGTCAGCCGGAAGCCCGACGCCTCGGATCCATCCGCGATCCGGCCCGACCTCGACCTCGCGCGCGGACTTCATCGCGCGCTGCAAGCGATCGCGACGGAGCTCGGCGTGAACGCGAGCGTCAGCCTCGACACGCTCGCCGGCTGGCACGAGATCGTTTCGGTGGGTTCGACGAACGTCGACCCGGAGAAGGAACGCGCCGGTGTCGAGGACGCGCTCGGCAAGGCGCTCGATCGCATTCGTGTGATGCGGGTGGAAGAGGGCACTCGTCTCGCCGCCGACGTGCGCGCTCGTGTCGCCGAGCTGCGTGCGCTCACCGCCGCGGCGAGGGAGCGTGCGCCAAAGGTCGTCGAGGATCAGCGCGCGAAGCTGAAGGAACGCCTCGCGCGCCTGCTCGCGGACACGTCGCTGGAGCCCGCGCGGCTCGAGCAGGAGGTCGCCATCCTCGCCGATCGGGCCGACGTGCACGAAGAGCTCGTGCGACTCGAGAGCCACCTCACGCAGCTCGACGCGACGCTGAAGCTCGGGGGCGAAGTGGGCCGCCGCCTCGACTTCCTGCTTCAGGAAGTGGGACGCGAGACGAACACGCTCGGGTCGAAGGCGAACGACGTCGAGCTCGGTCGCATCGTCGTGGAGATGAAGGCCGTCGCCGAGCGGATCCGCGAGCAGGCCGCGAACCTGGAGTAGGGCCTTCTGGTCAGCGCCACATGCCCTGGCGCGTGTGGACCTCGTTGATGGCGACGAAGCCCTTCCAATAGGAGAACGAGCGGAACTTCAGCTTCACGACGCCGACGGCGGTGGCGCTGATGCCGATGTTCCAGGTGACACCGTCTTCGCAGTCGCCGCAGTGGGGGACCGGCAGACGTGTTCCCTGGATGTCGAGCTCTTCCATGCGCGCGGTGCGCTCGCCGCACACGACGCAGTGCTCTTCGTCCGGCCACACGAGCCGAGGAATGATGGGTAGTGGGATGTCGATCTCGAACGTGGCGAGCGGCGCGATGAAGCCGTCTTCGACGACGACGGTCTGCTGGCCTTCGAGCCGCACGTAGCTCGCGCACTTTCCGCACCGATCGATGCCGATGACGGTGATCGACGTGCCGCAGGACGGACACGGCGCCTTGCGGACAAAGAGCGCCATGAAGGTCGCCGGAATGATCGCGCCCATCACGATCACACCGAAGACCGGGTGATCCTGTCCGACGAGCCACATGCCGAAGACGCCGAGGAAGACCGCGCCGCCGACGGCCGCGGCCGTCATTCCCCACGAACGCGTCGCGCCACCGACGAGCTTCTGCGCCATCGTCGGCACGCGTCCGGGCTCGTCGGGGAGAACACTCCAACGCTTCGTCTGATCGGCGGGTCCCGCCTCGGCCATCGGCTGCCGTCGCGACGCGCGCGACCCCGGTGCGGGGACCTGGCGTGCGGCCGCGGGCGATGCGGGGGCCGCGGGCGCGGGACGCGCGGCCGCCGGTCGTGCGGCGGCAGGCGTCGGCGCGCGCGGCTGCGGGGCACGCGGTGCGGGCGAGGGATGTCCCGCCGGCGCGGTGGTCTCTGCGGACCGGCCGCCGCGTGGCTGGGTCGCCTCGTCGTCGAGGTTCGGCTCCGGAACGGGCGCGCGCGGAGCGGGGCGTTTCGCCGGTGGAGCGGGGCGCCGGCCTCCGGGTGCGGTGGGGTCGTCCTGCGGCGGCATCGACGACAAGCCTACCGCCGCCGCTCGCCGGCCGCCATGACGACGGATCTATCCATCGCCAGTCCCGCGAACGTGTTAAGAGAACGCCCCCATGGGCAAGGCGAAGACGACCGGGCGGACGAGACGGACAAAGGCGAAGAAGGGCGCGCCGGCGACGGAGCGCGCCGAACGCACCGCACAAACCGGAATGATCGTCGTCCTGTCGGGCGCATCGGGCTCGGGAAAGACGACGCTCGCAAGCCGGCTCATGGAGCTCGTGCCCCGCCTCGAGAAGTCGATCTCGTTCACGACGCGATCGCCGCGCTCCAACGAGATCCCCGACGTCTCGTACCACTTCGTCGACGAGAAGACGTTCCGCGCGATGGAGAAGCGGAACGCGTTCGTCGAGTGGGCCGAATATTCCGGACACCTCTACGGGACGAGTGCCGAGGAAATCTCGCGCCGGATCGATGCCGGCATCGACGTCGTCTGCGACATCGACGTGCAGGGCGGCGCCGCGATCCGCGGCCGCTTCGAGGACGACAGTGTCCACATCTTCGTGCTGCCGCCGTCGTGGGCCGAGCTCGAGCGGCGCCTGCGCGGGCGCGGCACCGACTCCGACGCGATGATCGAGCGGCGCCTCGAGCGCGCTCGCGAGGAACATCGGCGCGCGTCGACCTACGACTACCTGGTCGTGAACGACGACTTCTCGAACGCGAGCGGTTTGGTCGCCGACATCGTGCGTGCCGAGCGCCAGCGGACGCGTCGGGTGAAGGCCTCGCTCAGCGCCGATCTGCTCGATCCCCACACGTCGTAGGCAAGGCCCAAGCCCCCGGTAATCCACGGGGATTTCCCGGCGCCGCCGGCCTTCCGAAGGGTCGTGCCGCAGCGCGTTATCCCCTTGTCCCACTTAGGGAAATCGGATATCTTATCAAGGTGTTGCGGCGGGCTTTGAAGTGGGCGCCCCGCCGCTGCCAAGGTGGATGATTCGACTTTCTGACATCCTGGACCGGGTCGCGACGCACCATCCGAACGCGGATCTGGACCTGCTGAACAAGGCGTACGTCTTTTCAGCCAAGATGCACAACGGGCAGACCCGGAAATCGGGCGAGCCGTACCTGGTTCATCCGATGGAAGTCGCCGGCATCCTCGCGGGCGACATGCGGATGGACGTTGCGTCGGTGTGCACCGGACTTCTCCACGACGCGATCGAAGACACGCTCGCGACGTACGACCAGATCCAGCAGATCTTCGGCAAGGAAGTCGCCGAGCTCGTCGACGGCGTCACGAAGCTGTCGAAGATGCAGTTCGCGACGAAGGAGGAACGCGCCGCGGAGAACTTCCGCAAGATGTTGCTCGCGATGGCGCGGGACATCCGCGTGATCCTGGTGAAGCTCGCGGACCGGCTCCACAACATGCGGACGCTCGAGCACCTGCCGGCCGAAAAGCAGATGAAGGTCGCGCGCGAGACGCTCGACATCTACGCGCCGCTCGCGAATCGCCTCGGCATGCATTGGATGAAGGCCGAGCTGGAGGACCTGTCGCTTCGGTACCTCAAGCCCGAGGCCTACTACATGCTCGTGAAGGCCGTCGCGAAGCGGAAGAAGGAGCGCGAGGGCTACATCGACGAAGTGAAGGAGACGCTCCAGAAGAAGATCGCCGAGTTCGCGATCAATGCCGAGGTCACCGGCCGGCCGAAGCACTTCTATTCCATCTGGAAGAAGATGGAATCGCGCGACATCGAGTTCGACCAGATCTACGACCTGATCGCGTTCCGCGTCATGGTCGGCGATGTGAAGGAGTGCTACGAGGTCCTCGGCGTCATCCACTCCATGTGGAAGCCGGTGCTCGGCCGCTTCAAGGACTTCGTCGCGATGCCGAAGGCCAACATGTACCAGTCGTTGCACACGACGGTCATCGGGCCGAAGGGCGAGCGGGTCGAGATCCAGATCCGCACGAAGGAGATGCACCAGATCGCCGAGTACGGCGTCGCGGCGCACTGGCGATACAAAGAGAAGAACGCCGTCGTCGATCCGAAGGACGAGCAGAAGTTCGGGTGGATCCGCCAGCTCCTCGAGTGGCAGAAGGACGTGAAGGACCCGTCCGAGTTCCTCGACACGGTGAAGCTCGACCTGTTCAGCGACGAGGTCTACGTGTTCACGCCGAAGGGCGACGTCCGCGCGTTCCCGCATGGCGCGACGCCGGTCGACTTCGCGTACGCCGTCCACACGGAGGTCGGCAACCATTGCGTCGGTTCCAAGGTGAACGGCCGCATCGTGCCGCTGAAATACAAGCTCCGCAGCGGCGACACCGTCGAAATCATCACCGCGCCCGATCGCCAGCCGTCGAAGGACTGGCTGAACTTCGTCGCGACCTCGCGAGCGAAGGTGAAGATCCGCGGGTTCGTGAAGAGCCAGCAGCGGACACGTGGCATCGAGTTCGGGCGCGACGTGCTAGAGCGCGAGCTGAAGCGCTTCGGCGTGTCGCTCGGCAAGGTCGTGAAGGACGGCCAGCTGCAGGGGCACGCGAAGGAGGTCGGCTGCCAGACGCTCGACGATCTCTACGTGCAGATCTCGTACGGCAAGGTCGATCTCACCGAGCTCGTGAAGGCGGTCGTCCCCAAGGAGAAATACGAAGAGGTCCGCGCGAAGCAGGCGACGGGCGACGCGCCTGTCGACAGCCAGGGCAACGCGTTCGAGCGGCTGCTGTCGAAGGTGTCGAGCGCCGTCGGCGTCGGCTCGTCGGGGAAGAGCCCGATCCGCATCTCGGACGTCGAGGACATCCTCGTGACGTTCGGCAAGTGCTGCGGTCCGATTCCGGGCGATCCGGTCATCGGCTTCATCACGCGCGGCCGCGGCCTCACCGTGCACGCGGCCGACTGTTCGCGCGTGCTCGCGAGCGATCCCGAACGGAAGATCGACGTGCAGTGGGACAAGACGGCGAAGACGCACCCGCGCGCCCGCATCAAGGTGGTGTGCGTGGACCAGCCGGGCCTGCTCGCGACGATCTCGAAATCCATGAGCCAGGCGGGCGTGAACATTTCGCAAGCGAACATCCGCACGACGAGCGACCGCCGCGCGATCAACACGTTCGAAGTGACGATCACCGACGCGGACCACCTCAACGCCGTGATGAAGACGCTCGAGAAGATCACGGGCGTCGTCTCGGTCGAGCGCATCCGCGCCTGACCGATGGCCGGCTTGCTCGTCGATGGTGCTCGGCGCCTCGCGAGAGCGATCCTCGCGGACTTCCGGCGCTTCCTCGAGCCGCCCGTGTGTGCCGCGTGCCGTGGGGGGCCGCTCGCGGACGACCGCATCGCGTGGATGGGGCCGCACGAGCAGGGCTGGCAGGCTCTCCTCGGCTGCCCGCTGTGCCTGTCGGTCAGCCGCATCGTCGCGTCCGGCGAGGGCCACGACGTGCTCCGCGCGGCGGATGTCGAGACGAGTCCCGATGTCGTGGTGCGCTTGCGCGAGCGGCTCGCGCGCGCGAAGGAGAGCGATTCGCTGGAGACGGCGATTCGCGAGATCGAGGAAGAAGCGCCGCTCGCGCGCCTGCTCGGTGTTCCCGAAGTGAGCGCGGACGCCGCGCCGCCGGCGGGGCGGCTCGTGCTCGGGAAGTTGGCCGCGTTCGCGCCGAGTGAGCACGCCCCCTGGCCGGGACTGCCGCCGCGTCTTCAGCCGGCGGGGCAGCCGTCCGCGTTCAACGCCGGAACGGTCTTCCGTTACCTCGGCCGGGTTGCGGGGGGCTGGACGTTCGCGGATGCCGAGGGCCGCCGACTCCAGGCGGCTCGCGACATGGTGGGCCTCCGCGACGGGTAGACTGTCGTCATGGCTCGCCGCACGCGGGTAGACTGTCGTCATGGCTCGCCGCACGAACCGGGTTCCGCGGTGTCCGGTTTGCGCGGCGATGATCTCGACCGATCGCACGATCGAGGAGCGCTGGATGCGCGGCCTCGATCCCGCGCCCGACTTCTGGGTGTACCGGCTCGCGTGCCCGCAGTGCCTCTCCGTGGTGCGCATCGAGATCCCCGAGATCAACGCGCTCGTGCGCAGCGAGCCGTCGCGGTCGATGGTGGACGTCGCCGGCTCCGTCGTCGCGCGGCTGCTCGAGCGGCTGCGCGCGGCAGAAGGGCCCGCCGATATCGCGGCGATCCTGGGCGACGCCAGGTCGCACGGCGAGCACCGCGTGCTGCTGCGCATTCCCGAAGTGCTCGCGGCCGCGAGATCGGTCTTCGCTGACGGGGCTCGCCTCGCCGAGGACCTGGTGCTCGACTGGCCGGCGCTCCACGACTCGGCGCGCCCGTCCGGACGGCTCGTGCTTCAGCGGCCGGCGCATCCGCTGTCGGACGCGCCGGTGGTGATCGTCGGGGAGGCGCTCGAGTTGCGGCTGCGCAAGGAACGCGACGTCGAGATCCTCGGGATCGACGGCGGCGCGTTGCTCCTGAAGCCGCCA
>Ga0163152_10001501_pt1 | contig 36806 bp, 29 predicted proteins | sample OliLakLV19MP8IB2_FD_148635 | JGI IMG/M metagenome (GOLD analysis project Ga0163152, IMG submission 148635) | Freshwater microbial mat bacterial communities from Lake Vanda, McMurdo Dry Valleys, Antarctica - Oligotrophic Lake LV.19.MP8.IB-2 | ecosystem: Environmental > Aquatic > Freshwater >...
GGGCTCGACTACTTCGTGGTGACAGCCAACCCTGAGGCCGGTCGCATCGCTCTCGCCAAAACAGGGGCACCGGAGATCTCGGCCCTGCTGTGAAACACCGTTCGCCCTGGGCGTGCGGCCGCCTTGGCGCGTTCCACGCTCGCCTCCGCGCTGAGGCCTCCTGGCTCCCTCGCTTCCTCGGCCTCGAGCCCGAACCTGAAGTGTAGGCGGCGTAACTGTCACGGCACCCCGGCGCATGGTCTGCTCGTGCTGGGTGGGGAAGATCAGTGTGGACCTCCCCCGGTTCAGTGGACACGGGGGAGGTCCACACGACGGTGCGGGTGTCGTGGCGCAGGACGTCGAAGGCGCGCATGCGGCGAGTCGGATCGGTAGGTGTTCGCGACCTTGGCAGGATGCCAGGCGCGCGAGATCTGTTCGGCGGCTTCGCGACGCCGGTCGAAGCGGCCTGCATCACGGCGCTGTACGCCGCGTTCACGCAAGTCGTCGTGCCGCTGATCGCGCCGCGGATCGTGCCGCTGGGCGAGCACTACGGCATCGAACCGATCCACCTGGGCGTCCTGTTCCTGGCCAACCTCGAGCTCGGCTTCCTGACGCCACCGGTCGGGATGAACCTCTTCCTGGCGAGCTACCGTCTAGGGAAACCGATGTCGGAGGTCTACCGAGCGGTCGTGCCGGTCCTGATCGTCATGGTCGCGGCGGTGCTCCTGATCACCTACGTGCCTTGTTTCTCGACGTGGCTGCCGGGTTTGTTCGCGGGACCGTGAAAGCCCTTCCTGAGGCCGCCAGGGGCACTTCAGGTTGACTTTTGGGTAGGTCGACTCCAAAGTGAGTCTCAAAATGGAATCGGTCGACCGGTTTTTGAGCCCTCCAGAAGGCAGCTTCTTCCTCCTCGGCCCGCGCGGGACGGGGAAGTCTTCGTGGGCGCGTAGCGCGTTTCCCGGCGCCATGCGGATCGACCTGCTCGAGCCCGACGTCCTCCGCGAGTTCAGCGCGCGGCCCGAACGGTTGCGCGAGATCGTCGACGGGTCGCCCGCGATCCAGGTCGTGGTCCTCGACGAAGTCCAACGCGTTCCCGAACTGCTCAGCGTCGTCCATGCGATCCACGAGCGCAGGAAGGACCTGCGGTTCGTCTTGACCGGATCGAGCGGTCGCAAGCTGCGTCGGTCGAGCGCGGATCTCCTCGCCGGTCGGGCCGTGCTCCGGACCATGCATCCGTTTCTCGCGGCCGAGCTCGGCTCGGAGTTCCGACTCGAGACGGCGCTGCGCCTGGGAATGCTCCCGCTCGTGCTCGGATCGCGCGCACCGGAGGAAGCGCTGCGCACCTATCAGTCCCTGTATCTCAAGGAAGAGATCCAGCAGGAGGGACTCGTGCGCAACGTCGGGTCGTTCGCGCGTTTCCTCGAGGCGATCAGCTTGTCGCACGCGTCGCTGCTCAACCTGACGAACGTCGCACGCGAGTGTCAGGTCGAGCGCAAGACGGTCGAGAACTACGTCACCATTCTCGAGGACCTGTTGCTCGCGACCCGGTTGCCGCCGTTCACGCGACGAGCGGCACGCGCCGTCGTCGCGCATCCGAAGTTCTACTTCTTCGATTGCGGCGTCTTCCGTTCCATTCGTCCGACAGGCCCGATGGACAAGGGATCGGAGATCGACGGTGCCGCGCTCGAGGGTCTCGTGTTCCAACAGTTGAAAGCGTGGCTCGCTCTCAGGAACCGAGGCAGCGCGCTGAGCTTCTGGCGAACGCGCGCGGGTGCCGAGGTGGACTTCGTGATCTACGGCGACGACGGATTCCACGCGATCGAAGTCAAGAACGATCGACGCGTCGGTACGTCGGACGTGCGCGGCCTGCTTGCGTTCCGCGAGGACTACCCCGAAGCCGAACCGATCCTGCTGTATCGCGGCGTGGACCGATTGGTGGTCGAAGGCGTCACCTGTCTGCCGTGCGAGGAGTTCTTGTCGTCGCTGGATCCACGCGAGCCCGGTTTCGGTTGAGGCCGTAGCCGAGCGTGGATGCACCAGGCATCCCCGGTTCTCTCTCGGACCCCGAGCCTCAGCGTTTCACGACCGCGAGTCGCCGCTCGACCTCCGCCAGGAACCACGTCGTGTCCACGAAGCGCTCGGGCGTCGCGAAACCGTCTCGTGTGGGCGACCGTCATCGACGTACGGCGCGAGGAGCTGCCGCAGCTCTCGGGCCTGCTCGACGCAAACTTCGGCGGGCCGGCCGGATTGATCAGCAGCTGGAAGCTCACTACCGACGGCAAGGAGACCGTCGTGCGCTTCGAGGAGACGACCTGGGGCGCGGCCAGCGAAGCGACGCACAAGAGCCTGGACGTCGGTTGGCATTGCCTGATCGAAAGGTGCCTGAAAGGCTGGATCGAGACGGGTCAGCGCTGCACGGAAGCGGCGCCCACGAGCTGAAAACGGGCTGTTTTCACGCCTGGACGCAACCGGCTCGGAGAGCCGGTCTATGCTGGTCGGACCGGCTCGTCGAGACCCCCAACCCAGCGCGAGCAGCGCTTCTCAGGTCAAACATGGCACGCCTCCCCCTTGCGGCCCTAGCGGCCCTCCTCGGTCTCGTTCCCACTGCGTTTGCGCAGGGTTCCGACCTCTGCGGCACGCCCACCGTCGTCAGCGGGCTGGGCACGTTCCCGTACAGCACGACCACGGCGACGACGGGCTCCGAAGGTCAGCCCGGCTGCGGCGGCGGCGGCATGTTCCGCGACGTGTGGTTCACCTGGACCGCGACCGCCACCGACCAGTTCACGCTGAGCTCGTGCGGGCTCGCGAGCTGGGACACGGCCTACGCCGTCTACGCCGGCGCGGGTTGCCCGACGTCGCCGGCTCTGGGCTGCAACGACGACTCGTGCGGGCTCCAGACGCGCGTGATCTTCAGCGCGGTCTCGGGGAACTCGTACACGTTCCAGCTGGCCTCGTACTCGAGCGGCGGGGCCGGCAGCGGCAGCTTCCAGATCTCGCAGGGCGGTCCCCCGGGATGCTCGCCCGCCCTAGGCCCGGACGTGATCGTCGGCGACGTGTCCGACGTCAACAACTACAACCCGCTCGCGGGGATCGACGCGTTCGCGCTGGGCACGACGTCGTGCAACATGGGCAACGCGCCGCTGAACTGGTTTGCGAGCACGAATCAGCACCCGGTCATCGGCTGCAACCTGTATCGCTACAAAGTCGTGGACGGCGCGGGCCGCTTCGAGCAGGTCGGGATGAGCTGGCTGAAGCACGGCTTCGCGGCGCTGTCGGGCAGCCTGTGCTGTCCGTGCCAGGGCGGCGGCGGCTCGCAGTTGGGCGTGGGTTGCTCCGACCCGTACAGCGCGGGCCTGAACGGCTCGCAATCCGGCCTCGGCCCGCGCTGGCAGGTCGACGCGCACACCGGATTCTTCACGTATCCGCCGGCGAACCCGCCCTGGTCGGGCTCGACGGCGCGACGGATCGAGGTCGCGCTGGCGGATCTCGAGGTGACCACGGGCAGCTCGACGCGCTACTTCGGCGAGTGCCAGTACGTGACGCCCGACGACGCGGCGGCCGGAAACCAGAACAACAACTCGAGCTGGCGCGAGATGACGGTGACGGGCTCGGCCTCGAACTACAACCTGAACCTGATCAGCGTGACGCAGCGCACGCAGCCTGCGATCCGCGTGTGGGCGCAGATCGATCCCGAGGTCGTGCTGACCGACGTGCAGGTGCCCAACGACGGCCTCTTCATCGTCGGCTCGCGCTCGTACGACATGGGCGGCGGAATCTGGCGCTACGAATACTCGGCCTACAACATGAACTCGCACCGCAGCGGCGGCACGTTCCGCGTGCCGGTGCCCCAGGGCGCGACCGTGACGAACGCCGGCTTCAACAGCGTGATCTACCGCAACGGCGACGGCCCCGGGAACACGAACATGTCCAGCGCGCCGTGGACGTTCTCGCACTCGGGCGGCTTCGCCACGTGGGCCACGGAGACGGAGGCGCAGAACAACCGCGCCAACGCGCTGCGCTGGGGCACGACCTACAGCTTCCGCTTCGACTGCGACAGCCCGCCGGCCAACGGCTCGCTCGTGTTGGGCCTGTGGCGCAGCGGCAGCCCGGGGACCGAGTTGGTGGACGCGCGGGTTCCGGCCAACAGCGGCCCGACCGCGTTCTGCCTAGGAGACGGCTCGGGCGAAGCCTGCCCGTGCGGGAACGTCGGCACGTTCGGCGGCGGCTGCCTCAACTCGCTGGGCATGAGCGGCTACCTGGCCGGGACCGGCACGGCGAGCGTCGCGTCGGACACGTTCGTGCTGAACGGCTCGGGCATGCCCGATTCGGCGGTCCTCTACTACCAGGGCACGATCGCGCTGGCGGGCGTGCCGTTCGGCGACGGCCTGCGCTGCGCCGGCGGTCAGACCACGCGGCTCGGAACGAAGCAGAACGTGGGCAGCTTCTCGATCTACCCCGCCGCGGGCGATGCACCGATCTCCGTGCAGGGCGCGTGCGCTCCGGGCGACACGCGCGCGTACCAGGCCTGGTACCGCAACTCGGCCGCGTTCTGCACGGCGGACACGTTCAACCTGACGAACGGCTACCAGGTGGTGTGGCTGCCCTGAGCACCTGACCGGAAATCACGCGGCGCGGTCTCCTCGCGGAGATCGCGCCGCCGTCATGAGTGGACAAGGGTGTCAGACACCTTGTCTCGGAGTGGACAAGGGTGTCAGACACCTTTCCCCGACAAGCGAGTGGACAAGGGTGTCAGACACCTTTCCCCGACAAGCGTGTCCGACACCTTGTCCCCGGAACGCGATGCAAGGTGTCTAGATAGAAAGAGGGCTCCCCGAGCCGCCTCCGTGGGAGGTTTCACCCGCTGTGGGTCAACGGGGTCGATGCCGAACCTGACACCGCTGTCGGAACGCGGCGCAAGGTGTCTGACACCGCTATGGAACGCGGTTCAAGGTGTCTGACACCGCTGTTGACACCGCTGTGCACTCTCGCGCCGCGGAGCGGCGCCAACTGCATCCGAGAGCCCGTACGCTCGATTTCTGCACGGGCTCTCAAAGCGCGTTCTGCGCCGCCTCGCGCGTCAAGTTGCGGTGCCCGTCGCGCGTGACGAGCACGTTGTCCTCGATGCGGATGCCGCCGTGCGGCGCCAGCCGGTCGACGATCGGCCAGTCGAAGAGGTCGCGCGTCGGACCCGTGCGGTGCGGGCGCAAGAGCATCTCGATGAAGTAGAGGCCGGGCTCGACCGTGAAGACCTGGCCTTCCTCGATCCTGCGCGTCGTGCGCAGGAACGGGAAATCGCGCGGCGGCGGCACCGTGCCGCCCTCCGGCGACTTCTGGCGGCCGCCGACGTCGTGCACCTGGATCCCCAGGAAATGGCCCAGTCCGTGCGGGAAGAACGGAGAGGTGACGCCGCGTGCGATCGCCTCCTCGCTGCCGACCTTGAGCACGCCCTTCTCGTGCAAAAGGTCGCCGATCTTCTGGTGAGCGGCCTTGTGCAGGTCGAGGTAGGGCAGCCCGGGCTTCACCAGCGCGCACAGCTCCTTCTGGAGCTTCTCCATGCCGGCGACGAGCTCGCGGAACGTGCGGTCGGCCTTGTCGGTCGTCCACGTCCGCGTGATGTCGGACGCGTAGCGGTTCACCTGCGCGCCCATGTCGATCAGCAGCACGCGCCCGTTGCGCACGTCGCGCTTCCCGCTGTAGTGCAGGATCGCGCCCTTCTCGTCCAGGCCGACGATGCTCTCGTACGGCAGGTCGCGGTCCGTGCAGCCGACGGCCTCGACGTAGGCCTGATGGATCTGCAGCTCGCTCGCGCCCTCCTGGAACGCGCTGCGCGCGGCCGCGTGCCCGCGCGTGCCGAGCTCGGACGCCTTCGCCAGGCAATCGACCTCGTAGGCCGTCTTGTAGGCGCGATCCCAATCGAGCCGCGACGTCACCGCCACGGGATTCAGTGCGTCGCGCAGGATCCCGTGCGCCCCCGCCTCCTCGGGCTTGTCGCCGATGAACGCCGTACGGCCGCTGATCTGCAGCTCGCCCCACGCGCGTTCGACGTCGGGCACCTCGACCAGGTCGAACTGCGGCGCCCAATAGGGATTGCCGAGCGGCGCCTGCTCGTACCAGTAGTCCTCGGGCGCGACGCGCACGAGCCGCGGACGCTTCCCCGGCCGCACGTGCAGGAGGTGCGACGGTCCCTCGAGCGGAGTCCAGTGCGCGAAGTGCGGCGTAGGCCGGAACGGCGCGTCCTGGTCGTCGGAGAAGTACGTGAACGGCGCGCCGGCCTGGATCACGAGCCCGTCGAAGTTCGCGGCCGACAGCGCCGTGTCCAGCTTGCGCTGGCGTTCGGCGATGTGGGCCGGGTAGTGCGCGGCGACCATGTCACTTCACTCCGTGCATGAGCTTGTTGACGAGCCTCGAGGCGACGAACAGTCCGATGCCCAGCGCGACCGTCATCCACACGATGGGCGTGAACGCTTCGACGTAGCCGGCCAGCGCGGACTTGCCCACCTGAGCCTCCGCGCCGACCTTGACCTCGCCCGCGATGCGCGAGAAGAGGCCTGCGGCATAGTTCGCGCAGGCGATCGAGACGAACCACGCTCCCATGACCATGCCCGTCATCCGCTCCGGCGCGAGCTTGGTCACCATCGAGAGCCCTACCGGCGAAATGCACAGCTCGCCGCTCGTGTGGATCAAGTAGAGGCCGGCCAGCCAGTACCACGGGATCCTGCCCGCATCATCGGCGGACTGGATGCCGAGCAGCAGCAGCCCGAAGCCGAGCCCGACCTGCATCAGTCCCAGCCCGAACTTCGCCGGGATCGACGGATTCATGTTGGCCTTCGCGAGCTTGACCCACAGCGCGGCGAACACGGGACCCAGGAGGACGATCCCGATCGCATTCACGGACTGGAACTCCTCGGGGATCATCGTCCAGTTCAGGAACCCGATGCTCAGGTGGTTGATGTGGTTTGCAGCGAAGAAGTTCAGCGAGTTCCCGGCCTGCTCGAAGCTGGCCCAGAACGCCACGTTGCACAGGAGCAGGATCAAGAGTGCCAGGATGCGGTCGCGCACCACCCGTTCGCTCCTAAGGGCGAATATCAGCAGGAAGAGCGCCATGCCGATGCCGAGGACGAGCATGGCCGCCCCAGTGAACTCGTCCTTCCGCAGCAGCGAGTACATCACCGGGATCGCCGCCAGGCATCCGACCGCCACCGCGGCCATCGCGCCCAGGCCCTGTCGCTCTGGCGGTGCGTCGCCCTTGCCGCGCAGCACCTTGCCCCAGATGCCGAAGACCGCCAGGCCGAGCAGCATCCCGGCGCCGGCCAGCATGAACCCGTAGCGGTAGTCCGGGATCTTGTCGCCCGTGACCGGGTCGAGGGTGCTGCTCAGCCAGTACGACACGCGCGCGCAGAAGATCGGCGCCAGGAACGCGCCCAGGTTGATCCCCATGTAGAAGATCGTGAACCCGCTGTCCCGGCGCGGATCGCCCTGCGGATAGAGCTTGCCGACCAGCGTCGAGATGTTGGGCTTGAAGAGGCCGTTGCCGACGATGATCGTCGCGAGCCCCACCAGGAACCAAGTCTCGTCGTGCGACACGAGCGTGAACGCGCCGGCCGCCATGATCGCGCCGCCCAAAATGATCGAGCGCTTGTAGCCCAGCAGACGGTCGGCGACGAAGCCGCCGAAGATGCCCAGTGCGTAGACCAGCGCCGTGTACGCGCCGTAGATGACCGCGGCGTCGGCACGCTCCTTGTCAAACACCTGGACCAGGTGGAACACCAGCAACGCGCGCATCCCGTAGTAGCAGAAGCGCTCCCACAGCTCGGCGAAGAACAGGACGAACAAGCCGGACGGATGGCCGAGAATCGTGCTCTCGGCGGGATCAGACGAAGCCATGCGGTCCTCGAGGGGGCGTCGGTGGATCGGGGCGGCGGATCGTACTGTCACCCCGCGCCGGACGGCACCTGTCTTTCCGCCTTCGGCTAGCATCCCGCCCGTGCCGGCCGAAATGCGCATCGTTCCCGCCGCCCGCGAGCACCACGCCGAGTTCGCGCGCTTCTTCGCGGAACTCCACACCGAGGATCCGCTGCCCGACGTCGGCCGTTGGGCGCTCGAGATGGCGCCCGGGACGTTCTTCCTGGCGGAGGGCGACGCCCTCGTCGGCTACACGTACTGCGAGGCCTACGGCGAGCGCGGCTACGTGCGCCACGTCGTCGTGGCGCCACAAGCGCGCGGACGCGGCGTCGGCAGCGCGCTGATGCAGGCGCTGGCGACGCGTCTCGCAGCGGCGGGGTGCTCGCGCTGGGAGCTCAACGTGCACGTCGGGAACGACGCCGCGGTCGGGCTCTACGAGCGCTGGGGCATGCGCGAGGAGTACCGCTCGCACGTCCTGCGCATGCCGTGGGAGAACGTCGCGCGCCTGCCGTCGAGCGCGCGGCCCGTGGTCGTGCGGCCCGTCGAGCGCGATGACGACGCGGCGATCGAGCGGCGCTTCCGGTTGCCGGAGGGTCAGGTCGCGCGCTTGCGCAGCTTCGAGGGGATGATCCTGCTCCAGCTCGCCGAGCGCGGCGAGCCGGTCGCGTTTGCGCGCTTCGACCCGCGTGTTCCCGGCTGTTTCCCGTTCCGCGTGGCCTCGGCCGAGCTGGCGCGACCGCTGCTCGAAGGGGTTCGATCCCACGCGCGCGCAACCGATCCGTGGATCCAGCTCGTGGTCGAGGACGACGCGGCGACCGGCGACGCGCTGCTCGCGGCTGGCGCGCAGCCGAAGATCGCGATCGTCCACATGTCGGGAGCGATCCCGAAGCCCTGATCGACTCGTTCAGTCGGGCCCTGGCTTGGGGCGCTCGCCGCTCAACGTCCTCTGCTGGCGGCCGAGCAGCAACCCCACGCCGAGCCAGACGAGCGAGATCGGCGCCGCGCCGAGAGCGATCGCCGCCAGTGACAGCCCCAACACCTTGTCGAACAACGTGAACGTCCACGCGCCGATCAGGTCGCCGCCGCGGTACACGAACGTGTCGACGAAGCTCTTCGAGGCGTACTTCACGTCGCGTTCGACCACGGTGTAGAGCGACTCGCGCGCCGGCTTCGCGGTGGCGTAGTTGCTGGCCGACAGGAGGACGCGGGCGGCCGCGACCGAGACCAGCTCGGGCGGCCACGCGAAACCCCACCCGCCCGAGACCATGTCCGCGCCGCGCCAGATCATCAGACCGAGGCCCAGGCACGCGAATCCGGCGACCAGCGGCTGCGTCACGAGCGCGAACCCGACTCCCAGCTTGCGCATCAGCGCTCCTGTGACGAACAGCTGCAGGAACAGCGTCAGCACGTTTCCGGCGAGGTCGACGGTCGCGAAGTACTCGGTGCGGTCGTTCCTCTCCGGCAGCGCAGCCGAGACCAGGTTCGCCTGCTGGAAGTACAGAACGGTGCCGAACAGCGTGTGGAAGAGCGTGAACGCGCAGATGCCCTGCAGGTAGCGACTCTTCAGGATGAACCCGAGGCCGCGCCAGACCGATGTCGACGGCGCCGAGGCCTCCGCGGACACGGACGTGCGCGGCGAATCGTGCGGATGCCGCTTCGACAGCGCGTGCACGCACAGGATCGCCAGCTCGATCAGGACGCTGCCGACGAAGAGCAGGTTGAGCGCGCCGATCGGGCTGCTGAGCGTCTTCGCCAGCAGGGATCCGGCCATCGCGCCGACGGTGCCTCCGACCGAGATGAACCCGAACAGCCGCTTGGCCTGCTCGAGGCGGAACACGTCGGCCGCGAAACCCCAGAACACCGACAGCGCGAACACGTTGAACACGCTGAACCAGATGTAGAACGCGTAGCCCAGCCCGATCTGCCAGCTCTGCGGCGCGAAATGGAACGCCGCGCGGAACGACAGGAGAAACACGACCGCGACGTGGTAGACGATCGGGATGAACTTGCGCCGCGGCATCTTCGCGATCAGCGTCGCGAAGAGCGGCTGCACCAGCAGCGACAGGGTCAGCGTGCCGGTCCACACCAGCGGCAAATCGTCCGCCCCGCGCGCGATGCCCAACGCCTCGCGCACGGGCCGCAGCGTGAAGTTGGCGCACAGGAGCAGGAAGAAGTACGCCGTCGCCCACGCGACCGTGGCGCCCTCGCCCGGTCGCGCGTCGAGGAGGCGCGCGAAGAAGGGTCGTGGAGCCGGATCCGGGGTGGCCTGCATGCGCGGGCAGTGTGCCCGCCGGGAGCCGTCTCCGAGCGTGCGAGCCGTGCAAGATCGTGCGCGGAGAGGGCCCTCGTCAGGCGCGGTTCGCCAGGGCCCAGGCTCCCAGGACCACGGCCAGGGCCGCGAGCGTCACGATCGTCTGACGCGTCGTGCTCCAGCGCAGCTTACGCCGCGGCACGCGCCCCAGCACGAGACCGATCAACGCTCCGCTCGCGAAACCCAACCCGTGCGCGCCGATGTCGACGCGCTCGAGCCCTTCGAGCGAGCGCGGATCCTCGACGTGCACGCCGCCCGCGCCGAGCCACGCCAGCAGTCCCAGGCCCATGATGATCGGCGCCCAGCGCCGCCAGCGCCGATAGCCCAGCTCCGAGCGGCGCATCCACTCGTACGCGGCCTGGATGCCCAGCGCGCCGAACACCGCGGTCGAAGCGCCGAGCGACCGGTGCGAGGCATCCTGCAGCCAGGCGTTGAGGTAGTTGCCGATCGCGCCCGACAGCAGGAATCCCCACCACGCCAGGCCGACGCCGATGCTCTGCGCCAGCACGACGCCCAGCACCGCGCCGAACACGACGTTGCCGGCCAGGTGCGCCAGGTCGGCGTGCAGCGTCAGCGCGGTGATCATGCGCCACCACTCGCCGCCGCGGATGTCGGACGCGTCGGCGCGGCCGAGCCCGGTCCAGTCGAGGCCGAAGCGCCGCGATTCCTGGAACATGTAGAACAGGACGAGCAGCCCGCCGAAGACGATCGCGGCGTGCACGCCCTGCGAGAGCGGCACGGGGTAGCTTTCCTTCGGGGGCCAGTCGACGTTCTCGCGCCGGTAGCGGTCGAGCTCGTAACCGGCCGCCGCGGCGTCGTGGTCGCGCACGACCAGCACTTCTTCGCCGCCGACCTGGAGGATGCCGGCCGCGATGCCGGCCGACTGCAGCGCGAGGGCCTGGTGACGGATCAAGCGTCCGTCGCGCGAGCGCGCGACCTCGATCCACGCAGCCTGCGGCTGCAATCCGGATGACGGTCCCAGGGGCACTCTCGGGGCGCCTATACTGGTCGCCCGCCGATCCGGATTCCACCAAGAGAACCAGGACACTTGATGACATCGATGCGCACCCTGTCCACCGCGCTTGCGAGCCTGCTGCTCGTCGCCCTCGGAATCGGGGCCGCGAGCCCTCTGCGCGCGCAGGACGGTCCCAGGGCTGCGCGGGCGCTGCGCACCGAGCTGTTGACGGCGCCCCAGATCGACGACGCGCACCCGCGCTTCTCGTGGGAGCTCAACGATGCGCGCCGCGGCGCGAGCCAGTCGGCGTACCGCGTCCTCGTCAGCCCGAACCTCGCGTACCTGCGCGACGAAAAGGGCGATGAGTGGGACAGCGGCAAGGTGGAGGCGCGCGACACGTGCCAGATCGAGTACCGCGGCAAGCCGCTCGTTCCGGGGCGCATCTACTTCTGGCGTGTGCGCACGTGGGACGCGGCGGGTCAGCCGTCGCCGTGGAGCGAGCCGGGCTCGTTCGTGGGCGCACCCAAGGCGGCCGGCGACTGGCGCGCGCAATGGATCCGTGCGGGGCGACCGTTCGAGCCGGGCGCCATCGGGCACCACAGCGCGTGGGCCCAGGCCGAGGACGCCTGGCCGTGGGTGCAACTCGACTTCGGCAGCCCGCTGATCTGCGACCGCATCGTGCTGCACCCCGCGCGACCCGACGGCGACGCGACGAAGCCCGGCGAAGTGTTTCCGCTGCGCGTGCGCGTCTACACGGACCAGCTCGGCACGTTCGGCGAGAAGGCCCAGCGGATCGCCGAGTACACCTGGCAGGACATCCCCGATGCCGGAGCCGAGCCGCTCGAGCTGAAGCTGGGGCGCTACACGCTGCGCTACCTGCGCATCGTCGCCACGAAGATCCAGAAGAAGGAAGGCCAGGGCTACGCGATGGCGCTGGGCGAGGTCGAGGTCTTCGACGGCCAGACGAACATCGCGGCGCGCGCGCGGATCACGACGAGCGAAGCGCTCGCCGCGCCAGGTTGGTCGCCCGAAGCGCTGACCGACGGCACGACCATTTCCAGCGGGGCTGCGATCTCGAACGGGAAGACGCTCTCGAACGTCGAGTCGCTGCCGCGCCTGCGCGGCTCCTTCTCGCTCGACGGGGCCGTGTCGCGCGCGCGCATCCACGTGGCGGCGCTGGGGCTGTACGAGCTCTCGGTCAATGGCACGGTGGTGGACACAGGGCGGCTGGCGCCGGGTTGGACCGACTACTCGCGCCGCGCCGCGTTCCAGGCGTTCGACATCCACACGCTGCTGCGAGCGGGCGAGAACGTGATCGGCGTGCAGCTCGCGCCGGGCTGGTACGCCGGGCGCCTCGGTCTGCCCGGCCAGGCTGGTGCGGAGCACAAGGCCGGTTTCTACGGCACCGAACCGGCGTTCTTCGCACAGCTCGAGATCGTGCTCGACGGCGGCAAGCGCTTGCAGTACCAGACCGACGAGACGTGGCGCTCGAACCGCACGGGACCCGTGCTGTCCGCCGACCTGCTCGACGGCGAGGTCCGCGACGCGCGCCGCGAGGTGGGCGGCTGGAACCTGCCCTTGTTCCAGGGCGCGGACTGGCGGCCGGTCGAGATCGCGAAGGAACTCGCGCCGGCGCTGTTCGCGCAGCCGGCCGAGCCGATCCGCGCGGGCCAGCCGCGTCCGGCCGTGAAGGTCTTCGAGAGCGCGCCTGGAACGTTCGTCTACGACTTCGGGCAGAACCTGGTCGGCACCGTGCGCTTGAAGGTGACCGGAACGGTGGGCGACACGGTCGTGCTGCGCCATGGCGAGGTGGTCGACGAGAAGGGCCAGCTCTACACCGAGAACCTGCGCGGCGCGGCGCAGACCGATCGATTCGGGCTGCGGCACGGCGAGCAGGTCCTCGAAGCGCCGTTCACGATCCACGGGTTCCGCTACGTCGAGGTCACCGGGCTGCCGCGCGCGCTGGACCTGGGCGCGGTCGAAGCCGTTCCCATCGGCAGTGACGTGCGTGACGTCGGCACGTTCGCGTGCTCGGACGAGACGTTGAACGGCATCTGGCACGCGGCCAGCGCGTCCGTGCGCTCGAACCTCGTGGGCATCCCGACGAGCAGTCCGCAGCGCGACGACCGGCTGGGCTGGGGTGGCGACGTGCAGATCGTCGCGCCGTTCGCGCTCGACCGATTCGACGCGGCCAACGTCCTGAAGCAGTGGCTGGTCGACGTGCGCGGCGCGCAGACGAAGGACGGGCGGTTTCCCGACCTGGCGCCGCACCCGTTCGATCCCGAGAAGCGCTTCCGCGGCACGCCGGGCTGGGCCGATGCCGGCGTGCTCGTGCCGTGGGAGGTCTACCTGCGCACGCACGACCTCCGCCTCCTGCGCGCGAGCGTCGGGCCGGCCCTGGCCTGGGTGAAGTTCGTGGCCGCGAAGAACCCCGGGCTCGTGTGGCGCGCCGAACGCGGCGATGACCACGGCGACCGGTTCAACGGCTCCACGCTGCGCCTCGAGAACGCGGCGTGCGAGGGCTGCGAGGTGCCGAAGGATTTGTTTGCGACCGCGTTCTTCGCGCGTTCGGCGCGCGTCACGGCCAAGATGGCCTTCGCGATCGGCGACGCGGCCGCGCAGAGCGAGGCCAAGGACCTGGCGGATCGCGCTGCCGTCGAGTTCCGCAAGGCGTTCGCGCAGCCGGGCAAACTCACGGGCGACAGCCAGGCCGCGTACGCGCTGGCGCTCGACTTCGATCTGTACGAGTCACCCGCGCAAGCGCAGGAGTGGGCCGATCGCCTCGCCGCGCGCATCCGCGAGCAGAAGCGTCTGACGTGCGGCGTGCAGACCGCGCACCGCGCGCTCATGGCGCTCTCGAGGTGGGGACACCACGGCGTTGCGGTCGAGCTCGCGCAGCGCAAGACCGTCCCGTCGTGGGGATTCCAGATCGCGAACGGCGCGACGACCACGTGGGAACGCTGGGACGGCTACGTTCCCGGCCGCGGGTTCCAGGACCCGCAGATGAACTCGTTCAACTCGCCGGCGCTGGGTGCGATCGGTCAGTGGATGGTCGAGTCGGTCGCCGGCATCGTCCCCAACGACCAGGAGCCGGCGGACCAGCACATGGATGCGGGCGCGATCGCGCTGGTTCGGCAACCCGATGGCACGAAGGGGCCATCGACGGACAGCCTGCGCCCGTGGGAGCGCTTCCGCCTCGAGCCGCACATCGGCGGCGGCTTGATGCACGCGCGCGCGGAGCACGATTCGATCGCGGGCCGCATCGTCAGCGCGTGGAAGCTCGACGGCGAGCAATTGACCTACGAGTGCACCGTGCCGCCGAACACGTCGGCGATCCTGATGCTCCCGGCCTCGGCCGACGGCCTGACCGAGGGCGGTCAGCCGGTCTCGAAGGCCGCCGGCGTGGAGATCGTCGCGGGCGGCGACGACCGACGCCTGCGGATCGCGCTCCAGGCCGGTACGTACGTCTTTCAGGGACGCGCGCGGTAGCCGCCATGTCGCCGCGCCGCCGCGTGCTGCTGATCGCGCTGCCCCTGGCCCTCGTATTCGCGCTGTGGGCCGGGCCGGGTCTCTCGCCCGACGACGGCGAGACGCGACGGATCGACCTGCCCGAGACAGTGACCCGGCCCGAGGCACCCGCGCCGCAAGTCGTGCCCGAGCCCGAGTGCGAAGCGCCGCCCGATCCTGGACCCGACGGCGATCGTTGAACGCGGTTCGCTGGCGGCGATCTAGCCGGTGACCGACGCCCGCGTGCCGTCGAGCGCAGCACGAGCCGAATCGCGCGCCGTCCGTGAGTCGGGGTCGTGCTCGTCGCGCGGTACGTCGGCCGGCTTGCACATCACGATCGACTCGCCCGCGCCGCGGCGCAGGACGGCGATCAGGCTGATCCCGTCGCGGAACGGCGCGGCGCCGCGCTCGCGCAGCGCGCGCACGAGGGGCGCGGCTTCGCGCTCGAAGGTCCAGCGCAGGAAAGCGTTCATCGGCGCGTTCGGCACCTCCAGCGCTTCGCCCGTGCCGTGCCACGGCCGGTTCTGGCCGCGCACGGCGCGCATGGCGCGCACCAGCGGTGCCAACATCGCGTTGCAGGGCGAGACCAGCCGCGCTTCCAGCGGCAGGTCGCGCCACACGCGCACCAGGCGGTCGCGCGTGTAGCGCCGCCAGTGCTGGCTAGCGTCGTCGTGCGCGCTCCACAGCTCGGGGTGCGCCGGCACGGTGACGAGCAGGTGCGCACCGGGCTCCATGCCCGCGACGATCGTGCTCAGCATCAGGAAGTCGTCTTCGACGTGCTCGAGGACGTCCATCAGGAGCACGAGGTCGCACCCAGCCGCGGCGGCGCGGATCGCGGACAGCTCCATCGACTGCGCATAGCGCGCGCTGGGGAAGCGGTCCGACGCGAGGCGCACGGCGACGGCGGAGGGGTCGAGGCCGGTCACCTCGTGCTCGGCCGTCAGCCCGCCGGAAGTGCCGCCCGTGCCGCAGCCCACGTCGAGAATGCGCAGACGACGGCCGGCGGCGATCTCGGCCACGAGATCGCCGAGGATGCGGCGGCGCGCCGTGAACCACCAGTGGCGGTCCTCGACCCGCGCATTGTTCTCCTGGACCTCGTCGCGCATCAGCGCGCACAGGTTGCGATCGGCGGCTCGTTCGCGCCAGATGCTGGTCCGCGCGCTATCTTCCAGGAGTGCAGGCCGTGCACCTCGCCCTGGCCCTCGTGGCCGCGCTGTCTGGACCCCAGAAGTCCAAGTTGGCGAAGTGCCCGTGGTGCAAGGAGGACCCGGCGCTCATGGCCGCGGCCGGGATCGTCTCGCACGGGCCCATGCCGATCGGAACTCAGCAGAGCCCGGAGTTCGCCCTGAGCCTGCCCGCGTCGCAGTGGATCTTCCTGGAGACGCCGCACCTGCGCTGGGCCTCGTCCTTGCCCGAGCAGCGGATCGACATGGAGGAACGGCCGCGCGTCGAGGCCGAGCTCGCGCGGCTGCGCGAAAAGCTGCCGGGCGTGCCCAAGGAAGTGCGCAAGCTCGACCCCTGGCTGCGGCTGCACCTGATCGCGATGAAGGGCGAGGAATTCCACACGCGCTTCCAAGAGCTCCTGCGCGTGACCGACGCCGATTTCCCGGCCGAGCGCAAGGCCGACGGGCCGTTCATGGGCGCAGGCAAGTTCCTGGGCGAGAAGGACAAGCACGAGGTCGTGCTGCACGCCAACCCCGCGACGCACGCGCTGTTCACGACGGCGTTCAGTGGCGCGCAGGTCGAGAACGCGGTGCGCTGGCACTTCCCTGTGCAGCACAAGATGTGCGCGTCGTTGCCATGCGACGACCCGGACCTGAAGCAGGACAAGTGGCTCTTCCCGCACATCGTCCACAACCTCTCGCACCTCTTCTACTCGGCCTACAAGCACTTCTCGTACGACCCGCCGCAGTGGCTCGACGAGGGGCTCGCGCTGTGCATGGAGAAGGAGATCGACCCGCGCTCCACGACGAACGAGGGTGAGGAGGGCACGTTCCGCGACGCGACGTACCCCGACGACTGGTCGGACGCGGTGCGCAAGATGCTCGTGCGCGGGCGCTCGAAGACGCTGGCCGAGCTGATGTACGTCAAGGAAGTCGGCGCGCTCGACCGCGAGGGGCTCTTCACGGTCTGGTCGATGGTGCGGTTCCTGATCGACGAGCACCCCGAGGCGCTGGCGAAGCTCCTAGGCGGCACGAAGGGTCAGCTCGACGAGAAGGGCTATCCGACCGGGACCGATCTGCCGGGCTTGCAGCGCAAGCTGCTCAAGGAGCATTTCACTCTGACGCCGCAGGCGTTCGACGAGATCTGGCGCGCCTGGGCGTCGGCGCCGCCGCCGGGCACGAAGTGATGCCGGAAGCAGCCGCGCTCGAGTCGGGATGGCGGGCGTCGTCACGATCCACTTGGCGCGCCGCTCCGGACCTCGCGCACGAGACCACGACCTAGCCGAGCGTGCCCAGGCTCGCGGACGGCTGGCCGCGCTGCGCCGTCGCGGTCTCGATGGTCACGATGCACGCCGCCGGCTCCGCCGCCGGCAGGCGCACCGTGAACGTCGTGCCCGCGCCCAGCAGGCTCTCGACCTCGATCGTGCCGCCGTGCGCCTGCACGATGCAGCGCGTGATCGCGAGCCCGAGCCCAGCGCCGCCGCGCTCCCGCTCGCGTGCGTGATCGACGCGGAAGAAGCGCTCGAAGATGCGCGGCAGGGCTTCCGCCGGGATGCCGGGTCCGCGGTCGGCGACCTGGAGGATCACGCCGTCGCGCTCCGACCGCAGGCGGACCTCCACTTGGCCGTCGGCGTGGTTGTAGCAGATCGCGTTCGTCACGAGGTTGGAGACGGCCTCGGAGAGCAGCGACGCGTTTCCGCGCACGGTCGCGGGGGAGAGGTCGAGGCGCAGGTCCACGGCGGGCGAGGGGAGCTGCGCGCGCGCTTCCTGTGCGGCTTCCCGCACGAGTTCGTCGAAGGCCAGATCACCGCGCACCAGCTCGAGAGTGCCAGCATCCGCCCGCGCCAGGGCCAGCAGCCCGTCGACGACACCGGCCATCCGTTGCGCCGAACGCAGACACGCCGAGAGCGCCTCGCGATAGCCTTCCGGCGTGCGTTCGCGCCGCAGCGCGGTCTCGGCCTGGGCGCGGATGACCGCCAGCGGAGTGCGCAGCTCGTGCGACGCGTCGGCCGTGAAGCGCGCCTGGCGCTCGAAGGCCTGCTCGAGGCGCTCGAACGCGCCGTTCAACGTGCGCGCCAGATCCAAGAGCTCCACCGGCATCTCGGAAGGGTCGACGCGCTGCGACAGGTCGCGCTCGGAGACGTCGCGCGCGGCCTGCGAGATCCGGTCGATCGGCCGCAGCGCCCGCTGCGTCAGCCACGAGCCGCCCAGCACGGCCAGCGCGATGAGCAGGCCGCCCGCCACGAGGACCGCGGCGAGCAGGGCGTCGAGCGCGTCGTGCTCGGACTCGATCGAGCCTCCAACGCGGATCGTCGTGCCGCGCGGGCCGTCCAGCACGAACGCGCGTTGGCCGGAAGCATCGTGCAACCCGGCCGATCCGGGCGCGACTTCGGGCACATCGCCGCCGCTGCGGATCGTGCGTCCGTCCGCGTCCGCGATCTGGAACCAGCCTCCGTCCGCCGCGCCCCGCAGGTAGTCGTCGGACAGCTCGAGCTCCCACTCGTCCTCGTCGGTCCACTCGAACGCGCCGTGGATCGCGCGCGCGCGGTTCTCGAGGCTCGCGTCGACGCTCGCAAGCACCGCGTCCGACACGCGGCCGTGCAGCGTCGCGCCGAAGATCGCGACGACGGCGGCGATCAGGCAGCCGTACCAGCCGATCAGCGTCCAGCGCAGCGACCTACGCATCGACGATGTACCCCTCGCCGCGCCGCGTGCGCACGAACTCGCGCCCGACGCGCTTGCGGATGTTCGAGATGTAGACGTCGACGACGTTCGAGAGCGTGTCCTCGTCCTCGTCGTACAGGTGCTCGTAGATCATCTCGCGCGTGACCAACTGGCCGCGGCGCCGCGCCAAGAACTCGACCAGCGCGTACTCCTTGGGCGAGAGCGGAACCGGCTCGCCCGAGAGCGTGACGCCGCGCGCGACGGTGTCGATGCGGACGTCGCCGACCAAGAGCGCCGGCTGGGGCTGGTGCGCGGCGCGACGGATGAGCGAGCGCACGCGCGCCAGCAGTTCGTCGAGCTCGAACGGCTTGACCATGTAGTCGTCGGCGCCCGTGTCGAGCAGCCGCACCTTGTCCCGCACCGTGTCGCGCGCGGTGAGCACGAGGACCGGCGTGCGCCTGTGCTCGCGGAGCCGCTTCAGCAACGCGTGCCCGTTCAGAGCCGGCAGCATCAGGTCGAGGATGATCACGTCGTAGTCCCAGCTCTCCGCTTTGTAGAGGCCGGTCGTGCCGTCGTGCGCGACGTCGCAGGCGTAGCCGTCCTCGACCAGCGCCTGTTTCAGCGCGCTGGCCAGGTCCTTCTCGTCCTCGACGATCAGCACGCGCATCGTGGGTCTTGCGCCACCGCCGGAGCCGGTCGGGCTCCGGCAGGGGCGCCCTCAGGTGACGGGATCAGCTCGGGCGGTCGTCGTCGTCGTCATCATCGTCGCCGTCGTCATCATCATCATCATCGTCGTCATCGTCATCACCATCGTGGTCGTCATCGTCGTCCGATTCGGTCTTGATGACCTGCCCCTCGGCTGACACGTCGACCTCGATCCGCTTGCCGTTGGCGGTGCCTTCCAGCGAGTAGGTCACGACGCCCTTCTCCGTCTCGCGCTCGGCCTTGGTGAGGACGAGCCCGGAGACCGCGGAGAGCGCGGCTTGCTTGACGATCGCCGGCACCTCGGTCAATGCGATGTGGACGTCGCCGTCCCCGATAGCCGCCGCGGACGGCGTGGACGGTCCCTCCGCGCTGGCCATCGACGGCCGATTGCTGCCGCTGCGGCACCCCACGACGAGCAGCGCACAGAGCGCGCTCAGGGTCCAGATCACCTTCGTCATCTTCATGGTCGTTCCTCGGACTCGTTGGACTTCTCTACTCCGCGCCGGCGCTCACAGCGCGACCCCATCCCGGGACCGCCGCGCTACCCGCGGCTGGCGACCCCAAGAGTGTGCCGCGCCCACCTGAACCCAACATGAAGCCCGGCGATCCGGCCCACGAGGGCACGTGTCGGCGGACTCCCGCACGCACGGGAGCCGTCCTGGCGCCGGCGTCCTCCGCGACGCGATCCACCGCAGCCAGGGAGGCTCCCCCGCGCGCCAAGCGTCACCAGGTGATGCGCAGCCCGTTCGTCAGGTTGAACCCGCTCGGCGTGCAGAACGCGACGACGTTGCGGTACCAGACCTGGTAGTGCAGCGTCGTGCCGACGGTCGCATTCCCCAGCGCCGAGATCGACGTGCCGGCCGGCGGGAACGCGGCCACGCCGCTCGCGGCCGAGGTCGTCCCCAGTCGCTGCACCATCGCGCTCGTGCAACGCAGCCCGTCGCCGAACGGGACCGAGATCGCGTTCGAGCCCTGGAAGAAGAGCGCCGGCGCCGTAGCCGGCAGGTTCGAGGCCGTGAAGAGCAGCGTGTCGGCGCCGATCTCCGCCACGCCGTTGCCGCGCAGCTCGCCGCCCAGGCCGAGAGAGTTCAGGCAGCCTTGCTGCGCGCCGGCCGGGCTGGCGTTGCCGCACGGACAGGGCGCGCCGGTGCCGTCGCCGAAGCAGAAGGGCACGACGTGCGCGCTGAAGTCGTAGCAGACTTCGACCACCTGGATAGCGGACGAAATGATGAACAAGGTCAGCAGCGGCCCGCCACCCACGGTCGTGCTGACTCCGGTTCCTCTGAACTCGAGTGTGATCGCCTCGCCCGGAGACGAGGCGGTGAAGAGCGCAAGGTCCGCGGGCGACGTCAAGGTGACGTGCCCTGAGCTCTGCGTCGTGACCCCCGAGTGCGTGACGCCCGATGGGCCGTCGAAGTCGAGCGTCCCGTCATAAACCGCGAGCATGTCGCGGAACCCTTGCGCCGTTTCGAAACCCAGCGCTTCGCTCGTGTCGGGCCGGTGGATCGTCGTGCGCACGCTCAGGCGCGAGGTGATGTCGACCGGTGCAGCGCTCGGATTCTCGACGCTCAGTGAGCCGGACAGCGCCGACTGCGCGCGCAAGCGCACCGCGCGCAGCGGCCCGACCGCCGGATCGTGCTTGGCAAAGGTGCGCGTCGTCTGCCAGTTCGTCGTCGTGGGCGGGGTCGCATCCGTCTGGCAAACCTCCCGGTATCCGTAGCAGACCATCAACTCGAAGCGGGCACTCGTGCTGAAGCTCACCACGATGTTGCCGGGGCCCCCGCCCGACGCGCTGGATTGGGCGTCGACCCCCAGGCTGATCGTCTCCCCGTTGGACATGGCCGTGAAGAGAGCCAGGTCCGCCAGGCTCTGCAGGACGATCGAGGACTCGCGGGTTTGGTGCAGGTTCGTGAACGTCTCGCCGGAAGGCCCGTCGAAATCGATCGTGCCGTCGAACGGCGCGAGGTCAGCCTGCACCGACTGGTTCGACGTCGTCGACACGATGACGGACGCGCCTGGACGGCGCGCGGACACCACGCAGCCGAGTTGGAAGAAGGCGGTTCCCGGCGCTGCGTCCAGATTCTCCAACGCCAGCCCGAAGTTGGTCATCGAGCGTAGCGTGACAGTCACGGACTCCAGCGGTCCCAACTCGGGTGAATGCTTGGGCAGGACGAAGGCATGGTTCCAATTTGTGGGAGTCTGCGGCTGCGATGTCTCGTGACAGCGCTGTCCGGCCTGTGCGGCGACGGAGAAGAACGAGAGGACGAGCAGGGTCTTCATGGCGAGCTGCTTCGGGTTGGATCGTCGGGATGGAGCAGAGCGTAGCGCCGAACGCGGCCGAGGGGGGCTGTGCCCTGTGTTTGGACTCGAGGTGCAGGGGGTCCGTTCGCACCGCACCGATGCGAAATGCCCCCTCACGCAGCGGATCCGCCCGCTAAGATCCCGCGCTTCGTGGACGTCCTCTTCCTTGCGCCCGACACGTCGGTCTACGCGCTGCGTTTCGTGGATGCGTTGAGGCGCGCCGGGGCGCGCGTCCACGGCATCGGGCACACACCGCACGGGCGGATCTCGCCCGAGCTCCAGCGCAGCCTCGACGGCTACGCGGAAGCGCGCAGCATCCTCGACGGCGCCGATCTGGCGCGGATCGCACGCGAAATCGCGCCGTCGGGCGGGTTCGCGCGCGTCGAGACGATCGACGAGCCGGCCGTGGTCTCCGCGGCGCACGTGCGCTCCGTGCTGGGACTCCCGGGGACGAGCGTCGAATCGGCGATCCTGTCGCGCGACAAGGCCGCGATGAAGCAACGCCTGCGCGCGCGGGAGATCCCCTGCGCCGCCTCCGTGCGCGTGGAGGACGCGGACGCGGCCCGCGCCTTCACCCAGCGCGAGGGCTTTCCGGTCGTGATCAAGCCGCTCGACGGCTTCGGGGCGCTGGGAACGTTCCGCTGCGATTCGCCGGCCGAGCTCGACCGCGCGCTCGAACGGTTGCAGCCCACTCAGGACCGGCCCGCGATCGTCGAGGAGTTCGTCGAAGGCCACGAGGGCTTCCTCGACGCGGTCGTGGTCGACGGTCAGGTCGTGCACGACTTCATCGGGCACTACTACCCGAGCTGCCTCGAAGCTCTGCAGGACCGCGCGATCCGACCCAAGATCGCCTGCACGAACCGCATGGGTTCGAGCGGCTACGAGGAGCTGCGCGCGACGGGGCAACGCGTGATCGAGGCCCTCGGCATCCGCGACGGTGCGACCCACATGGAGTGGTTTTTCGGGCCGAAGGGGCTGAGGGTTTCCGAGCTCGGCGCGCGCCCGGCCGGCGAGCGGATCTGGGACATGCACGCGGCGGGCAACGAGTTCGACCTATACGGCTCGTGGGCCGACGCGGTGCTGTTCTCACGCCGATCGGGCACGCCCACGCGCCGATTCGCGACCGGGTCCGTACAGATCCGCCCGCCGAAGGACGGAACGTTCATCGGCCACGACGGCGTCGACGTCGTCCGGCGCGAGCTGGGCGACGCGATCTTCGAAAGCGAAGTGCCGCGACCGGGCGAGAGCACGAAACCCCTCACCGCCGGCTGGCACGCGAACACGTGGTTCCGCGTGCGCGACGAGGATTACGACCGACTCCAGCAGAAGCTGGAGTTCGCGGCGCGGACGGTGGTGCCCAAGGTGCAGTGAGCGAATGGCGCGGCGAGCCCGCGGGATGCCTCCCGATCGATGAGTCGGCAGAAGTTGGAGTGCAGGGCCGGGAGGGTGGTCCTGCGCGTGCGTCGAGCCGAGGGTGGCCCGGAAGAACCTGCTTCCGGGTGCCAGTCGGCTAGCTGACACGTCATAACTCCTTGAAGATCATTGCGTTGAACGGGTCTGTGCAATTTCAAAGTCCGGCTTTGAAACTGTACGATATCTGTCCGTGATCACACGCCAAGCCCTCCCGACCCTTCTGGACCGCGCCAGCCGCAGCCCGATCCTGACCGTGACGGGCCCGCGGCAGAGCGGCAAGACGACTCTGTGCCGAGCGGCGTTCCCCGACAAGCCCTACGCCTCGCTCGAGACACCGAGCGTGCAGCGTGACGCGCTCGAGGATCCCGAGGCGTTCCTCGCTCGCTTCCCCGACGGCGCGATCCTCGACGAAGCGCAACGCGCACCCGTGCTCTTCTCGTACCTCCAGGGGATCGTCGATGAAGACCCGAAGCCCGGCCGATGGGTGCTCACCGGTTCTCAGCACTTCGGGCTGCTTCAGTCGATCACGCAGTCCCTCGCCGGCCGGACGACGCTGATCCAGCTTCTGCCCCTGTCCATCGCGGAGCTCAGGACCGTGCGGGCGATGGGGGACCCGCTCGAAGCACTCTGGCTCGGGGGGTACCCGCGAGCAGTCGAGCGCGGCGCGAAGGCCGGGGAGTGGTTCGCGGATTACACGATGACCTACCTCGAGCGCGATGCACGCCAGGTGCTCGACATCGGCGACTTGATCACCTTCCAGACGTTCCTCGGACTGTGCGCGGGCCGGGCGGGGCAACTCCTGAACCTTGCATCCTTGGGAGCGGACTGCGGCATCACGCAGCCGACAGCGAAGAGCTGGTTGTCCGTGCTGGAAGCAAGCTACGTGGCGTTCCGCCTGCCCGCGTTGCATCGCACCGTGCGCAAGCGCCTCACGAAGAGCCCGAAGCTCTACTTCTACGACACGGGTCTCATGTGTCACCTGCTCGGGATCCGCAGCACCGCGGACCTGCGCGATCACCCCTTGCGCGGCTCGATCTTCGAGAACTGGGTGGTGACCGAAGTGTTGAAGTGGCGCTGGAACCGCGGGCTGCGCAGCGATCTCGCGTTCTACCGCGATCAGCGTGGAGCGGAGGTCGACCTCGTCATCGACGTGCCGCTGCTCCCCATCGTCGCCGAGATCAAGGCCAGCGTGACGAGACCGAGCATCGCCGAACGCGGGTTCGACGCCTTGATCGGCACGCTGCAGTCGGCACCTGTGGCGCCATTGCTCGTCGATCGACGCGTCGTCTACGCGGGGAGCGAGACGCTGGCCGTGGCCGGTACTCAGTACGTCGCGTGGCGCGATGTGGGTGAGGTGTCCTGGGAGCCGGGGTGACGGCTCGGGCGTCCACGGGCAGTTTCTCGGAGGAGGCACCTCGCAGGGCACTCGAGCAGAGGATCTGGGACCGGGCCGGCCCGACCACGCGTTCGGTCTCGAAACGAAGAGGGCCGCCCGAATCTCCGGACGGTCCGCGGTCCTCTCGCCGCGCGGGAGACACGGCACAGCGAAGTCAGCTCAGTGAGAGTGACCCGCGCCCGCGCCTTCCTTTTCCTTCTCGGGCAGGTCGCTGACGAGCGCGTCCGTAGTCAGCAGCAGGCTCGCGACCGAGGCCGCGTTCTGCAGCGTGGTGCGCACGACCTTCGTCGGGTCGATGACGCCGGCGTTGACGACGTCCTTGTACGTTTCGGCCGCGGCGCATGGTCGCGCTTCGTCGTCTCCCTCTGCGCTACGAGCCCTGCTTCTTCAACTGTTCCATGCGGGCTTGCAGCTCGGTCCGCCTCTTCGCGAGTGCAGCTTCGATCACACGTTCGTGCTCCGGGCCACTCGCCACTCGCATTCGCGCGGCCGCTGTCTCTTCCTCTCGTCGCACGGCGGCTTCGAGGTACTTGACTGCGAGTGGCGCACGGCCCGCGGAGGCCAGCTGTTCAGCCCGCACGCTCCAGCTGCGCGTCGAGCCCTCGACGCACCCCTCGCAGGCGGCCTTCTTCGCACCCAGGCAGGAATCGCACGTGCCCATGGAGCGCGCCGCGCCTTTGCACAGCGAGCACTCGACCGTGCCGCGTTTGCACGTGGTGCATGAGACGAGGCCCTTCGCTTTGCACGGACCGCAGTCCTTCGGCTTCTGCGGTCCGTAGGCGGGTGAAACGTCGCCGCTTCCGGTGCAGGACGTGCAGGCCGCCTTGCGGGTGTCGCCGCACGCGGGGCATGCATGCCTTCCCGTGCCGGCGCACCGTCTGCAGATGACGAAGCGTTTGCCCTCCGCATCGCACGCGCCGCACTCGCGAAGTTCCGTTCCCGCGCACCACGTACACCGGTCGGCCTGCGAATCGCCGAGGGATTCGGCGAGGACCGCCTTGCCGCTTGCTGCGCACTCGGGACAGGCCCGCACGAAACGCTTCTTGCCCTCGCAGCGGGTGCAAGGCGACTCACCCTTCGACTTGCAGGTGACGCAGGGGAGCCAGCCCTTGCGGTCACAGACCTTGCACGCCCGCCGGGTCATGCCCGCCGCGCCGTGATCGCAATTGGCGATGCACGGGATGCGGCCGGGTACGCCGAGGCTCGCGCCATCGCCCTGGCTCATCAGCTTCCCGACGGCGCGCCTCGCCTTCTCGAGTTCCTCGAGCTTCTTGAGGTTCTCCGGACTCAACGTACGGCGTTGCAGCGCCCGCATCCGTTCCATGTACGGGTTCGAGCACTCGACGCAAGGTGCTTTGCCGTCGCCCTCGCACGCGTCGCAAGGGAGAAGAGCTTCCCGCGCGCCTTGGCACGTCTCACATGTGCCGGTCACGGACGGCGGAGGTGCGGAATCCTGGCTGAATGCGAACGTGGCGGCGAAACAGAGGAGCGCGAGCGCGAGTCGTGCCAGCATGAGGGCCAGGATACTGCGGCATCGATCGTGCGTGCGAGCCACGCGTGGCAACGTGCTGCGAGCGTCGCGCCTCCCACAAGGACATCGGGGGCGAGACTGGCGCTGAATGCACCGAGGGCCGCCCGGAACGTGTCCGGACGGCCCTCGGCCTGGTGTCGATGCAGCAATCAGCTCAGTGCGAATGCCCCGCGCCCGCGCCTTCCTTTTCCTTCTCGGGCAGGTCGCTGACGAGCGCGTCCGTCGTCAGCAGGAGGCTCGCGACCGAAGCCGCGTTCTGCAGCGCAGTGCGCACGACCTTCGTCGGGTCGATGACGCCGGCCTTGACGAGGTCCTCGTAGGTCTCGGTCGCGGCGTTGTAGCCGTAACCTTTGCCCTTCGACTTGCCCTGGCGCACGTTCTGCACGACGACGGCCCCGTCGAGGCCGGCGTTCGTCGCGATCTGGCGCATGGGAGCCTCGATCGCGCGGCGCACGATCATCGCGCCGACACGCTCGTCGCCTTCGAGCTTGAGCGCCTCGAGCGCGTCGATCGTGCTGATCAGAGCGACGCCGCCGCCCGGGACGATGCCCTCTTCGACGGCCGCACGCGTCGCGTGCAGGGCGTCCTCGACGCGCGCCTTCTTCTCCTTCATCTCGGCTTCGGTCGCCGCGCCGACGTTGATCTGCGCCACGCCGCCGGAGAGCTTGGCCAGGCGCTCCTGGAGCTTCTCCTTGTCGTAGTCGCTCTTCGTCGTCTCCATCTCGGCCTTGATCTGGGCGATGCGGCCCTTGATCGAGTCCTTGGAGCCGACGCCTTCGATGATCGTCGTGTTGTCCTTGCCGACGACGACCTTCTTCGCGGTGCCCAGGTCCTTCAGCGTGATCGTCTCGAGCGACTGGCCCGTCGACTCCATGATCGGGGTCGCGCCCGTCAGGACGCCGATGTCCTCCAGCATCGCCTTGCGACGATCGCCGAAGCCCGGCGCCTTCACCGCGACGCACGGGAACGCGCCGCGCAGCTTGTTCACGACGAGCGTGGCCAGGGCCTCGCCCTCGACCTCCTCGGCGATGATCACCAGCGGGCGACCGGACTGGACGACCTGCTCGAGCAGCGGCAGGAACTCCTTGACGGTCGTGATCTTCTTCTCGTGCACGAGGATGTAGGGCTTCTCGAGCACCGTCTCCATCGTCGTCGGGTTCGTGATGAAGTGCGGGGACAGCCAGCCCTTGTCGAACTGCATGCCCTCGACCCACTCGACCTCGGTCGTGAGCGACTTGCCCTCTTCGACGGTGATGACGCCGTCCTTGCCGACCTTGTCCATGGCCTTGGCGATCATCTCGCCGATCTCGACGTCGCCGTTGCTGGCGACCGTGCCGACCTGCGCGATCTCCTGGTGGCCCTTGACCGGCGTCGACAGCTTCTTGAGCGCCTCGACCACCGCGTCGACGGCCTTGTCCATGCCGCGCTTGAGGCTCACCGGGTTGGCTCCGGCGGTGACGTTCTTCAGGCCTTCCTCGAAGATCGCCTCGGCCAGGACCGTGGCGGTCGTCGTGCCGTCACCCGCCTGGTCGTTCGTGCGCTGCGCGACCTGCTTCACGAGCTGGGCGCCCATGTTCTCGTAGGCGTCTTCCAGGTCGATCTCCTTCGACACCGTGACGCCGTCCTTCGTGACGGTCGGGCTGCCGAAAGACTTCTCGATGATGACGTTCCGGCCGCGGGGGCCGAGGGTCACCTTGACTGCGCGCGCCAGTTTGCGCACGCCGTCGCGAATCTTCTCGCGTGCGGCGGCGTCGTAGCAGATCTGCTTGGCCATGGAATCGCTCTCTTGGTTGCGGTGTGTGGGGTGGCGCGCAGATCAGCCGATGATGCCGAGGATGTCTTCCTCGCGCATGATCAGGAACTCTTCGCCCTGGTACTTCACTTCGGTACCGGCGTACGCGCTGAACAGGATGCGATCACCCGGCTTCACGCCGAACGTCGAGCGCTCACCGTTCTCCAACTGCTTGCCTTCGCCGATGGAGACGACGGTGCCTTCCTTCGGCTTGTCCTTGGCGGTCTCCGGGATCAGGATCCCGCCGGCCGTGCGGTCTTCCGCTTCGGCGCGCTTGACGAGCACGCGGTCGCCGAGGGGGCGGATGTGGCCGGACTTCTTGTGCGTTGAGGGGGAGGTCTTCGTTGCCATGAGGGTTTTCTCTTCCGGAAGGGGGACGTTGGTTCGGGTTCTCGCCGCACGCGCCAGGCGCGCGCGGCGTGGTCGTTTCAGGCCGCTTCGATGCCCAGCAGGCGCCGCACTTCGGCGCGCAGGAGCTCGGGCCGCAGGGGCTTCTTCAGGACCGAGAGCGCGCCCTCCTGGATCGCCTGGTCGCGAACCGAGTCGTTCGCGTCGCCCGAGATGAAGATGCAGGGGACGGCGCGCGTCTCGAGCCGCAGGACCGACAGCACTTCGAGCCCCGTGCGTCCGGGCATGTGCATGTCGAGCAGGGCCAGGTCGAAGATCTGCAGGCGCATCAGGTCGAGCGCCTCGAGCCCGGTCTCGGCCTGCACGATCTCGAACCGCCGCGGCAGGAGCGCGAACAGGTCCGCCACGCCGTGACGGAAGTCGCGGTCGTCGTCGGCGATCAGGATGCGGTGGTCGATCGACATGGGCAGAGCGGTGGCGCGGAGCCCAGGCAAGACGCGTGCCGCCCGCCGACGCCTGTGCCAGCACCTACAAGTGCTTATAGAACAATCACTTGCGGCTGGCTCGCGCACGCTCCGGGCTGGCCCAACCCCTGCCGGTTTGGCGGAGCCCTGCCCCGCCCGCGTTCCTACCGCCCTTCTGGCAGGGTCTGGGTCGGTTCCCGGCGGGGCCTGGCCCGCCCTCAGCGTCGGTTCCGGTCAGCGCACGCTGTCCAGCTCGAGCCGCTCGCCGTCCAGGAGGTCCACCTCGAGGACGAGCCCGACGCCCGGCGCGTAGAACTTGGAGTCGAGGCCGTCGGGCTCCAGCGGATCCCACTCCAACGTCTGGATGCAGCCCGTGTAGACGGTTCCGTTCTCGAGCGCGACCGTCACGCCCGACGCGACGACGACCGCGCGGTCCTCGACGACGTCCGCGTAGAAAACCTGCGCGTACGAGCCTCCGACTGCGGGCGCCGACGGCATGGCGTGACCGGGCTGGGCCAGCGTGCCCGTCCCGGCCACGTCGAGCCCCGCTTCCCAGGATGCCGAGGTGTCGACGTCGATGAGCACGCCGCCTTCGTCGTACACGTAGTCCGAGGCGTCCTCGCCCATCAGCCACACGTTCCCGGCGTCGTCCTGCGCGAACCAGCCGAAGTCGTCCTCCTCGATGACGCCGTCCAGGAAGGCTTGCACGTGCACGATCCGGCACGTCACGCCCTGGACGACGCGGGTCGTGGTCAGGACCTCCGTGACGATAGTCTCTAGGCCCTCGTCCGTGTCTCCCTCGTACGTGAAGAGGGCCTCGGGCTCGAGCGGAAGGAACGCGTTGTCGATCGACGTCGGGTCCGTGAAGGCCGCGGCGCCGAAGTCGGGCAGCGCGTCCGGCCCCGTGTCGAACGTGCCCCGCCGCTCCGTCCGCGACTCCTCGTGGAGTGCTTCCTCCAGCAAGAGGCCGACGCCCGGGGCGTAGAACTTGTACTCGAGCGCCGCGGGCGCGAGCGGCGACCACTCGAGGATCTGGATGCAGTCGTCGACGACTTCACCGTTCTCCAGCTCCACGCTGGCGTCGACGCTGACGACGACGGCCATGTCCTGCGCTTCGTCGGCGTAGAACTCCTGGTGGTACGCGTCCCCGACGGACGGCGAGGCCAGCATGACGTACCCCGCCTCGGCGATCTCACCCGTGCCCGACACGTCGAGACCGGCTTCCCACGAACCCTCGTGGTCGATGGTCAGCAGGTTGCCCATGTCGTCGTACGTGTAGTTGTCGACCGCCTCGCCCGTGTACCAGAGGTTGCCGGCGTCGTCCTGCGCGAAGTAGTCGAGCGTGTCCTCGATCAGCAGGCCGTCGACGAACACGCGGTCGCGCACGACCCGGCACGTGACACCCAGGACGATGCGCGTCTGGTCCAAAACCTCGATGACGATGGTCTCGGTCTCGTCGCCCGCGCGACCGAGGAACGTGGTCGCCGCCTGGACCGTGAGCGGCAGGATCGGGTTGTCGATCTGCGTCGGCTGCGTGAACACCGCCGCGCCGAAATCGGGGACGGAGCCCGGGCCCGGCGCGAAGCGGCCGCGCAGCTCGTTCGCGCCCGCCCCGACCACATTGCGCTCCAGGACGAGCCCGACGCCGGCTGCGAAGAACTTGTCCTCGCCCGGTCCCGCGGTCAGCGCCGACGTGTCGCGGATCTGCAGGCACGTGTGATGCGAGCCGTCGCTCAAGGTGATCGGCACGTTCAAGGCGATCACGGTGCCCTGGTCCAGGGCCTGACCCGGATAGAACTCCTGGTAGTAGAAATCGCCGGGGGCCGGAGCGGCCTCCATGATGTAGCCCGGGCTGGCGACGGTGCCGGTGTTGGCCACGTCCAGCCCGGCTTCCCACGCGCCGTCGTGGTCGACGCCGATCAGGTTGCCGTCCGCGTCGTACTCGTAGTTGTCGACCTCCTCGCCCATGTACCAGACGTTGCCGGCGTCGTCCTGCGCGTACCAGTCGTGCGTGTCCTCGATGAGCAGGCCGCCCTCGAAGACCCGGTCGCGCACGACGGCGCACGTCACGCCCATCACCACGCGGGTCGTGGCGAGGACCTCGATGACGATGATCTCGCCCGCGCCGTTCGGCACGTCCGCGAACGTGCCCACTCGGCCAGGGACGAGCGGGAAGAAGGGGTTGTCGACCTGCGCGGGATTGCTGAACACCGCGGCCGAGAAGTCGGGCAGCGTCGCGGGCACCGTTCCGCCCGACGAGCCCGACGAGCAGCTCGCGACGGCGAGAGTCGCGCAGGCCAGCGCCGTGCGCCAGTGACGGGGTCGTAGGGTGACTTGGGTCGATGTCGCGCTCATGGCTCTGTCCTCTGGATCCCGTTCTTGCGTCGGGGATGCGAATGCCGATGGTCCAGGACCCAGGTAATCAGGCTCGCGAGCGCGAGCATTACGTCCGTGTGATCAGCGCCGCTGCGCGCGACGCGCGTAGCCGCTGACGCGCGTCGTCGTCATCCGGCGGTAACAAAGCCGAGCGTGACGCCCGCTCGTCGAGTTCGCGATCGCATGGAACGATCGACGCACGTGCGATCGCCGCGTCGCAGCTCTCATGCGTGCGTAACACAGTGCTCGGTTCGCGCCCCTACAGTTCGTCGGCCTGGTGACACTCCTGAAACCACGATGGCCTGAAGGCCGGAAAACCACGATGAAACAGCACCAATTCCTTCTTCTCCGAGCTCTGCCCGCCGCGCTGCTCGCCGGCGCCGTCCTCGTCTTCACGACCGGCGCGAACCCCGCTGCGCCCGGCGGAGAGGCCCAGCTCTCCATCTCCCGCATCTACTGGGAGTACAACGCTTCGGCCAACGACCTCGGCGTCCACGTGACGCTCGACGGCGAGAACTGGAAGCGGCTGAAGATCCTCAAGCCGGACAAGTCGAAGATCTTCGAGGTCAAGGGCAGCGGGCCCTACCACGACCTGGGCATGACCGAGCTCTTCTTCGAGGGCGCCGAGCCGAACCTCGACGATTTCCCGCTGGCGGACCTGCTGGCCCTGTTCCCGGAAGGCGTGTACGACTTCGAGGGTCTGACGGTCGACGGGCGCGACATCGAGGGCGAGGGCACGTTCACGCACGCGATCCCGGCTGGCCCGCGGGTGCGCGCGCAGCAGGGAGCCAACGATTTCCTGCGCATCAGCTGGAGCGAGGTGACGAGCCCGCCCGCCGGTTTCCCGAGCCGCCCGATCGTCATCTCCGGGTACCAGGTCATCGTCGGCAAGTTCCAGGTCACGCTGCCGGGTTCGGCCCGCAGCGTCACGGTCTCGCCCGAGTTCGTGGCTTCTCTCGCGCCGGGCGAGCAGCCGTTCGAGGTCCTGGCGATCGAGGTCGGCGGCAACCAGACGCTGACGGAAGGCGTGTTCGTCAGGTAGGCAGGTCGAAGCCATGATCCGCTCGCAGAGGCACGTCTTGTGCACGTCGGTCCTGCTCGCGCTGGTCGCGACGGGCGGCGCATGGCTGAGCATCCGACCCGTTGCGACTGTCGATTCCTCCGGGACAGTGCGTTCCACCGTGTCCCGGAGGCTCGATCCGATCCGCGACGAGGGCGACGCCTTGATGGCAGCGCGCGAAGCGACGCGCCAAGAGGTCCAGGCCACGGTGCTGCTTGGCGGCAGGCCCGGATCGGAGCGCGCCGCCCCGCTGCCCGAACGCGTCCGTGTCCACGGCCAGGTACGCAGGTCCGGGCGTCCGGTCGCTGACTACGACCTGTCGTTCGAATCGGTGGGGCTGCGATCGAATGAGGACGACTGGGACTCGACGGACGAGGACGGTCGCTACGAGGTGGAGGTGCGCGCCGACCACTACGTCGTGCGCAACGAAGCCGCAGGACCGTGGGTGACGGGCGTGACGGTGCCGGCGGGCGCGCGCGAGATCGTCGTGGACATCGACCTGCCGCGGGAGCACGCCGCACGCGAGTGATCCGCGGTGCACGCGATCGATCCTCGCGCCCGACCGCGTCGCGCAGCGACTCCTCGTCGGGTTAGCATGCGGACCATGCTGGGCTCGCTCATCGCCCGCCAGCCCGTCTTCGACGCGCACGTCGATTCGCTCCAGCGCCAGCTCGATCTGGGCCACGACCTGGGCACGCGCACGAGCGGTCACCTGGACCTCGTGCGCGGGAAGGCCGGCGGGCTCGGTTCCGTCGTGCTCGTGAACTGGGTCGATCCCAAGCACATTGCGGCCGGTCCCGGAGCGGCGTTGCGGCGCACGCAGGCGCTCCTGGGGCAGTTCCACGAGTTGATCGCCGCGCACCCCGATCAGATCGCCTGGGCCGGGAACGGCGCGCAGCTCGACGCCATCCATGCCTCCGGCCGCATCGCCGGCATCCCGGGCATCGAGGGCGGGCATTCGATCGAGGAGGACCTCGGCAACCTCGAGTGGTTCTTCGAGCACGGCGTGCGCGTGCTGACGCTCGTGTGGAACAACCACCTGGCGTGGATCCGCTCCTGTCAGCCGGGTGCGGGCCCGCACGTCCCGCCGGGGCTCTCGCCCTTCGGTCGCTCCGTCGTGCGGCGCATGAACGAGCTCGGGATGGTCGTCGACCTGTCGCACGCGGGCGAGCGCAGCTTCCTCGACGCGCTCGAGACGACGACGAAACCCGTGATCGCGAGCCACTCGGGCGCCAAGGCGATCCACGCGCACCAGCGCAACCTGACGGACGAGCAGCTGCGCGCGCTGGCCGCGAACGGCGGCGTCGTCGGCATCGTCTTCTGCACCGCGTTCCTGAAGGACGAGGCGCAGCAGGAGGACACGCGGTTGCGCGCGACGCCTGAATACCGCGCGATCTCGGGCCCCAATGACACGGAGGTCTTCCTGCGGCAGGGCGAGTGGCTGCAGGAGCACGCGACGCCGCTGCCGATGGAGGTCGTCGTCGACCACATCGCCCACGCCGTCGAGGTCGCGGGCATCGACCACGTCGGGCTGGGATCGGATTACGACGGCATCGGGCGCACGCCCGAGGGCCTGGAGGACGCCGCCTGCTACATCCGGCTGGCGCAGCGGCTGCTCGAGCGCGGCTTCGCGCGCGACGACGTCGTCAAGGTGCTGGGGGGGAACATGGAGCGCGTGTTCCGCGCCGTCACGGGTCCCGGGACGGAGGCTCGCGACGCGCGGCTCGTCGCGATATGAGAGCCCGTGAAGAAATCGATCGTACGGGCTCTCTGATCCCGTTGGCGCCGCTTCGCGGCGCGAGAGGCCGAGAAAAAATCGATCGTACGGCCTCTCCGATCCTGGTGGCGCCGCTCCGCGGCGCGAGAGACTCCGAATTCTTCTCAGTCTCTGAGCGCGCGGCTCGTCGTGTGCCGGATGCGACCACGTCGCGCAGGCTGTGTGACCCGTGTGAAATCCGTCGCCACCTGATACCCGCGCGGATCCCGTTCGTCGTCCGGAGGGAGGGCAATCCGCCCTCGACGAGGAACACCATGCATTTCGATTTCAGCACCGTGGACGAGGTCCAGTCGTTCGTTTCCGTTCCCGCCGGCATCCACGACGTGCGCGTGGCGGAGGTCCGGGAGGGCCGGGCGCGCGACGGCAGCATGCGTTGGAACTTTCGGCTCGAGGTGATCGACGGCGACCATGCCGGGAGGACGGCGGCATGGGACGCGCTGACCTGGAGCGAGCGGGGCATCTTCCGCGTGAAGAAGGTGCTGGACGCGCTGGGGATCGACGTCCGCGGCGAGGTCGAGGTCGACAGCAAGGACCTCATCGGGCTGCGGGCGCGCGTGCTGGTCCAGCCCGAGGAACGCGAGGACCCGCTCACCGGCCGCCGGCAGGTGCGGATGAGGGTGCCCTACCTGGGGTACGAGCCGCTCGTGGGCGGGGCGAACCCGGCGGTGACGGGGGCGGCGGAGCCCGACGTTGACGGATGGGACGACCCGCAGGACCCTGACGCGCATGACCCGAGCGGAAGGAACGGCCCAGCGCTCTGACACGGGCGACGACGAGCTCGTGCGGCACGCGGTCGACGCGCGCCGCAACGCCTACTGTCCCTACTCGAAGATCGAGGTGGGGGCGGCGTTGCAGTCCCGCGACGGGCGCATCTTCACCGGTTGCAACGTCGAGAACGCCAGCTTCGGCATGACGTGGTGCGCGGAACGGACCGCGCTCGTGAAAGCGATCTCCGAGGGCACGAAGGACTTCGTGACGATGGCGGTCGCGACCAGCCTTCCGCGCGCGATCATGCCCTGCGGCGCGTGCCGACAGGTGCTGCACGAGTTCGCGCCCGACCTGCGGATCATCGTCGTCGGCGCGGACGGCGCACGCTACGTCACGTTCCTGGACGACATCCTGCCCGAGGCGTTCGGGCCGGGGGACCTGAGCTGAGCTAGTACTTCCGCAAGTCTGCGCGCGCAGCGCAGATTCTTTCGGATGTCGTAGCTCCGGCGCCGAAGGCGCCGCGCCGCCCGTCAGGCGGCGAGGAGGGGGAGGCCGCGTGTCGCGGCCGACGCGGGAGGGTCCGCCTCCCCCGCCAACAAGGACTCAGCGCGGGCCAAAGCCTTACGCGTCGGGTTGCGGGCATCGCCCGCGCTGAGAGCCCGTGAAACAATCGAGCGTACGGGCTCTCTGATCCATTGGCGCCGCTTCGCGGCGCGAGAGGCTGTGATTTCTTCACAGCCTCTGTCGCTGCGGGACCACTGGTAGGATCCGAGCCGTGAAGAAGGTCGACGCGTCGTCGGCTCGACGGGCTCGCGAGCTGCGCGCCGCGATCGAGCGCCACGACCGCCTCTACTACGTGGAGGCGAAGCCCGAGGTCTCGGACGCCGAGTACGACCGGCTGTTCCGCGAGCTCGTGGACCTCGAGGCCGCGCACCCCGAGCTGGTGACGCCCGAGAGCCCGACGCGCCGCGTCGGCGCCGCCCTGCCCGAGGGCACGGGCTTCGAGACCGTCGCGCACAGCGTGCCGATGCTCTCGATCGACAGCTTGTTCGACGCCGAGGAGGCGCGCGAGTTCGAAGAGCGCATCCTGCGCTTCCTGAGCCTGGACGACCGCGACCTGGCCTGGGTCGTCGAGCCCAAGTTCGACGGCGTCAGTGCCGCCCTGCTCTACGTCGACGGGAAGCTCGAGCGCGCGCTGACGCGCGGCGACGGGATCAAGGGCGAGGACGTCACGGCCAACGTACGCACGATCCGCAACGTGCCGCTCGCGCTGGACGGCTCGAAGCGGCCCGTTCCGGCTCGGGTCGAGGTGCGCGGCGAGATCCTGATGCGTCGCGACAAGTTCGCCGCCTTGAACGCGCGGCGGCTGGAGGAAGGCCTCGAGCCGTTCGCGAACCCGCGCAACACCGTGGCCGGCGCGATCCGACGCAATGACCCGGCCGAGGTCTCGCGCTACCCGCTCGAGTTCTACCCCTGGGCCTCTCCGCGACTCGAGGGAGCGCGCTTCGAGACGCAGGTCGATGTGTCGGCCGCGCTGAAGGCCTGGGGACTGCCCGACGCCGGCCTCTCGCGGCGCGTCGTGGGGCTCGCGGCGGCGCTGGCCTACCACGACGAGCTCGAGGCGCGCCGCGGCGACGTGCCTTTCGACATGGACGGGATCGTGGCCAAGCTCGACCGCCTCGATCTGCGCGAGCGCCTGGGCGCCACGACGCGCGCGACGCGCTGGCAGTACGCGCACAAGTTCGCCGCGCTGGAGGCGGCGACGATGCTGCGCGCGATCGAGACGATGGTCGGGAACAGCGGGCGCCTGACGCCGCGCGCGCACGTCGACCCGGTCCAGGTCGGCGGGATCACCGTGCTGCATGCCACGCTGCACAACGCCGACTACGTGGCCGGCCTGGGCCTGCGCGTGGGCGACGAGGTCTTCCTGCGCCGCGCCGGCGACGTGATTCCGCAGATCCTGGGCGTCGCGAAGGCCGCGAAGGGCCGCGCACCCGCGGGATGGGCCGACGGCGTGCCCGCGGAGTTGCGCGACGCCGGAGGCTCGATCCGCGCCGGCGTCACGTGGAACTGGCGCGACGAATACGCGATGCCGGCCGCCTGTCCGGCTTGCGGCACGGCCACGCAGCAGGAAGGCAAGTACTGGCGCTGCCCGAACCCGGAGTGCCCGCCCCAGCGCATCGGTCGCACGCTGATCCTCGTGTCGGGCGACGCGTTCGACGTCGACGGCCTCGGGGAGAAGCAGATCGCGCAGCTCTATGACGCGGGCTTCCTGGGCTCGGCGGCGGACGTGTTCCATCTCGATCGCATGCCCGAGGCGGCCGCGCGGCTCGCCGACCTCGAGCGGTGGGGCGAGAAGACGGTCACGAACCTGTTCGGCGAGCTCGAGCGGGCTCGCAGCACGACGCTCGTCCGTTTCCTCGTGTCGCTCGCGATTCCCGAGATCGGTCCGGC
>Ga0163152_10001507_pt1 | contig 36728 bp, 25 predicted proteins | sample OliLakLV19MP8IB2_FD_148635 | JGI IMG/M metagenome (GOLD analysis project Ga0163152, IMG submission 148635) | Freshwater microbial mat bacterial communities from Lake Vanda, McMurdo Dry Valleys, Antarctica - Oligotrophic Lake LV.19.MP8.IB-2 | ecosystem: Environmental > Aquatic > Freshwater >...
CTGATGGCCCGCTTCAGGCGCGTGAAGCGGGCCATCAGGGTGTACACGACCGGCACCACCACCAGGGTGAGAAAGGTCGAGAATATCATTCCGCCGACGATGGCAATGCCCAGCGGCTGGCGGGCCTCGCCGCCGGCGCCGATGCCGACGGCGATCGGCAGGATGCCGAAGATCGTGGCAAAGCTGGTCATGAGAATCGGTCGGAGCCGGATTCGAGAGGCTTCCTGCGTGGCATCAATCACGCTCATTCCACGCAATCGGAGCTGGTTGGCAAACTCCACGATCAGGATGGCATTTTTGGTCACGAGTCCCACCAGCATGATCAGACCGATCTGGCTGTAGATGTTCAGGCTCTGCCCGAAGATGAAAAGTGAGATCAGCGCACCGACAACGGCCAGCGGCACGGACAGGAGAATCGTCAGCGGGTGGATGAAGCTCTCGAACTGCGCCGCCAGCACCAGGAAAATGAAGGCGATGGCCAGGATGAACATGAAGTAGAGGCGGTTCGATGACTCGCGGAACTCGCGCGACTGTCCACCCAGATCGGTCTTGATGCCCGGCGGCAGGTGCTCCAGGGCAATCCGGTCGAGGTCGTCGAGCGCCGTGCCCAGCGCCACGCCCGGTGCCAGGTTGGCCGTGATCGTGGCGGCGCGGACACGGTTGAAGTGATTCAATTCTTTCGGCGTCACCGACTCCCGCACCGTGACGACATTGGCCAGTTGAACCATGCCGGCCGGCCCCCGCACGTACACCTGCTCGATCTTGTCCGGCGTCGAACGATCCGACGGCTTCATCTGGATGATGACGTCGTATTGCTTGCTGCCGCGCTTGAAGTTGGTCACGGCGCGGCCGCCAAGCAGCGTCTCGAGCGTCAGGCCGATTTCGGTGACCGACACGCCCAGCTGGGCGGCGCGCTCGCGATCGATGTCGATATCGAGCTCCGGTTTGTTGAGCCGGAGGTCTGAATCCAGATTGATGAGATAACCGAGCTTCTGCCCCTCGGCCATCATGGCCCGAATGCCCACCTGCAGTTCGTCGTAGCTGTCGCCGAGCAGGATGTACTCGATGGGGCTCGACGAAAAGCCACCGCCCAGGCTGGGGGGGTTGATGAGGAAGGCCAGAACCCCCGGGATACCGAGCATCTGCGGAAAAAGCTCCTGCACGATCTGTTGCTGACTTTTTTCCCGTTCCTTGCGGTCTTTCAAGTTCAGGAAGATGAAACCGTTGGTCACCCGTCCCGGACCACCGAATCCGAGTCCGGTTGCGGTGAAAAGGCCCTCCCGTTCCGGAATTTTCAGCAGGATGGCCTCGGCCTGTCGCATGTAGCGATCCGTATACTCGAGCGTGGCCCCCTCGGGCGCGAGGACAATGCCGAAGGCGGTACCGCGATCTTCCGTCGGCACCAGTTCGCGTGGGAGCATCCGGAAGATGAATCCGGCTCCGACCATGAGGGCCACGGCGGCCAGGAGGACCAGCCCCCGATGCCTCAGGGCGAAACCGATCGTGGCGGCATAACTGGCGTCCAGGCCGCGGAAAAAGCGCTCGAGCGCCTTGCCCACCCCCGACTTTGGTGCCGAGTGCGGCTGCAACATCCGGGAACTGAGCATCGGCGTGAATGTCAGCGCCACGAGGCCCGAGATGGCCACCGAGGCGGCCACGCAGGTGCCGAACTCATTGAAGAGGCGGCCCACCGAACCCTGGAGAAAGGCTACCGGCACGAACACGGCCACGAGCGCGACGGTCGTTGAAATAACCGCGAAGCCGATTTCGTGCGATCCATCAATGGCCGCCTGCCAGCGGCTCTTTCCCATCTCCATGTGCCGGTAGATGTTCTCGAGCACCACGATGGCATCATCGACAACGAGGCCGATGGCCAGGACCAGCGCCAGCAGGGTCAGGATGTTGATGGTGAAACCGAGGAAGTAGGCCACCGCGAAGGTGCCGATGATCGAGGTCGGAATTGCCAGTGTCGGGATGATGGTGGCCCGGAAACTGCGAAGGAAGAAGAGGATGACCAGGACGACGAGCCCGATCGCAATCAGGAGTGTCTGGCCGACTTCTGATATCGACTCGCGGATATACTCCGACGAATCGAATGCCACCTCGATCTTCATGCCGGCCGGCACACGGGTCTGCAGCGCCGGAATGGCCTTGAAAATCTCGTCGGCTACGTCGATCGTGGAGGCTTTCGATTGCTTGATGATGCCGAGGCCGATGGCCTGCTGGCCGTTGTAGCGGGTTTCGGTCCGCTCGTCCTCGGCGCCGACGGCCACCGTGGCCACGTCCGAAAGGCGGACGAGGATATCGGCCTCCTGCTTGACGATGATGGCTGCGAACTCCTCCGGCGTGGACAGATCGCCGCGGGTACGCACGGAAAACTCGCGCGCACTCCCCTCGACGCGGCCGCCGGGAATTTCCGCATTTCCCTCGCTGATGGCGTCCTCGATGTCGCTCGTGGTCAGACCGTGGGCGGCCATCCGGTCCGCGTCCAGCCAGACACGCATGGCGTACCGGCGTTCCCCGCCGATGAAGACCGCGCCGACGCCCGGCAGTCGCTGGATGCGCTCCTTGAGGACCAGGTCGGCCGTCTCTGACATCTCAAGCGTCGAATGCCGGTCACTGGAAAGTGCCAGCCAGATGATCGGTTGGGCGTTGGTGTCGACCTTGGCCACCACCGGGTCCTCGGCCTCGCGCGGCAGTTCGCCACGAACGCGGCTGATCCGATCGCGCACGTCGTTGGTGGCCTCGTCGACATTACGGTTCAGCTCGAACTCGACGGTGATCGAGGACCCCTGCTCCTGGCTGGAGCTGGTAATCGTCTTGACCCCTTCGAGCGTGGCGAGCTGTTCCTCGATGATGTCCGTTATCTCGGTCTCGATGACCGACGGGGAGGCGCCGCGATAGTAGGTGTTGATCGAGACGATCGGCGGATCGATGTCGGGATACTCGCGGACAGGCAGGCGCAGGAACGAGATGACCCCGAAAAGGATGATCGCCAGCGACAGCACCGTGGCGAAGACCGGCCGGCGGATCGAGTTCTCGGAGATTTTCATGTCAGTGGCCTCCGCCTGGCGGTGCCGCGGCGGGCGCGCCTCCAGCCATCACGGGAACCACCTTCGCGCCGGGAAAGAGCTTCTGGTGGCCGGAGCTCACGACGCGTGCGCCCGGCGTGAGCCCTTCAATTATCTCGACCGCGCCAGCCGTGCGTGTTCCCAGGCGGACCGGCGTCTGCACGACGGTGCTGTCCGGATTGATGAGATAGACGAAGGCCTGGTCGCCCTCGACGAAGACGGATTCGCTGGGGATCGTCAGCGCCTGCGGGCGCTCGGCCAGGACGACGCGGATGCTGGCGGACATCCCGGGCCTGAAAAGATGATCCGGATTGGCCACCCGGGCCACGATCCGCACATTTCGTGTCGAGGGGTCGAGCATCGGTTCGATCACATCGATTCGCCCGTCCAGCTCCCTGCCGGGAAACGCCGGGGCCGAAACCGCCACGACGGCACCCGGAGCCAGCTGGCCCATGAACCGTTCCGGCGCCGGGAACGTCGCCTTGAGTTCATCGATCTGCGCCAGCTCGGTGATGGCCTCGCCCGGCCGCACGAAGGCGCCGACGCTGATTCGTTGTGTTCCCACCAGTCCCGAGAAGGGGGCGGTGACGCGGGTCTTGGCCAGCTGCGCCTTGACGAGGGCCAGTTCCGCCTGCGCCACGGTGAGCGAGGCCTGCGCATCGTCCAGTTGCTGCTGGGCAATGGCGCCCCGTTCGCTCAGGCTCTTCGCCCGCTCGAAATTGAGCTTGCTCTGGGTGAGGATGGCTTCTCCCCGATCAACCCGCGCATCCAGTTCGGAGTCATCGATGCGGGCGAGGAGTTGCCCCTTCTTGATCGGGCCACCTTCGGTGAATGGCAGGCCGCGGACTATCCCTGAGATCTCCGAGGTCACGGTAATGATCTCGCCGGCTTCCAACGTTCCGACCGCCGTGAATTCGTCGCGGACCGAACCGGATTCGGCCGTAGCGGCTTCAACCGGTGTCGGGGGCATCTGGAATCCGCCGCCGGGGCCGCCGGGACCACCCGCTTTCTGGCAGCCGCCGAGGGAGAGTATTCCGATCAGCGCGAGTACGAGCCATCTCCCGGTTTGGTTCGCTCGGACAGGCCGTGCGTGCATGACGGGACAACCCCCTTTGTATCGTTGAACTGACTGGATTCAGAGTCGACTGACAGGCCGGGGATTCTACACCAATGGTGGGGTCAGTCTTGTACCCGGACGGCTACGAGGGTTAAGTCATCCCCGGCCTCGAAGCGGCGACATGTGGAACGCCGCCCACATCAGGAGCATCACGCGTCCCCCTGTATTGAAGGCAGGCCTTCAATTGTGACTATCCCAGCCGGAGCAGCGAACTGGCGATGCTGAAGTAGACGATGATCCCCATCACATCGATCAGGCTGGCGATGAAGGGCGCCGACATGAGGGCCGGATCGAGCTTCATCTTCTTCAATAAGATAGGGAGGAGCGAGCCAACCACGCAGCCGTTGACCACCACGGCCACGATCGTGATCGCCACGACCAGTGCAATGCCCGACGGATCGGTATTTCCCTTCCCGGGGAGCAGGTACGCCCTCAGGTAGCCAATCGCGCCGAGGATGACGCCGAGGGCGATCCCGACCATCAGTTCGCGGACCAGCACCCGCATATACTCGTTGGTCTTCAGTTCGCCGGTGGCCAGCGCCCGGATGACGAGCGTCGCCGACTGACTGCCTGAATTGCCCCCGGTGGACAGGATCAGGGGAATGAAAAGGACCAGCGCTGACAGGGAAGCGATGGCCCCCTCGTAGTGTTCCAGCGCGCTGGCCGTGAAGAGGCCGCCCAGAAAGAGCACGATCAACCAGACCACCCTTTTGCGAACGACCTCCCAGAAACCGGCAACCAGGTACGGCTCCTCGATCGGCGCGACGGCACCCATCTTCTGGGCGTCCTCGGTTCCTTCCGCAACAAGAACGTCGATGACGTCATCGACCGTGATCACCCCCAGCATCGACCGCCCCTCGTCGACCACCGGCAGGGCCAGGATGTCGTATTTTGAGATGAGCCGGGCCACTTCCTCCTGGTCGGTCTCGGGTGTCACCCAGACGACCGATTCGTTCATGATGTCGGCCAGTCGCTGAATCGGGTCCGCCACCAGGAGTTCCCGGAGCGAGACGACGCCGGTCAGTTTTTCCTCCCGGTCGATCACGAAGATGGTGTAAATCGTTTCCTTTTCCTGGGCGGCCGCCTTGACCAGGGCTAGCGCATGGTCGGCCCGCGTGGCCAGGGGGAGCGTGACGAACTGGGTCGTCATGATGCCGCCGGCCGTGTGCGGCTCGTACTGCATGAGGAGCTGCGTCTCGCGGCGCTGCGGCAGGGCGATGCGGGCCAGGATTGCCGCGGCCGGCTCGGGCTCCATATCGGCCAGGATGTCGGCCCGATCGTCCGGACTCATGGCGGACACGATTCGCGCCGCCCGGTCCGGATCGAGTGAGGTGACGAGATGGGCACGAAGGGAGGAATCGACGTACTCGGCCACGTCGGCCGCGCGGTCGATCGGCAGATTCGAGAAGAAGATGCGGATTTCGTTCTCTTCGAGCCGGGTCACCATGTCCGCGAGGTCGGCCGGATGCAGTTCCTCCGTCACCTCGGGCAGTTCACCGGGCGCCGTGCGCAGAATTTCGCGGATCTCCGGAAAGAGGAGGCCCGACGCATGGGATTCAAACTCGGGGCGCGTCGTCACAACAGGGTGTCCTCCGCCGGCCCGGTATTGGCCGGCTCCGGGCTCGTCGGCCTAGTATCCGCCGGCAAAGAAGAGACTGTTCAGGAAGAGCCGGTTCAGGCCGAACCAGAAGAGTCGAAAATTGGGATCCTCGTTGTACAGGACGCATCGGCCCCGTCCGAGGGGCTCCACGGCAAGGAAGGGGGTTCGGGCCAGCCGTTCCTCGTTCTCCAGCGAGAGGTACCCGGAGACACGGGCGAGCGGGGGATACCAGGCCACGTTCCGGCCCGACTCGCTCGGCTCGAAAATCAAATCGCCCGACTTGAAGACCCGCGTGTTTCCCTCGTAACCAAAAGCCAGGGGGTGCCCTGGATCGAGTTCGACGCGGAGAATGGTGCCGGGGATCTCCTCGATCCTTCGTTTCCGTTCGCGCTCGTCGGTGGTCATGAATTTTTCCTGAAGTTTGTCGGCTTCGTCGGCGTCCTTTTCATCCTCGTCGTCCTTGTCGTCATCGTCCTCTTCACCCTTGATCGCGAGGCTGGTCAGACCGGAGTGGTCGGCCGTGGCCCAACCGGCGCCCCCCTTGAGGCCGATGAAAGTTCCACCGCTTTGGGTCCATCGTTCGATCCGGTCCGTGGTGAGACTGTCGATCAGCCCGCCATAGGTCGAACCATCGCCGGAATCGTCGTCGGGAAAGATGAGTGCCGTGAACCCTTCCAGGTTGAATGAGCCCAGGCTGGCCAGCGGAATGATCGAACAATTGATTTCGTATCGACGATCCAGCAGGAACCAGAGCGCTCCAAACGAGGTGGGATCGACCCCGTCGCCGGCCACGATCGCCACGCGCGGTGTCTTGACCGGCAACATTCGATCCGAACCAAGATCGATTCCGGTGCCCGTGAGTCCGGTGAGCGCGGCATACACCGGGACCCCGGCAAGGCGCGACTCCCGGTCGATGATCGCGGCCGTCGAGTCGGAATTGCCGCCCGCCGGAATCAGGATGGTGCCCCGCTTGTAATAGCGCCCGCCGACTTCGAACGGCTTGGTGGCGAATCGGGCCTTGATGCCGTTCTGAAGGAGCCGGAACAGCAGCTTCGGCGCCGCGTTGCGATCCCAGGGAATGAGCCAGCCGGTACGGGCCGGCCCATCGATGATCCCGCCGGTCACTGGTTCGAGGGTGGTGACGATCTCACGGGGGCCGGAGGGCATTTTCTCGCTCCAGGCCGCGTCGAGGCCGAAGGCCAGTGGCAACGACCAGGCCGAGACGTCATAAAACAGCGTCTCGGGAAGCGTGGTCTCCGGTTCCAGGAGCGCATGGGCCAGGAAACCAAGCGGCTGGCGACCGGGCACGACATACGTGCCGGTTGGAAACGAAGCGGGGAGCGGATCGCCGTCGTAGTTCCTGGCGCCGGGGGCCTTGATCTCACCGGTGGCCCGCTCGACCCGGATGCCGTGTGCCAGGAGCAACTCCACCAGCTCACGTCGCCGCCCTTCGTCAGCGACCGGTGGCAGGAGGTAAGCCTCTGCGGCATCCGATGGTTTGTTCACCGCGTCGTCGAAGTACGCGTGGAAGTCCATCAGGCGGGCGGCGCGATGCCGGCGGGTGGTGGCCAGTGTGGCCATCGACGCCTCTAGATGGTGGCGCACCCGCTCACGCAACGTAAGAATCGAACCGTCCGGGCGCTCATAAGCCCGGCCGGCAAGTCCGTGGCCGGCCTGCTCGTAGGTCATCCCCGTGGCACCCTGCATGGATGGCCATGAATCGCCATACCCCGGGTAAAGAAGGTCGAAGGACTCGGCCGTGAAGTAGCTCCAACCACGCCGGTCGAACGCCTCCGCATTGGCGCGGCCGTAAATATCGGCCCAGACACGCACCTGCCGGGGCAGATGGACGTGGATTGGTTCCGCGGCCGGGAAGAAGAAATAGCTCGAGTTGGGATACATCTCGTGAAAATCGACGTGAACCTGAGGATGCCACCGGCGATAGGCGCTCACCCGGCCACGGCTCTCCGGCTGTGACAGCCAGGCCCAGTCACGATTCAGGTCGAAGAGATAGTGATTGTACCGTCCCCCCGGCCAGGGTTCGTCATGCTCCCAGGTGGCGCCATTCGGGTCAGGCAGGCGACCGACCGCCTGGATCTGCCGGGAGACATAGCGGTCGCGGCCGTCCGGATTCAGGCAGGGATCGATGATGACGATGAGGCTGTCGAGAAGCGAAAGAATTTCGGGCCCGGAGCCGCCGACGAGTTCGTAGGCCACGGCCATGGAGGCCTCGCTGGCCGAAGCCTCGCTACCGTGTACATTGTAGGAGAGCCAGACGACGGCGGGCGTCTCCGCGGCCAGCCTGACCGCAGCCTTCTTCGAGGTCCGCATTGGATCCGACAACCCGGCCAGGGAAGTCTTGATGGCCTCCAATCGCGCCATGTTGGCCGGGGAACTGATCACCAGATAGCCGAGCGGTCGATCCTCCCACGTCTTCCCATAGGATTCCCAACGGCAACGGTCGGCACCCGTTTCGACAAGCTTCGTCACGTAGTCGATGATCCGGGCGTGCGGCGTGAAGCGCTGGCCCAGCGGCCAGCCAAGAAAATCCTCCGGCGACGGCACGCCCGGGCGGTACTGGCCGCCCGGATTCAGCGGCAGATCGAGCCGGTCGTCGTTGTCGAGGGCTGGCTCGCCGGGAGTTGAGCCGGCTGGAGGGGCGGCCGCAACGGGTGGCGCAAGGTGGAGCGTGGCTGCGAACAGAGTTCCGACGGTCAGCAGGGCGCTGAGTACGCCGGTGGCCACCGGCGGTTGCCGTGCTCCCCGATCTAGATTCCAGCCCCTGGCGGCCATTCCGGTTTCCCCTTTTCGATGACCCCGGGTCCGAATTCGCCGGGCCTGGGGCCCGGACGGTCCAGAGCCGGCTTCGACGATCAGCTTGAGCCGGGCAAGGTACCAGCGGGGCAGGGGTTTAGAAAGGGGTGGTTCGGCCTTGCACGGGCGCTGACCCATCACCGTTCGAGCGAATAGAGTCGTACCGGTCCAAGGCACGACTCCGGCATCTCCAGCGTGGGCGTCGTGTCAATGAGCGGCCCGCCACTCCCGATCAGCTCCCGATTCAGCGGCGCGAAACGGGTTGACACTTCCTGCTGCCACTGACGGTCGCCGAGCAGGATGGACGTGGCGCCGAAGCGTTGGACGGCTTCCAGTGAAGCACCGCGGCTGAATTCGTGGAACGGCCGTGGCGGAAGGGTCGCGCTCCGGGGCTGCGTGGCCCACCAGGTGACGAACGTTCCGGCCACCCGTTCCTCCGGGGCGATCGCGGCCCGAATTCTTTCCAGATCCTTCGCGGCATGGCAGTCGCGATGACGCCACACCAGCCCGGCATTGACCGCGAGGGAGGCAATGATGCCACCGGTCAATGCCAGGCGAGCCAGAAGGCGTGGCCAGCGCACGAACGCTTCCCCATGCCACAACGCGGCTCCCAGAACCGCCACGAAGGGTGCGGCCGAAGCGAGATAGAGCAGCGTCTTGTTCGGCAGAAACAGGAGCAGGGTCACGAAGACACCGAGGACGGTCAGGGCCGACACCAGGAGGTGGTGCCTCGCGCCGACCGCCGCGTCATCGGCCGCAGGCACTGCCGGTCGGCTTCCAGCAAAAGTCCCGCGCGCCACCCAGCCACCAGCCGCGCGCATGAGCGCCAGTCCGATGAGCGTCAGCCAGGCGGCGAGCATCGGCAAGCGCCACGGCAAAACGAAGAAGTCGGACCAGCGTCTCCATTCACGAAGCGGCGCCCACCCCTCCGTCACCCCATGGTCGAGGTGAAAGGAGTTCTGGCCGATCACGTTGGCGAATCCGGTTACCGAGTCGCTCCACAGGTAGAGCAGATAGGGGAGCGCCAATGAGAAGGCCACCGTCAGTGCCAGCCATGGTCCTGGCCGGCGGAACAGTGACCAACCGCGGCGGACGGTTGCCATGACCAGCATGGCCGTGATCAGAAGAATTGCGTTGGGATGCACGTTGAGCGCAAGCCCCGCGATCAGGCCGGCAGCCACCCACGCACCGCTCGCCGGGCGCGCGGACTCCTCACGTTCCAATGCCACAATGACGGAAATGAACAGTAGAACCCCGAACAATGTCAGCAGCGACTCGAATCGAATCGTCCGGTGCGTCTTCCATACGAACGTGTCAAAAGCAAAGAAGAGTGCCGCCGACAGGGCCGCACCGACAGCAACGCGTCGGCGCAGGAACGCGAACAGCGCCAGGGTCGACAACCCACCGATAAAAACATTGAACCACCGACCCACCAAAAGATCGACACCGGCAAGTCGAAACACGCCCCCCAATTCATAGAAATAGAGTGGGGGCATCCAAAAAATGCGATCTTCGTAGCGATAAAGCGTTCCGTGTGAAGGACTTCCGAGTGGGAGGCCCCTGGCAGCCTGGGCCGCCACCTCGCCGATCCAACCTTCATCTACCCAAACAAGCGGATAGCGGTTCAAGGAGAAGCCGGTAACTATAAGATAGACAATGAGTAACAGGATCGGCATCAGTGAACTTGCTTTTTTATCGAGATTATTCATTATTTATCGATATGACCAGGTTTGAATCGCCTAATCCATGGAAAAAAAGTACTTGCAAACGGCTTTGCTGGTGGTAGATTGCGGCCGTGGTTCAGATTCCCACGAAAACCCTGAAAAGGGTGGGGATCGGAGCCGTCACCCTAGTCGGTCATGCGAGCGGGGACCCCAGGTGAATCAGGAATTCCCGGAAACGACTTTCAGGGGCACTTTTCAATGCACCGTGGATCAAAAGAGACGGCTTACGGTGCCGTCTCGGTTTGCAAAAGCCCTGACCCCCCGGGCCAAGCGAACTGTAGTGGCGGTTCATGGTCTCGAAAAGTGCCTCTCTTTTTATCCGCTGGACTGGTGGAAGGTCTTCGAACGCGAACTCCTGCTCGCGGAGATGACCGACCCCGATATCCGGCGGGGTACGCGGCGGCTTCTGGCCTCCACCGAAGACCTGCAACTGGACAACCAGAGTCGCATCACCCTCTCGACATCCTTGCTCGAGTACTCCGGAATACGCTCGAACGCCGTTCTGACCGGAGCCCTCGACCGCATGGAACTATGGAGCCCCGAAGGTTGGAGCAGTTACCTCCGCGAGGAGGGAACGCCCACCTACGAGGAAACCCTGGTCGGCGTCGGGCCCATCATGCAGAAGGCGACCTTGATCGTCCGTGATCAGCGCGATGCGCTGGCCTCGGATGAATCGGAAGAGTAACACAGTCAACAACGGGTCCTGTCGGTTGCAGATCGCGTGACGAGGTGAGGTTTCGCGATCCAAGGGCGGCAATCGGCAGGACCGGGAAACAAAACCGTGGATCGTCACCAGCCGGTCATGGTCCGGGAAGTCATCCAGCACCTGGTTGCTGGGGGAGCCCGAATCGTGGTCGATGCCACGGTCGGATCAGGCGGTCATGCCGCAGCCCTGCTCGATGCCCTGGGGCCGGAGGGACGCCTGATCGGTCTGGATCGGGACGCGCGCGCACTCGAGCGCGCACAGGAGTACCTGGCCCGCTTCGGGGAGCGGGTCATTCTGCGGCAGTCCAACTTTCGGTCGATGGCCGAGGTGGTCCTGCCGCTCGTGGGTGGCGGTGGGACACCTCGTGGTGGGGTGGACGGGGTCCTCATGGATCTCGGGGTGTCCTCGGAACAGCTTGATCAACCCGACGCCGGTTTTTCCTACCGCGTCGACGGGCCGCTTTCCCTGGCCATGGAGCCGGGGGGCCATCCCGACGCCGCGGATCTCGTGAATGAGCTTCCCGAGATGGAGTTGATCCGGATCTTCGGGGAGTACGGCGACGTGCGGCGGCCAAGAGCCCTGGTCCGATCCATCCTGGCCAGGCGTCCTTTGGTCACGACCTTCGAACTCGTCCGGGCCGCCAGTTCGGTCGGCGCCGGTCGGCCGGAGGAGTTGTCCCGGATATTCCAGGCGCTGCGCATCGCCGTGAACGACGAATTTGATTCCTTGAGGGCGGGCCTGGCCGGTCTCGAGGCGATGCTGAATCCGGGAGGCCGGGCGGTGGTCATTGCCTACCACTCCGGCGAAGACCGGATCGTCAAACAGTTTTTCACACCGGTGACCCTTGGAAAGCCGCTGCCGTGGCTGCCAGGGGGCGGCTCCGCTCACCGGTGGATCGGCCTCTCCCGGGGGGCGCAGAAGCCCACGGGGGACGAGGTGACGGTCAATGTGCGCAGCCCGGAGGCGCGGCCATGGGGGGGGGTCGTTTCGAAGCGGCTGGGTGTGGGGCGTGACAACGCTGGTCGTGCTGTCGTCCACCGCAATGAGCGTGGTGTGGCAAAAGGTCCGGTTCGAGGGGGTGGCGCAGACGTACTCGGACCTCGTGATCCGACATGATCGACTGAAATCCGACCTCGAGGCCGAGCGCTTCGAGTTTCAAAAGCGGGCCAACCGCGCCACCCTGCTGCCGCGTGCCGCCGCACTGGGACTCGTGGACATCCGGACCGATGGGATCATCCTCGTGTCGTTTCAGGACGGAGATGATCGCCCGGCCAATCCGCTGCTCGATGGCTTTGTCGGCGAGGCCCTGGCCTCGGACCCGACTTCCGCCGGCCGGCGGACGAACACCCTTCAGCCCGGAGAGCGGGACGGACGGTGATTGCAACTCCCCGGGAAAGTCGGGGTCGTCTCACTCTCATCGGTCTGGCCGGCGGGATCATTGCCGCCGTGATGGCCGCCCGACTGATCTGGATTCAAGTTGTCGACGCCCCACGGTACGTCGCGTTGGCCCACGACCAGCACTTCGAGCGTGAGCGCCTGGCACCTCATCGGGGCGCGGTCAAGGATCGCCATGGCACGAACCTGTCCTATACCGCGGATAACCCCACGCTGATCGTCGACGCCAACCGCCTGGATGCGGCCGGACGGAAGGAAATCGCCGTGTGCCTCGCGGAGATACTGGAACTTTCGGCCGGCGCCATCGAAAAGAAATTGTCCCAGAGGAAGGGGGCGGTGGTACTGAATCCCAAGGCCACCGCCCTGACCGGCGACGATCTGGCCAATCTGCCCCCGAACGTGATCGTGGAGCACCATCCCAAGCGGATCTATCCCTTCGGCGCGGCCGCCGCACACGTGATCGGCTACGTCGGCGTTGACCAGGAGGGCCTCGACGGGATCGAGAAGCAGTGGGACGAGACGCTCCGCGGCTTTCCCGGCTGGACGACCTACCTGCGCGACGCCCGCGGGCACCGCCAGGCCGAGAGTTTCCGCAATCCACCGGTGGCAGGCAGTGACCTCATCCTGTCAATCGACGCGGAACTTCAGCAGGTGGTGGCCGAGCGGCTTGATGCCGCGGTGGAGCGCTGCCAGGCCAAGGGGGGATACGTCCTTGTCATCGAGCCCGAGACGGGGGACATCCTGGCTTTGGCCAACTCGCCTTCCTTCGACCCGACCTGGTACGACCGCCCCGAAAGCATCCGCCACCAGCGGAACCGGGTGCTGGCCGACGGGATCGAGCCGGGCTCGACCATCAAGGCGATCACGGCGGCCGCTGCCCTCGAGGACGGTGCCTATCGCCCGAACACGCCGATCGACTGCCATATGGGGTCGTGGATGTTGCAGGGGAAACCGATCACCGATCACGAGGGGTTCGGCGTGCTGCCGTTCATCGATACATTTGTCCACTCCTCGAACATCGCCATGGCCCAGGTTGGACTTCGGCTCGGGCCGGACAAGATGTATCACTACCTTCGACGGTTCGGTTTTGCCGAGCGGACCGGCATCGGGCTTGGCGAGTCACCGGGTGCGCTAAAGCGTCCGGAGAAGTGGTCCGGACGGACGGCGGCCACGGTGGCTTTCGGTTACGAAATTCGCGTGTCGCCCATCCAGATGGCGATGGCCTACGCCGCCCTGGCCAACAAGGGAATCCTGATGAAGCCGCGACTGGTTCGGGCGGTGTGTGATGTCGACGGCAAGTTGCGTTCCATCCCGCCGCAGGAAGTCCGCCGGGCCGTGACCGAAAAAACCGCGGCGACGATGCTCGACTTCATGAAAAAAACGGTGGAAGAGGGGACCGGCCGGAAAGGTGCCGTCGACTGGTGCGCCGTCGGCGGCAAGACCGGCACCGCCCGCAAGTACGATCAGGCCGCCGGCGGGTATGTGTCCAGGCATTACGCGTCCTTTGTCGGCGTGGCGCCGGCCGATCGGCCCCGCATTCTCTGTTATGCGGTCATCGACGAGCCGAAGGGGGACATTTACGGCGGCGGAACGGCCGCCCCGCTCTTTCGGGAGATACTGGAAGCCGCTTCGAGACTGGATCACCCGTTGCTCCGCCCGGACTACGAAACCATCCGGGTGCCGAAGAACGAGATCGCAAGCAAGGGTGAGGCGGGCAAGTCCCGGCGGAATTCGCTGGCGCCGACACTCACACTTGAGGCGGCGGTCGCCGAAACCGTCTCCGTGGCCCGACGTCTGACGGAATACGATCAGGCGGCGCGCGCCGCGGCCCTTGACTCGATGTCGGTCGACCCCGGCCTCCTGGCCCCTGCCATCGATGGACTGGCACCCGTCCTGGTCGGCCTCTCCCTTCGCGAGGCGTCGATGGCGGTAAGCCAGGCCGGATTCGTGCCGTGCCCCGTCGGCGGGAGTAGCGTCGTCGTGCGTCAGTTTCCGGCAGCGGGGCAGCCGGTCACGTCGTTTCACGATGGTATTGTCACGCTGTTCCTGGGCAATCCGTCCGACCTGGCCCTGCGGGAGGCCCATGACGGGCGTTGAACTCATGGCCTTGCTTCCAGGGGCCAGGCTGGTCGGCGAGAGACCGGCGGCCATCACCGGCATGTCGTTCGATTCGCGGACGACTCGGCCCGGTGATCTCTTCGTGGCCCGCAGCGGTCTGCTCGCCGATGGGCATCAATTCGCCAGGGCGGCGGTCGATCGCGGCGCCGCCGCCGTGGTGGCCGAACGGATGCCCGAGCCCGGCGTTCCGGTCCCGGTTCTCCTGGTCGACGATTCGCGCGAGGCGCTGGCCCGGGTGGCCGCGGCATGGCACGACTGGCCCAGCCGGAAGCTCGATCTGATCGGCGTGACCGGCACGAACGGCAAGACGACGACGACCCACTTCCTGACGGCCGGAGCGGCCGCAGCCGGCCGCGCGACCGGGCGGATCGGCACCGTTGGCTACGACATCAACGGCACGACGATTGACGCCCCGCACACGACGCCGGAAGCGCCGGTGCTGGAGGATCTGCTGGCAAAGATGGTGGTCGCCGGTGTTGACCTCTGCGCGATGGAAGTATCGAGCCACGCCCTGGAGCAGCGCCGGTCCTTTGGACTCGACTTTCGCGGTGTCCTCTTCACCAATCTGACTCGGGACCACCTCGACTATCACCATGATTTCGAATCGTACTACGCGGCGAAGCGCCGTCTTTTCCGCGCCGGCGAGCGCGGGAGCGACGCGAAAGTGGTGGCCGCCATCAACGTCGACGACTCGTTCGGTCAAAGGCTGGCGACGGAATCCGACCCGACGGTCGTGACATTTGGCGTCGAGTCGCCAGCCGACTACCGCGCCCTGGTAACCCGTATGGACGGTTCCGGAACGGATGTCGTCGTCGAGATGCCTGCCGGCCGGCTGGCGCTCCGCCTCGGCATGGTCGGTCCGTTCAATGTCCTGAATGCGCTGGGTGCGGCGGCGATCCTGACCGAGTTGGGCTACGAGCCGGAGGCGATCCGGACCGGCCTCGAATCGCTGCATGGCGTTCCCGGGCGGATGGAACGAATCGATCGGGGCCAGCCATTTCTGGTTCTCGTCGACTACGCGCACACGCCCGATGCCCTCGAACGTGTACTGATGGCCGCCCGACATGCCACGACCGGGCGGCTGATTGCCGTCTTCGGCTGCGGTGGCGATCGCGACCGGTCGAAGCGGCCGATCATGGGAGCTCTGGCCACCCGGTTGGCCGATCACGCGATCATTACGTCCGACAATCCGAGGAGCGAGGAGCCGGAGTCGATCGTATCCGAAATTGTCGTTGGGGCCCGTGACGGCGGCGGTTCGTTCGACGTGGAAGTTGATCGCCGGACCGCCATCGACTCGGCCCTCGGCGGCGCCCGGCCGGGTGACACCGTGGTCATTGCCGGGAAAGGGCACGAGCCGTACCAGATCCTGCGCGATCGCACGATTCACTTCGACGATCGCGAAGAGGCGGTGCGTCGCCTGTGCGAACTCGGTTGGGACGGTCCGAAAGGGGACGATGGGTTCGATTCTCCCCGCTAACCGCGCCGCCTTCACGGCGGCTGAACTGGCCCGGATCACCGGTGGCCGCTGGATGACCAGCGGCTCCGACGTGGTCGGGGTGACGACCGACTCACGCGGGATGGTGCCGGGGCAGCTCTTCGTGGCTCTGTCCGGTGAGCGCTTCGACGGGCATGACTTTCTGGACCAGGTGGCGGCGGCCGGTGCGGCGGCGGCCATCGTCAAGACGCCACGGGCGGTCTCGATCCCGCAGCTCGTGGTAGCCGACCCCGTGGCCGCCCTCGGCTCGCTGGCGCTGGCTCATCGCGATCGATTCGACATCCCGCTCGTCGGGTTGACCGGTTCCAACGGCAAGACGACCAGCAAGGAGATGATCGCGGCCGTGCTCGCTCCGCTCGGCCCGATTCACCGCACGGCCGGGAATCTCAACAACCATATCGGCGTGCCGCTGACTCTCCTCGGGCTGGAACCCGCGCACCGGGCCGCCGTCGTTGAAATGGGAATGAGCCGTGAAGGGGAGATCCGGGCGCTGGCCGCCATGGCCCGCCCCACCGTGGCCGTGATCACTAATGCCGGGCGGGCCCACCTGCTGGGGCTCGGCAGTCGCGAGGCGGTGGTCCGCGCCAAGAGCGAAATCGCCGAGGCGCTGGGGCCATCGGATACGCTCATCTACTTCGGCGACGACGGGTTGCTGCGCGAGGTGAACAAGGGTTGCGCGGCGCATGTGGTGACTTTTGGCCTCGGCCCGACGCCGAACCTGTCCGCGTCACACATCAACGAGACGGGGCTCCTCGGCAGCGAGTTTGACGTGGACGGCTTTGGCCGCGTCCATCTGGCCATCCCGGGAAGGCATAATGTGCTCAACGCCCTCGCCGCGCTCGCCGTGAGTCAGGTACTGGGCGTGGCGCCGGACGCCGCTGTCCGGGCGCTCGCGAACGTGCGGCCCGTGACCGGCCGGATGGAGGTTCGCCGCTTCGGCCCCCTCACGATCATCGACGACAGTTACAACGCCAACCCGGACTCGATGCGCGCCGCGCTCGATCTGCTGCGGGAGGCGCCGCATACCGGTCGCCGTGTGGCGGTGCTCGGGGAGATGCTCGAACTCGGACAGACCTCCCTTTCGATGCACCGCGAGGTCGGGGCCGCGGCGAGTTTTGTCGATGCCCTCTGGGTTATCGGGCCGTCCGCATCCGAAGTGGCGGCGGCGGCCGTCGAGGCCGGGCTGGCCGGCAGCGCGGCGCATGTCGTGCCTGACCTGGAAAGCCTGCTCTCATCAATTCCGCCGGCGCTCTTACCCGGCGATCTGATCCTGGTGAAGGGGTCGCGCGGGATGGCACTCGACCGGCTGGTCCGGGCCGTCGAGACATCGGTCGCATCTCAGCCTGACGAGGAGCGCTGACATGCTCCTCTGGCTTCTCTACCCACTGCACGAGGATGTGTCGGTCTTCAATGTGATTCGCTACATCACGTTTCGATCGGCGTACGCCGGCGTGACGGCGCTGCTCCTCTCGTTCGCACTGGGGCCACCCCTGATCCGCTGGCTGCAGCAAGTCCGGATGCGCCAGATCATCCGGCGGGACGGACCGAGCAGTCATTACACCAAGGAAGGAACCCCCACGATGGGGGGGCTCCTGATACTGGCCGCGCTGGTTATCCCCACTCTATTGTGGGGAAATCTTGAGAACCGCCTGGTATTGATCGCGCTCGGCTCCACTCTCTGGCTGGGGGCAATCGGTTTTCTCGATGACTGGCTCAAGATCCAGAAGATGTCGAAGGGGCTCCTCGGCCGGTACAAGATTGCCGGTCAACTGGCGCTCGGTCTTGGCCTCGGCACCTATATCTATCTGAATCCGGTGCATCCGACGGCCACCACCGTGACGAGCATCCCCTTCCTCAAAAATGTCTTTCTCGACCTGGGGATTTTCTACATCCCCTTCGTGGCATTGGTCATCACGGGTGCGTCGAATGCGGTCAATCTGACCGACGGGCTCGACGGCCTGGCCACCGGCACGGCGGCCATGGCAGCCGCGGCCTTCGCCGGACTGGCGTACCTGTCGGGTCATGCCCGGTTCAGCGAGTATCTGAACATCCTCTTCGTGCGCGAGGCGGGTGAACTGACGGTGTTCCTGGCCGCGATGGTCGGGGCCTCGCTCGGTTTCCTCTGGTTCAACACGCACCCGGCGTCCGTCTTCATGGGCGATACCGGGAGCCTGGCACTGGGCGGCGCCCTTGGCACGGTGGCGGTACTGATAAAACGTGAATTTCTCCTGGTGGTGATTGGCGGCATCTTCGTCCTCGAGGCGTTGTCCGTCATTCTGCAGGTGGCCTCCTTCAAGCTGCGCCGGAAGCGCATCCTGAAGATGGCTCCGCTGCACCACCATTTCGAGTTGTCCGGGTGGGCGGAGACGAAGGTGGTGGTGCGGTTCTGGATTGTGGCGGCGCTTTTTGCGCTTCTGTCTCTGTCCACCCTCAAACTTCAATGACGATCGGGGTCATGGATGAACGGCGCTCGGGAATTCAGGCTTCAGTGAATGAGGGTCGATCGATGATCGGAACGGACGTTCGCGGTCGGCACTTCCTGGTGGTGGGGCTGGCCAGGAGCGGTGTTGGCATTGCGCGGCTTCTCCTCAATCATGGCGCGCGGGTGTCCGGCGCGGATGCCAGGGGGGCGTCGGCCCTCGGCGCCTTTGCCCGGGCACTCGAAGCCGATGGCCTGGTTCTCCACGCGGACGATCCCGGTGCCGTCGTGCTCGACGGCGTCGATGCCATCGTTCTTTCGCCTGGCGTGCCGCGGTCGGCACCGCTGGTGGCGGAGGCCAGCCGGCGCGGCCTGCCGATCATCGGCGAGCTCGAATTGGCCGCCCGTTTCGCCAGGGCTCCGATCATTGCGGTGACCGGCACCAACGGGAAGTCGACGACCGTCACCTGGATCGGCCACCTGCTTCAGGCGATGGCTCGACCGGTCGTCGTGGCCGGAAATGTCGGCACGGCGCTCAGCGCCGTTGTCGAGACGGTGCCCGCGGAGGGCGTGCTGGTCGTGGAGGTCTCGTCGTTCCAGCTCGAGACGACCGACACCTTTCGTCCGACCGTCGGCGTCGCATTGAACCTCGCACCGGATCATCTCGACCGATATGACTCGGTGGCCGATTACTACGCGGCCAAGGAACGGCTCTTCCTTCGGCAAACCCCGGATGACGTGGCGGTGTTGAATGCCGCCGATCCGTTGCTCATGAGCTGGGCCCCCCGACTTTCCGCCCGGCTCCTCACATTCGGGGGCCCGGTTGCTGGTTCTGCCGGGGCGCGGCTTGTGGATGGGCAGCTCGGCCTGGAAACGGTGGCCGGATTCGTGCCGCTGGTTCCGGCCAGCCGGCTGGGTATTCCCGGACCCCACAATGTGCAGAACGCCCTGGCCGCGATCGCGGCGCTGCACGGGCTCGGTGTTGATGTGACAGACCCGCGTTTTGTCCGCGGGCTCGAGGATTTCCGTGGCCTCGAGCATCGTCTCGAGTACCTGGGCGAGCTCAACGGAGTCCGCTTTTACAACGATTCCAAGGCAACGAATACGGACAGCCTGGCGGTGGCACTGGCCTCGTTCACGGAGCCGGTGGTGCTGATCGCCGGCGGCCGGGACAAGAAAGGTGATTTTCCGGCACTCGCCCCGGTCGTTTCCGAGCATGTGGCCCTGGTGGTGACGATCGGCGAAGCCGCCACCACGATCCGGAAGGCCTGGAGCCACGTGGTCAGTGACTGGGTGTCGGCCGGGACCTCCTTCGAAAGGGCGGTGGAATCCGCCTATCAGGAGGCGGCCGCGCGGGGTGCCGTCGTGCTTCTCTCGCCGGGGTGCGCCTCCTTCGACATGTTCCAGGATTACGAGGATCGTGGTCGGCAATTCAAGAAACTGGTGGTTCAACTGGGTGCGGAAAGGTTCCTGCCATGACGGAATACATCATTCCCATCGCCCGCTGGGGATTCAATTCCGGTCGCCGCTTCGTGCGGCAAATCGGAACCTCGATGTTGGAAGAGCCGATGGGCAAGGACCGATCGAACATCATCCTGCCGGTTGAAATGCACAGGGATCGAATCGACTGGCTGCTGCTCCTGGCCGTCCTTTCCCTTCTCGGGATCGGGCTGTTGATGGTCCTTTCCTCCACCAGCTTTACGGCGCAAACCGCGCATGGCGATCCTTTCGGCCGCTTCTCGGCCCAGGGATTGCGTGGCCTGATGGGCCTTCTGCTGATGGTCGTGGCCATCCGATCGGACTACCGGATTCTGTCGACCTGGGCCCCCTGGATCGCCGTTGGTTCGGCCCTCCTGCTTGCCGCCGTTTTCCTGCCCGGTATCGGCGAGGTCAGCAACGGGAGCCAGCGCTGGCTGGAAGTGGGACCGTTCCGGTTCCAGCCGATCGAAGTGGCCCGCGTGGGGCTCATTGTTTACCTGGCCCGGCTCCTGTCCAAATCGCCTCAGAAGATTCAACAGTTCACGACTGGACCGCTGCCGGCCTTCCTGGCCGCGGGTGTCTTCATGGGCTTGATCATCGTGCAGCCGAGTCTCGGTTCCGCGCTGACCCTGGCTCTCACGGCCCTGGGCATGTGCCTCGCGGCCGGCATGCAGCGCCGCCACTTCCTGCTCGTCTGCCTGGCGGGGGTCATCGGCCTGGCTCTTGTGCTCGTATTCAAGTCCGAGAGCTACCAGGTTCAGAGGCTGATGGGTTTTCTGAAAATTTGGACGAACGATCCGGATCGCCTCGGCGTGACCTACCAGGTGCGGCAGTCGTTGCTGGCCCTCGGTTCAGGCGGACTGAACGGCGTCGGCATCGGCGACAGTCAGCAGAAGCGCTTCTTCCTGCCGGACGCCCATACCGATTTCATCTTCTCGATAATCGGAGAGGAGCTTGGTCTGATCGGCACCCTGGGCGTGCTGATTCTCTTTTCCATCCTGATCGCCCGCGGCCTGCGCATCGCCGCCGCCGCCGAGGATCGGTTCGGCTATCTCCTGGCGGCCGGGCTGACCATCAACTTCATGATCTACGCCACGATCAACATGGGCGTCACGATGGCCCTTCTGCCGGTGACCGGACTGCCGCTGCCTTTCGTCTCTTATGGTGGCTCGGCGCTGATCGCGAATCTGACGGCAGTCGGAATTCTGCTCAGCATTTCCCGGCGGTGCGGGGCCAGTTTTGCCCTCGCGCCGGCGCGGCGGCATCGACGGGGTAACGCGTGACCGAAACGAACGACTCGCCCCCGCCGAATCCGCCGCCGCCCGAGGGGGCTTCCCGCTCTTCGCGCCGGCGTCGTCGCGGCCCGAATCGGGGCGGCACCAGTAATAGTAATAATGAGGCGCGGCCGGCGCGAGGCGGTGGTGAGGTGGATGGGAGCGCCGGCCGGCCCCAGTCGTACGGCTCGGGGGGGGAGAGGCCTCGGCAGGCGCCGCGGTCTGCCCCCTCCGGCCGGTCCAACGAGGGGGAAACACCGCCCGAACGAGACGTGCGTCGGGGCGGTGACGGGCGGGGCCGCGGCCCGGCTCGAGGCGGGCCGGGTGGCGGTCGGGACGTGTCGGGTGGCGGTCGCGGGCCCGGTGGATCCAATCCGGCCGGGGGCCGCCCAGCAGGCGGATCAAGCCCCGGCATCGGTCGCCCGGCGGGCGGAATAAGTCCGGCCGTCATTCGTCCGGCGGTTGGTGCGGGCCGGAGCGGGGACAGATTTTCCCGCGGACCGGGTGGCCCTCCTCGCACTCCGGCGTTTCGTGGCCGACCGGGTGGTGCCTCCGGCGGTGGGCCGCGTGATGTGGTGGCGGCGCCACCTCCCACGCTCCGCGTGCTGATCGCCGGTGGCGGCACGGGTGGACATGTCACGCCCGCGCTGGCCGTGGCGGACGAGATCCGGCGTCGCAACAAGGAGAGCCGGATTCTTTTCGTTGGAACCAGGAAGGGGCTCGAGGCGCGCCTCGTCCCCGAGTCGGGCTATGACATCGAATATCTCGAGCTTTCCGGTTTCGCCGGTCGCGGCATCTTGGCGCGGATCATGGCGCTCTGGCAGTTTGTTCGCGGCGTATCGGCCATGAAAGCGGTCATCGAGCGCTTCCAGCCCGAACTGGTCCTCGGCACGGGCGGCTATGTCAGCGGCCCGGCGGTCGCAGCGGCGCGCCTCGCCCACGTCAAGACGATCATCCAGGAGCAGAACTCCGTGCCTGGAAAGATGAACCGGATATTGGCCCGCTTTGTCGACCAGGTGCACATCGCCTTCACGGAGACGCGTGTCCACTTCAAGGATTCCCGGAAGCTGCGGCTCTCCGGCAATCCAACGCGGATTCGTGCGCCCAGGGGTGGGCGTGACGTGCCAGCCCGAAGACTCGGTCTGGACCCGACGCGGGCCACGGTCTTTGTGGTCGGCGGAAGTCGCGGCGCGCGCAGCCTGAACAAGGCCATCGCCGAGTCGATGACGCTGTTTCGAAATCGAGATGATATTCAGTTCATCATCCAGACCGGAGATGACGACCGTGAGATGGTCGAAACGGCGGTTCGCGCGGCCGGTTTGCGCGCCGTCGTATCGGCCTATTTCGCCCCGATCGAGGATGCGTACGCGCTGGCCACGATCATTGTCTGCCGGTCCGGGGCCATGACTCTGGCCGAGATCGCCGGCTTTGGTCTGCCGGCCATTCTCGTGCCTTACCCGTTCGCCATTTATCAGCACCAGCTGATGAACGCGCGCGCGTTGGAGCAGAAAGGGGCCGCCGAGATCCTCCTGGATGCCGAACTGTCCGGGCCGACCCTGGCCAAGCGCATCGATGCGCTGCTCGCTGACCGCGATCGTCGGCGGAGCATGGGCAAGAACGTCTGGCGGCTGGCCCGCCCCGACGCCGCGCCGCGCCTGGTGTCGGCCATCGAACATCTCACTCATCCGGTGGAACGCCGGCAACCGGCCAACTTTGTCGACGACGACGAAGCGGCCGTGGCAACGAGGGGCTGACACCGTGTACGGGCGGATCGGACGCATTCATTTCGTCGGCATCGGTGGCACCGGCATGAACGGCATTGCCGAGGTATTGCTCGACCGGGGTTACAAGGTATCCGGATCGGACCTGACCACCGGTCCGGTCACCGATCGGCTGGCCGGCCGGGGCGGGTTGATCCACCGGGGGCACGACGCGGAGCACGTGAAAGGCGCCTCGGTGGTGGTCATCTCCTCGGCCGTGAGGTCGGACAACCCGGAGGTGGTCCGCGCCCGGGAACTCGGCATCCCGGTCATCCCGCGCGCTGAAATGCTGGCCGAGCTGATGCGGGACAAGTATGGCGTGGCGGTGGCCGGCGCGCATGGCAAGACGACGACCACGTCGATGGTGGCCGGCGTCCTGACAGCGGGAGATTTTGATCCGACCGTCGTGGTTGGCGGCCGTGTCCTCTCGCTGGGCAGCAACGCCCGCACCGGAAAGGGAGAGTTCCTGGTGGCCGAGGCGGATGAATCGGACGGCAGCTTTCTGAAACTCCTGCCCTCGATCGCCGTCATCACCAATATCGACGCCGAGCACCTCGATTATTGGACCGGCGGCATCGAGCAGATCCGGGCGGCCTTCGTCGAATTCGCGAACAAGGTGCCGTTCTACGGCGTGGCGGTCGTCTGCCTCGATGATCCGGAGGTGCAAAAGGCGCTCCCCGCCGTGACGCGCCGGGTCAAGACCTACGGCATGCTGGTTCAGGCCGACTTCGTGGCGCGCGATGTCACACTTCATCGTGAGAACGGCCACGCTTCAATCGACTATGAACTGGTCGAGCGACGCCAGTTGCTCGGGCGGATCCGCTTAAGCGTAACGGGCCGGCACAATGTGCTGAATTCGCTGGCAGCCGCGGCCGTCGGCCGGGAACTCGAAATCCCCTTCGATCGCATCCAGGCCGGCCTCGCGGCCTACGCCGGGGTGGCCCGCCGGCTCGAGCTGAAGGGGGAGGTCCGCGGCATTCGGGTCATTGACGATTATGGCCACCACCCGACCGAAGTGCTGGCGGTACTCGCGACACTCAAGGAGGCCTACGCCGGACGGATCCTGGTGGTCTTCCAGCCGCACCGCTATACGCGTACGCGCGATCTTTGCGAAATGTTCGGTGGCTCGTTTCACGATGCCGACCGGCTCATTCTGCTGCCGGTGTATGCGGCCGGCGAGCCGCCGATTTCCGGGGCCGATTCGGAGTCGATCGCCGGTGCGGCGCGTGGCGCCGGCCACAAGGCCGTCGAGGTTGTCGCCGATTCCGACGAGGCCATCGATCGGCTGGTCGCCGAGGCGCGGGAGGGCGACGTGATTCTTACCCTCGGCGCCGGTGATGTGACCCGGCTCGGCGATCTCTTCCTTGCCCGGCTCGGAGCCTCGACATGACGATCTTCAGATTGCGGGGGCCGGGTGACGGCCTTGACGATGAAGGGAAGCGGGCCAATGAGGCGCTGACCCGCCTCATGACCGTACAGAAGGAATCGGCCGCGTCGCCCGAGTGGCGGCAATGGCAGGGTGGCCGCCGTCGCCGTCGCGTCCGGCGATCGCTCCTCGTGATCGGCCTTGTCCTCTGCCTCGCGACTCTCGGTGCGGGGGGATGGTTCGGTGGCCGGCTTGGATTTGAATGGGTCCGGAATGAGACCGATCTGCTTCGTGTTCAGCGAGTCGAGGTCAATGGAATCGAACGACTCACCCTCATCGAGGTGTTGAGGGCGGCCGGCATCGGCGAAGGTCAGTATCTCTTTGATGTGAGCCCGGACAGCGCGGCAGCCCGGCTCCTCAAGGTGCCGCTGGTTCGGAACGCCACCGTGCGCCGAACCTGGAAGCGGGAGATCCTGATCGATCTGGTTGAGCGTCATGCGACGGCGCTCGCCATGCTCGACCGGCCGGTCGAGATCGACGAGGAGGCCGTGGTTCTTCCACCTGCTTCGAGCGGATCCGTGGCCGACCTGCCGATCATCCGCGGTCTTGATATCACGGCGCCGGCGGCCGGGCAAGCGATCAACGATGCGGCCGCGCGGCCGGCCGCCGCGCTGGCGGCACGGCTGGCCGAATCGTCGGTAAATCTTGCCGACCGGGTTTCGGAAATCTGGGCAGCCGATCCCGACAGTCTGGTTCTGATCCTGATGACCCATGCCATCCCGGTGAAAGTCGGCCGGGGGGACATTTCGGAGCGGCGTCTCCTGGCATTGCGCGCCGTTTTGGACGATCTGGCCTGCAAGGAAATCGAGCCGGAGTATATCGATCTCCGGTTTGCCGGGCAGGTTGTGTACAAGCCGAAGCCCGCGCGAGTGGAGATCGTGGAAGTCATCGTCGAACCAAAGGCCGTGGTGAAACGCCCCCCGGCCAAAAAAGGGGCCGTCACGAAAAATGGGGTCGGCAAGAAAGGAAGTCAAGGTCGACATGGGCGTCACACGTAGTTACGTCGGGCTCGACATCGGCACGACCAAGATCTCGGTGGTCATCGCGGAGCCGGACGACCTGGGAAATCTGAAGGTCGTCGGCGTCGGCATGGCCCCCTCGCACGGGCTGCGCCGCGGTGTCGTGGTCAATCTCGACGAGACGGTCACCTCGATACGGCGTGCCGTGGCGGAAGCCGAGCGAATGGCCGGTGTGTCGGTCAAGGTCGTCTGGGCCGGCATCGCCGGCGAGCATATTCGCAGCCTCAACAGCCGCGGGGTCATCACGGTGTCGCGGCGCGATGCCGAAATCGGCCCGGCCGATGTCGATCGGGTGATCGAGGTGGCCCGGACGATGGACATCCCGGAGGACCGCGAGGTTTTTCACGTCATTCCGCAGGAGTTCACCGTCGACAGTCAGGGAGGGATCAAGGATCCGGTCGGCATGTCCGGCGTTCGCCTCGAGGCCGACGTTCACGTCGTCACGGGTGGAATGACGCCGGCCCGAAACCTTTCCCGTGCCATCGAGCGGGCCGGTCTCAAGCTGGCCGCGCTGGTGCTCGAGCCGCTGGCTTCGGCCCACGCGGTGTTGGCGCGCGAAGAGAAGGACCTTGGCGTGGCACTCCTCGATCTGGGTGGCGGCACGACCGACCTCGCCCTCTTTTACGAGGGATCGGTGCGTCACACGGGCGTGGTGGGACTGGGCGGCGTCAACATCACCAATGACCTGGCCGTCGGCCTGCGGACCGGTGTCGAGCAGGCCGAGGAAATCAAGATTCGGCACGGGTGCGCGCTGGCGGCCCTCGTGCCGGTGCACGAGATGATCGAGGTGCCCGGCGTGGCCGGCCGCCCAACCCGTGAGATCAGCCGGCACCTGATGGCCACGATGATCGAACCGCGCGTGCAGGAAATTCTGACGATGGCCCGACGGGAGATGCACCGGACCCATTTCGGCGATCGGATGACGGCCGGCGTGGTCCTGACCGGCGGGGCCTCCCTGATGCCGGGCCTGGTCGAACTGGCCGAGGAAGTGCTGGACCTGCCGGTTCGGCGGGGGGCTCCGGAGCCTTTGATACCGGGCGAAGCCGGCGATCCCCGGCAGGCCACCGGGCTCGGCCTCGTGCGCTACGCCTGGCTGCGTGACCACGACGAATACGGGATGAATGGGAACGGCGATGGGATTTTTCGAGGACTGGCCGGCGTCCGCCGCTGGTTCAGTGAGTTTTTCTAAAGATCGGAACAGGAAGGAGCCTTTCGGACATGATGATCTCAATCGTCGAACCGACCCGTAACGCCACGCTGAAGGTCATCGGTTGCGGCGGAGGCGGCGGAAATGCGGTCAACCACATGGTCATGGAACAGATGACCGGGGTCGACTTCATCATCGTCAACAGTGACCACCAGGCGCTCGACAGCGCTGTGGCGCAGTTCAGAATTCAGATCGGCAAATCGCTGACCCGCGGCCTCGGCTGCGGTGGCGTGGCCGAACGTGGCCGCAAGGCGGCCGAGGAGGATGAAGACGAGATCCGCGAAGCGCTGGCGGGCGCCGACATGGTCTTCATCACCGCCGGCATGGGCGGCGGCACTGGCACGGGCGCCGCGCCGGTCGTGGCCCGCATTGCCCGTGAACTCGGGGCGCTGACGGTGGCCGTCGTCACCAAGCCGTTCATGTTCGAGGGGCGCAAGCGGATGCGACAGGCCGAGGAGGGGCTCAATCTTCTTCGGGAACGGGTTGACACGCTGATCACGATTCCGAACGACCGCCTGTTGTCCGTGGTCGAGCGGGGCACGCCGCTGACCGAGGCCTTCAAATTGGCCGACCAGGTTCTCCTGCAGGCCACCAAGGGAATCAGCGACCTGATCATCGTGCCGGGCCTCGTCAATCTCGATTTTGCCGACGTGCGCGAAGTGATGTCCGAGCGGGGGAATGCGCTCATGGGGACCGGCATCGCCTCCGGCCCCAACCGGGCCAGCGAGGCGGCGCGCCTGGCGGTGGCGAGCCCGCTCCTCGAAGACATCTCCATTGCGGGGGCCGAGGCACTGCTGGTGAATATCTGTGGCGGCCCGGGGCTCTCACTGCACGAGGTCCAGGAGGCCAACGAGATCATCATCGAAGAGGCCGGCATGGACGCCAACGTGATTTTCGGCGCCGTCATCGACCCGGCCATGGGCGACGAGATCCGGATCACCGTTATCGCCACCGGTTTCGGCCGTAATCCGGGTCGGACGTCCATTTCAATCCAGGAGCCGGCCGATCTCAGCGTGTCGCGGTCGTTGGGTGGACGCCCACCGACCCCGGCGCGTCACGATGCCTACGAGCGGCAGCGGCCGGAGTCGTACGATGTCCCGCGGCCCGGGTTGCGGGCGACGTCAGCGGTCCCGGCCGGTTCATGGGCGGAAGCGCCGGATGTCGCCATTCCATTCGGCGAGCCGGACATGGAGGACGAGACCCGGATGCTGAAGGACGCCCAGGCGGTGGCCATGCAAAGGGTCCGGGAAAATCTGCGGCAGGTCGGAACGGCCGCCCAGCAGCTTTCAGGTCCTGCCGACATCGATCCTGAGGCCGTGGCCGCCGGGCACCTGGATGGCGAACCGGCGCGTCCTCCTTATATGGAGGCACGACTGGCACAGCCGGAAGATCTGGCCCGGACCACTCCCCGGCCGGCCGTTCGGAGCGCCGAGGAGCGCTGGAAGCGGTCGTACACCCGTGACAACCTGGACGTCCCGACGTTTCTCCGGAGGCCGGTGGAATAACCTCACGAGTTGACGGCGCGGATACAACGGATCGGCCCCCCGGCCCGTCTATCCGGCTGATGACCAGAATGCGCGTTCAGTCAGGGCCGGTCCCAGAGGGCGGGACCGGCCCGGCTTCCATCCCGGAAACTTCGGCCGCGCGCCGTCTCCGATCCCAGATCCGGGAGGAGATCCTCGATGCGGTTGATCTCCTGCTCGAGACGATCGGCTACGCCGGGATGACAATCGAGGAGGTGGCCCGCCACGTCGGCATCGGCAAGGGGACCATCTATCTCCATTTCGCCAGCAAGGAAGACCTGGCCCTCTCCTCGATCGACCGAATGATCGAACGACTCCTCAGCCGCCTCGAAACCATCGCCGACGAAGCCGCGCCGGTTGCCGATCGTCTTCATCAAATGCTGGTCACCCGCGTCCTGTTTCGATTCGATCACGTGCGCCAGGACCACCAGAGCCTCGATGAGATGCTGGCCGTCCTGCGTACCTCGCTCCTTTCTCGTCGGGAGCTCTGGTTCGAGCGGGAGGCCCGGGTGTTGTCACGGGTCGTCCAGGGCCGTCGTTTAAACGAGTGGGAAAATGACGCTCTCCGCGATGCCCGATCGCTGATCACGGCAACCAATGCCCTGCTCCCTTACAGCCTGAGCAAGTCCGAACTTGGGCGCCGATCCCTGCTCCTGGAACGGGTCAACGCGCTCTGCGACATCCTGCTGCGGGGGCTCAACCTTCATCCTTCCACGGATCGGGGCACATGAAAATGATTCGAGGTCTTATTTCGATGCTCGGCCGCATCTCCCCGATTGGCCTCTTGTTCGTCGCCGCCTCTGTGATGGCCCAGCGGCATGCCATGCCGGATCCGGTTGATCGGGTAACAAGAGCCAGCGACAATCGGGTCCTCGTGGATTCGCTGGCGGCGAATCTCACGGACACCTCCAACTGGGAGGGTACCGGCGTCGTGCCGGACATGGCCTGCAAGGCCGACGCAGCGCTGACCCTGGCCCATGTTACCGCGATCGAGAAACTGCTGTCCGGCGCCACTGATCCCGACGACAGGCAGCGACTCAGCATGGCGCTGGATGCCGTCAAGGCCGATGCCGCCGCGCCCGGTGGCGGCGCACTGGCGCCCCCCGGCGGTCGACCCCGCATCATCGTCAGAGGAAACTGAAGATGAAACTGTTCCCGGGTACTCCCTTGCGACGGATGATTGCCGGGACCATTGCCGCCGTTGTCGCCACGCTGGTCATCCTGCCGACGACCGTCCGCGCCAAGGCTCCAACGATTCCGAATACGCCCGCCGGCCAGGTCCTGGCGGAGTTCCTCGACGTGGTGGCCAGCGGCGATGCCGGGAGGGCCCGGGCTTTTCTCGCCAGCCGCTACACCGAGGAGGCGCTCGCCACACGCCCGATCGAGAACCGGCTGGAGGGGTGGCAGAATCTGATGGAGGCGCTGGCACAGCCGAAGCTGCTCGAACTGACCATGACGCCGGGCCGACCGGGACTGGTCATCGAGTCCGGCGTCACTGGCGAGGTCTTCCAGGTCGTCATCCACCAAGAGACCGAAACCCCGTACAAGATTATGGGCGTTCTGATGCAACCCACGATTCCGGGCAAGCCCGAAATCCCCGAAGGGCCGTTGAGCGATGTCACCCGCGCCGATCTCATCAACAGGCTGATCGACAAGCTCGTGGCCGATGACCGATTCTCCGGTGCGGTGATGGTGGCGAAGGATGGCAAGTCCCTCTATGAGCGCGCCGCCGGCATGGCCAGCAAATCCTACGAGGCGCCCAACCGGATCGACACGAAGTTCTGCCTCGGTTCAATGAACAAGATGTTCACGTCGCTGGCCATCGCCCGCCTGGTGCAGGACGGAAAGGTGTCGTACCAGGACAAGGTTGGTCGGCATCTACCGGACTTCGCGAATGCCGACGTGCGCGACAAGGTGACGATCCATCATCTCCTGACCCATACCTCGGGTCTGGGCAGCTACTTCGACGACCCTGAATACGCGACCGGCTGGACCACCATGCGCCACGTATCCGATTACTTAAGCGCGGTGGCCGGCGAAAAACTGGAATTCGAGCCGGGCGCCCGGATGAGCTACAGCAACTCCGGATTCATCGTCCTCGGTCTCATCATCGAAAAGATCAGCGGCATGGACTACTACGACTTCGTTCGCGCCAACGTATTCCAGCCGGCCGGCATGACCGACAGCGATTCGTACGAGAATGATCAGGTAGTTCCGAATCTGGCCACCGGATATACGATCCATTCCGACCACGGTGCTCCGGACTCGAAGACCCGACGGGCCAACTTCTACGAGCACTCCGCCCGCGGCACCCCCGCCGGTGGTGGCTACTCCACGGCCCCGGATCTTCTCAAGTTCGAGCGAGCGCTCCGGAACGGCAGCATCGTCTCGAAGGCACTCGTCGACACCGTGACGACGGTCAGGGTGGTGATGGGTCCCGGCGTCGGCTACGGCTACGGCTTCGGTGATTTTCGAAGGGGGGGGGAGGGCTACTACGGCCACAACGGCGGCGCCCCGGGCATGAGCGCCGATTTCCGCGTCTATGATGACCTTGGATACACGGTCATCGTCCTCTCGAACTACGACGGCGTCGCCGGCTCGGTGGCCGACTTCATCGACGAGCTCATCATGCCGCCACCGCCGCCACCCTCATCGCCACCCCGAAAGCCATGAACCCGATCATCCCCGAAAACACGGCCCGGCTCTTCACGATCGGCCACTCCAGCCGGAGCCTGGCCGACTTCCTCGAACTGGTGCGTGAATTCCGCCTGGAAGTCCTCGTCGATGTCCGCCGCTATCCCCGGAGCAAGCGCCACCCGCATTTCGATGCCGCCAATCTCACCCGGGCACTCGCCCGCATGGAGATTCGGTACCACCACATGCCCGAACTCGGCGGCTACCGCGAACCGTCCAATCCTGCCGCTCATCCCGCCCTCACCGAACCCATGTTCAAGGGCTACGCCGAACAAATGGACACCACCGAGTTCGCCGTCGCCCTCGGCCGCCTCCAACGCCGCTCCCTCGAAGCCCGCGTGGCCACGATGTGCGCCGAATCCCAGCCCGCACAATGTCACCGCAACCTCCTCTCCGACGCGCTGGTACGCGATGGTTTTCAGGTGACCCACATCCTGGCCCCGGGAAAGACGAAAGACCACCAGTTCTCGCCGCTGGCGCGATTGGATGGGCGGGCGGATTGTCTATGACGTGGGGGTATTGAGTTTGTAGGGAAGCGGGCGAACGAATGAGGCGTGAAGCATGACTTGAGGGTCGTGGCCCCGGGTCGTCGTCGCCGATCAAGGTTCGTTCTACGGGGGACTCAACAGCCTCCGGCGCCGTCACCCATCTCCAATAGCAGCTCCTCGAGCCGCCGAACCACCGGCCAGGCGCCGTTTGAGGTGTTGGAGATCACGGTGTAAGTCAGCCCGGTCACACGGTCACAGGCGGAGCGACACGAGACGCCGGCGTCGTAGCCTTCCAGCATGACGGTGTTGCGGTCGGGGCGGAGCCAGAAGCCGAGGCCGTAGCTCAAGCCATCCGGCACCTCGTTGTGCGGGCGGACCATCTCCTCGACCAGCGGGCGGGGCACGATGGCCCCCGCGAACAGTGCTGGCCAGAACGCGGCGAAGTCGCCGACGGTGCTGTAGGCCCCGCCATCGCCGGAGCCGCGAATCGGGAGATGGAAATGATTGGTGCGCCAGCCGTCCCCGGCGGGCAGGTAACCGATGGCCGCGGAGCCGGGAAGCTGGTCGGAACGCAGGAACGCCGTGGCGTTCATCCCGGCCGGGTTCAAGACGCGGCGGGCGACCGCGTCGAAGTAGTCGTCGCCGGTGACGGCTTCGACCACCAGGGCCAGGACCATGTAGCCGCTGTTGTTGTACACGAACCGCTCGCCGACGGCGGACTTCATGGGATGGATCGACAGGATCGGGATGAAGTCGGCCGCCCTCGCCAGTCGATGCACCGGCACCGGCATCACGTAGTCGCCGATGTCGCCGATCAGCGACTCGTCGAGATAGTCGCCGATCCCCGAGGTGTGGGCCAGCAGGTGGCCCACCGTTACCGCCGGGTCGATCAACGGAAGCTGGTCGCCGAGCAGCGAGCGGACCTTTGTGTCGAGGCAGAGCGAACCCTCGGCCACGAGCGACATGACCGCGAGCGCCGTGAAACCCTTCGTGACGCTGGCGATGCCAAATTGTGTTTCGACCGTGTTGGCAACGAGATGGGCCCGGTCGGCCAGGCCACGGGCGCGCTCGTACAACAGCTCACCACGCCGCGAAAGATGGATGACGCCCGAGAATTCGTTTTCGTCGAGGGAGGCTTCAAGCGCTGCCTGAATTGCCTGGCTGTGAGGCGTGCTTCGCATGCCGGACCTCGCAAGTAAACGTCGACCATCCCGCCCTGCACGATCAACATACCACGGTCGAAACGACCCGGCCAGACGCATGGCGTCGGGCTGGGATCTCTCATTTCTCAGCCGGATCAACTTAAAATTAACCATGAAAAATGAGTGACTCATGGCCATATTTCAAGGTAAAATTCAACCATGATTTCAAGATCCGATCATCTTCAAGCCCTGTCCAGGCTGTTGCGACAGTATCCCGTCGTGGCAATTCTCGGAGCGCGGCAAGTCGGGAAGACGACTCTCGCGCGCCAGCTGGCAGCAGCCTGGCGCGGCCAGGTGACCTGGTTGGATCTGGAGGATCCCGCGGACAGGGGGCGCCTGGCTGATCCTGGCCTGGCCCTGAAAGGACTGCACGGACTGGTTGTCATCGACGAAATTCAGCGCGCGCCCGAGATCTTCGCCTATCTGCGTGTACTTTCAGATCGCCGGCCATTGCCGGCCCGGTTTCTCGTCCTGGGGAGTGCGGCACCGGGCTTGTTGCGACAGGGCTCCGAGAGCCTGGCCGGCCGGATCCACTTTCATACCCTCAGTGGTCTGTCGCTGGGCGAAGTCGGGATGGAGGAGACGGATCGTCTCTTGTTGCGTGGCGGCTTCCCCCGTTCCTATCTGGCTCGGTCGGCAACGGAAAGCCACCGTTGGCGACTCGACTTCGTTCGTACCTTCCTGGAGCGGGATGTTCCGGAGTTGGGGTCGAAGATCCCGAGCGCCACCTTGCGCCGCTTTTGGACGATGCTGGCTCACTATCACGGTCAGACGTGGAATGGCGCCGAGCTGGGACGAGCCTTCGGCGTTTCTCACAGTACCGTGCGAAACTACCTGGATCTCCTGACGGCCGCGCTCGTCGTTCGACAGATTCCTCCCTGGTTCGAGAATCTGTCGAAGCGACAAGTCAAGGCGCCCAAGGTCTACATCATCGATCCCGGCCTTCTGCATACGCTGCTTGGCGTTCGAACGGCGAAGGATCTTGAAAGCCATCCGAAGCTGGGGGCATCGTGGGAGGGGTTCGCGCTGGCGGAGACAATTCAGAGACTCGGCGCGGAACCCGAGGAGTGTTACTTCTGGGCCACACATGGAGGCGCCGAGGTCGATCTACTTGTTGTCCGAGGTCGAACGAGACTTGCCTTCGAATTCAAGCGTACTTCGGCCCCAGCAAGTACCCGGTCCATGCACGAGGCCCTTTCCAGCCTCAAACTGGACCGTCTCGACGTCATTTATCCCGGTGACCGGAGTTTTTCGCTGACCCCAAGTATCCGCGCGGTTGGCCTGACCCGACTGCATCAGGACATCAAGCCGCTCAGTTCAACGGCCCGATGAGGAACAAACCTGGCGACGAGGCCCGCCGATAAATCAGATCTACTCTCCCGCGTACCGTACCCGCCAGACCACATCCCCGCCGTCATCCGACACCAGGAGGGTGCCGTCGTCATCCATCAATATGCCCACCGGCCGCCCCCAGACCTCCGAGCGCGCCGGGTCCGGGTTGAACCCAACCATGAAGTCTTCATAGCCACCGACGGCCTTGCCTTCCACGAACGGCAGGTAGACCACCTTGTAGCCGGTGCGGCGGCTGCGGTTCCAGGAGCCGTGGTGGGCAACGAAGGCGCCGCCGCGATAGCGTTCGGGGAAGGCGGTGCCGGTATAGAAGTCAATGCCCAGCGCGGCCGAGTGGGATTCGAACAGGACATCCGGGACGATGGCGCGGGCCACGAGATCGGATCGCTTGGCGCCGAGCGCGCCGGGCTGGGGATTCCGGCCGATGTAGGAGTAGGGCCAGCCGTAGAAGCCGCCGGCGACGAGGCCGGTGGCGTAGTCGGGGACGAGGTCGTCGCCGAGGCCGTCGCGCTCGTTGACGCAGGTCCAGATCGTGCCGGTCACCGGCTCCCGGGCCAGTCCGACCGGATTGCGCAACCCTGAGGCGAACAGTTCCAGCCGGACGCCTCCTTCCGGAATGACGCCGGGCACGGTGAAGACATGAACCGCCGCCCGCATCGGTTCTTCCTCGCCCACATTGCTCTGGCTGCCAACCGACACGAACATCCGGTTTGACTTTGGGTCGTACACGAGATTGCGGGTCCAGTGCGCGTTGTAGCCGCCGGGTGTCAGCCAGGCGACGAACTCGGGTTCGTCCTCATACACGGTATCGCCGGCGGCATAGCGGCAGCGGAGAATCCGATCGGTGGCCGCCACATACACATGATCCCCGACCGGCTCGATCCCGAACGGGCGATTGATGCTCTCCAGCCAGGCCCAGCGCCGCTCGAACCGACCGTCGCCATCGACATCGCGGAGCAGGGTGATCCGGTCGGCATCCGACTCGGAGAGAAGCAAATCGCCGTTGGGGAGAAGGGCCATCTGGCGCGGCATCCGGAAATTTCCGGCCGCCTCGAACGCCTCGAAGCCGGGCGGCAACTGGAGAAAGTCACCCTCCGAGCGCGCCACGATGCGGGCCGGATTGACGGCCGAGGCGGTGGCGTTGGGCTTCGGCATGTCGCTCGCCCGGATGTAGTAGGTCCGGAGCGGACCGGAAGGGCCGGAGGCCTTGCCGGCGTCGTCCCCCCGGCTGCCAACCGGCTGACCCGAATTGGCCCCCCGTCCGCCAGCCGTCTGATGAAAATCCGAGCTTCTGCCGCAGGCGGGGGAAAAGATCGCGGCCACGAAGCCCAGGATCATCAGCCTGTCGATCGGGTGGTGGCGGCGCAGTCGCGACAGCATCGGCCCAGTTTAGACCATGACAGGCACACCTGGCACCCACCCCGACTTTACCGGCGCCCCGACTTCATCGAGTTGACCATTCCCACCCCCGAAGGCAGAATGGGAGTGAATCCAATCCAGATCCGGATATCGAGGAATAGATGGTCCCGATTCCAGCATCCCAATGGACGGAAACCGCGACAGCCTATCACGGGCCTTCCCTGGCTCCGCCCAGGCAATCCAATCGCGTGTCGGATCTGGCCCGCGTAGTCCTCCTCTCCGGAATCACCAAGCCGGCCAGCTGCCACGCCCTGCGGCCCTCCTTCGTTACCTATCTGCTGGAAGCCGGCAACGACATCCAAACCATCCAGGAACTCCTCGGCCACGCCGACCTGAAAACCACGATGATTTCTACCCACGTTCTCCAGCGCGGAGGGCGGGGGGTGAGGAGTCCGCTGGAGTCGCTGGCGTTTCCGTCGGACTCCCAAGCGTCAGAAGCGGCCCCGCTGTCCAGAACCCCTTCGAGACGTCTGCCCCGCATAACGCGAGTATGAAATCTAATCCAACCGGCGAATGAGTCTGCAAAATAGCAAGTTGGCGAGTTACGATCCCGATCTCCCCGGGAGTTGCGTGGCCGGGATAGACGGGCCCGGCGTGGTGGAGTTGGTGTTATCTGGACCGGTAGAAAAGAAGTTATGTGTTTGGGGGTACTCATAAACATGGGCAAATCTTTACTGGTTCTCATCCTCGCTCTTCTAGCATGCCAGACCACCGGAGCGGCGCAGCACGGGGACTCCTTAAATGCTGCGGCGAAGATGTTGCTTGGTCAGGGCAACCCTGCCGCCGCAGTGCCTGTGCTCCGAGAAGCAGCAGAAGCTGGTCACCCCGAAGCACAATGCAATCTTGCGGTGGCGCTGCTCGAGGGATCTGGCACCAACGCCGATACAGCCGAGGCGAATCGGTGGCTGTTAAAAGCTGCTGAGCAAGGCTGGGTGGACGCGCAGTTCAAGCTCGCATACAGCTATGTGCTCGGTCGGGGGATGCTGGTCGACATGGTCGAAGCGTTGCGATGGTTCGAGGCTGCGGCCAAGAACGGCGACGCCGAGGCGCAGTTCGTAATTATCGGTATGCTCATGAAAGGACAGGGAGCTAAGGCTGACCCCAAGCGGGCGCTGGACTGGGCCGAGCGCCTTGCAGTTCGGAAGAACCCGGAGGATCTTCGCACCAGCGGCCACATTACGAGCGCTCGACTGAACCTCGCTCGGATGTACCTGAATGGTGAGGGTGGAGTTGGGCGCAACGCGTTTGAGGCGTACCAGTGGCTGCTGATTGCAAACGAGAATAAGGTGGATCTCTCAATACTAGTCCAGCAAAGCATGATCCGGGACATTGGCACGCTGGAAGAAGAATTGGACTCCCAAGAGAAGACACGTGCGCGTAAAGCCGCAGAGGCGAGACTCGGGCGTCCCTTGTCCAACCTCGGTAACC
>Ga0163152_10001509_pt1 | contig 36710 bp, 29 predicted proteins | sample OliLakLV19MP8IB2_FD_148635 | JGI IMG/M metagenome (GOLD analysis project Ga0163152, IMG submission 148635) | Freshwater microbial mat bacterial communities from Lake Vanda, McMurdo Dry Valleys, Antarctica - Oligotrophic Lake LV.19.MP8.IB-2 | ecosystem: Environmental > Aquatic > Freshwater >...
GGGTGGGGTGGGGCGCGCTCACAGGAAACTCCGCACCGCGGAGGTCACATCGCTGTAGTGCTCGAACAGTTCCGACAGTCGCGTCAACTCCAGGACCTCGCGCACCGTCTCGTTGGCCCCGCACAGGCGGAGCGCCTGCCCGCTCTCGGAGAGTTCGTCCGTCGTTTCTTTCAGCACCTCAAGCCCCCGCGAATCGACATACGCGATCTCCGATGCGTCCACGACGAACCGGCCCAGGCTGCGGGACATGACCTCCGAGATGCGCTGCTTGAACTGGTCGGCATCCTGCGCGCACAAAGGCCCCGCGGGCTTGAGCACGGTCACCGCTCCCTGTCTTTGCTCGTTGATCTCCATGACCGTCCGTCCCCGTTGACGTGCGCTCCCTGCTCTTGAACCCGCCTCACGCCGCGGCACGCATCTGCGCTGCTGGCGGGCCTGCGCTTGGCAGTTGCAGGGTGAAGGTGGACCCCTTGTCCACCTGCGATCGGACGGTGATGTCGCCCCCGTGCAGGCGAGCGACCTCCCGGGCCAGCGCAAGCCCCAGGCCCGAGCCGGTGATCCCGGCGATGCGCTTGTCCTTGGCTCGATAGAACTTCTCGAAGATCAACTCGCTCTCCTCGGCCTTGATCCCGATCCCGTTGTCCGCGACTTCGACGACAAGGCTGCCGCCCTGCTCCTGCACGCGAACCGTCACCTCACCGCCCGCCGGGGTGTACTTGATCGCGTTGCCGACCAGGTTGTGCAGCGCGAGGACGATCTTGTCGCGATCACCGCCGATCACCGGAAGTTTGGGCGGCATGTCGAAGACCAGTTTGATCTCCTTCTGCGTGGCCTGCTCCTTGAAGTCGATCTGCAACTCACCAAAGAGCGCTTCGAGCCGGACATCGCCCCGGCGGAGTTTGAGCTGGCCCGCCTCGATCTCGGCGACGCTGAGCATGTCGCCCACGATCCGCTCGAGGCGGCGAGCCTCCTGGCTGATGACGTTGATGCACTGGGCCCGCTTGGCCGGCTCGGCATCGGTCTCCTCGATCAGCATGTCCACATACAGCCGGATGTTTGTCAGCGGCGTACGCAGTTCGTGCGTGGCCTGCGCCACGAAGGCGTTGCGGGAGGCATCCGCCACGCGCTGCTGCGTGATGTCCTCGATGAGCACCAGCGCGGTCGCCGCGTCCTCTTTCCGAACCGGGCGGATCGAGTACCGCAGCACGCCGCCGTTCTTCTCAGCCGACCGATCGACCTCGATCACGGTGCGGGTACGCAGCGCGCCCGCCGCCACCGAGCGCACCGCCTCGACGACCTTCGCGTCTTCCAGCAGGGCGGCCGCCTCCTTGCCCACGATCTCCTCGCGCTTGTGGCGGAGGAACACCGCGCCAGCCCCGTTGACGTACTTCACCTTCATGTGCTCGTCCACCAGCACGAGCCCCTGGGACATCGCATCGCACGCGCTGGAGAGGTCCCCATCGCGTCCACGCCGGTTGGTCATGCTCTCGGCAGCGCGCTCGCCCCGCGCCCGCTCCCGCAGTTGCTCACGCTCCGCCAGCAGGCGGTTCCACGTCGCGGCCTCCTTGCCCAGTGATACGCTCACGGCAAGGTCTGCCCCGCCCTCTCGCCCCGACTCAACCGCGGCGAGGGCGTCGCTTATCGCCCCGACAACCCGCAGGCGCGACCGCATCCCGCGGTACGCCACCAGAAGCCCCGTCAGGCCCAGCGCGCCAAACCCGCCGATCCCGGCCTGCAATCGCCACGCGGCCCACATCGGCGGCTCGAGCGTGTCGCTGATCTCTAGTGAGGCCGCGCCCCACTTGGGCACGAGCATCCCGATCCGCAGCATCCGCGCGCCGTCCTCGGCGGTGGTGCTCTGGGTCTCTCCCGGCACCAGACTTCCGCTCTGCGCGGTGTTCCACGCCACCTCCGGGAGCGGCGACTCAACATTCCCCGGGGTGCCATCCGCCACAACCGTGCCATCCGGAAGCGTCAGCCGCATGCCGGTGAGGTCATAGTTGGTTTGCGTGGTTTCCAGCGAGTTCCGCACCCGTGCGATGTCGCGACCCGCGAGCAAGGTCTCCGCGCTCCGGGCCAGCAACTCGCCCACCGTCTGCACCTGCGCTGTGCGGGCATCGCGCAGCGTCTCGCGATGCGTGTACAGTGCCCACCACGCGCTCCCGGCGACAGCGCCGAGCAGGATCGCGGCGGCCCCGAGACCGGCGGAGGCCACCAGCGACTCGCCACCCCCGAGCAGCCTTCTCGTCCAGGGTACCCGTGTTACAGCGTTGCCAATCTGTGTGGCGGCCAAGAGAGCACTCCATCGTTCGCGATCGGAACCGTGGATCGCTACACAGGTAATCGGTCGTTGGGCCTCTCACTTGAGCCTGCCGCGCAACAGGGTTTCCGCCACTTTTCGGCCCCAGAGCCCCTTTCCCCGTTCGTGGTCCGAGAACAGCGCGCCTCGCGTGCATCAGTGGACCCACCTGCCGTGCTCGCCGATGCAAATACGTTCCCTGCCGCTTCCGTTCCACCTCACCCCTCTGAGGGCATCAGCGCCATGACCTGCGCACACGCCGCCACCCCCCGACGCACGGCCTTCTCGCTCATCGAACTGGTGGTCGTGGTCGTCATCATCGGGATCATCGCTGCCATTGCGGTGCCGCGGATGTCCAGCGCCGCGACGCAATCAAAGGTCGCCGCGCTCCGCTCCAGCCTTTCCACACTCAACCGCGCTGCGGACCTGTACATCGTTGAGCACGGCGGCCTGCACCCCGCCCAGGACAGGACGGGCGCGCTCACCGATGGCGACCAGCTCGTCATCCACCTTGTGGAGAAGACCGACGAGTTCGGCAGCCCTGCGGGCATCTTCGGTCCCTACCTCCGGCAGATGCCCCCGAACCCCTTCAACGGGCTGGCGACCGTGCGCGTGGATGGCGCTCCCGCCGGTGCAGGGACGCACGGCTGGCGGTACAACACCGCACGCCGGGTGTTCGTGGCCGATGGAGTCGATGCCGCGGCCGATGTCGCCGTGATCGAGGCCGTCAAGCCGCCCGTGGATGCCGCCGCAGCCGCTCTCGATGAGGGCAGGTAGAGGCGACACATGTCCGCGTCCGGATAACTTCTGGTCCCACGGCCGCTACGCCACCCCAGGTCCGGGAAACTCAAAGCCAACCGCCCGCGCGGTCGATAGTCACGCGCTCCGGGTCCCAGAACTGCGAGCCGGTTTCTTCTTTGAAGGATGGATACATGCCCGAAGCCAAGTTGACGACCACCGTGATCGGGCCAGACACCCACATCAAGGGTGAGATGGTCTTTGACTCCACCGCCCGCATTCTCGGCACGTTCGAGGGCCGCATCGTCGCTAAGGGCGAGGTCCAGATCGGCGAGGGAGCGGCGTGCAAGGCCAGCATCGAGGGAAGCAGCGTCATTGTGGACGGCGTGGTCGAGGGCGATGTGACCGCACGCGACCGTGTGCAACTCAACAATCGCGCACGGGTCATCGGCGATGTCACGGCGACCACACTGGTCGTCGCCGAGGGCGCATCCTTTGTCGGACATTGCCGCGTCGGCGGCGATGCGGGCAAGGGCGCACCCCCAAAGGTGGCCGACAACACCGCGCTCTCCCCCGATGCCCGGCGCGCAAGGGCCGCAAGCCCGGTGCAGAGCCGGCCCGCGGACCTCGAAGCAACCCTCGCCGGGCTCGAAGCCCGGCTCTCCGGGCTCACGCGTTCCCGGCCGACGGAGTCGGCCACTCCCAACGGCCGCGACCCGCACGAGGACTGAGTCCCGCGAAGTCGCCTGATCGATCGGTCGCGGCCCTCCCACCGGTTCGGACGCGCCATCGTCCCCGCGCAAGGCAAGGAGCGCGGGAGTATCGCCGCGCGCTCCACGAATCGATGCCAACGCCCGCACCACAACACTCGCCGCGCACGGTCACCTGCTATCACTGCCGGCGCCGGTTCGATGTCCCCGGCAGGGCCATGTCGATCTCCTGCCCGTGGTGCTCGCGAAGAGTCACCCTCGACGACCTCTTCGTACGGGACCGATGCTGGACGAGCCGCCTGCAGACGTGCGGCCGGATCGTGGTCCACCGGCGCGGCCTGGTGAATGCGCGCGTGATCGAGGCGATGGAAGGAATCGAGATTCAAGGAAGCGTTGAAGGAAGCGTCGTTTCCGGGGGGCCGGTGGTCCTCGGTCCGGGAGCGCGCCTGCGGGGCGACCTCGCCGCGCCGAGCGTCAGCATTGCCAGCGGTGCGATCATCGAGGGCGGCCTGCTCCGCATTGCTGCGGGCCTCCCTCCGGCCCACGATGCTCCGCGCTCTCGCCCCGGTTCCGCCCACGCGCAAAACGCAACAACGCCGGACGTTGTCGCGCATCCGGCGTTGCGTGTGAGGTGGTAGAAGTTGGGTGACGCGGCTCACCTGAGCGCCGTCTGCACGCCCCAGTCCGCCCGCGCCTCCTGCATCGCCAGTTGCTCGATGAGTTCGAGCGTGGCGGGGTGGTCATCGCCGAGTTCGCGGGCCTCGTTCGCCGCGTCGAGGGCGTTGCTGTGATCGCCCGCGAGCGCGGAGATCGCCGCGACCATGAACGCCGCGTCCTTCTCCTCTACCGCGGCCCGGGGCGGGTTTCGGTACACCGTCAGTGCCCACGTCGCCCGCTGGAGTTGGTAGCGGTCGAGGTCGGTCTGGCCTGGCGCAAACGACTCCGGAGCATCCAGCACCGCCTGACGCGTTGCATCGATGGCGGTCTGGTAGTTGCCGCGCATCGTGCTGTACACGGCCTCGTCGAACTCGACTTCCGGGTCAACCGCCGCGGCCTGGATCAGCCCCAGCGCACCGGCCGTCTCGTTCGTCTCAAACGGGTAGACAGGCGTGGCCGACGACCACGGATCGCAACCGCCAACCGACCAGCCCCAGACCGGGCGTTGCCACCAGCCGTAGCGCGGGGCGCACCGGTCGTAGGCGCGATACGGATAGCAGCCCGTGTAGCCGTAGTCGTAGGGGTCATAAACGCGCGCTGAGCCGTAGCCGTAGTTGAAGCCGACGTACGAGGACGAACCCGAGAAGCCCAGCGAGATGCTGAAGGAATCGTCGTAATAGGTCGGCGGGCAGTACGCGGGCGCGCAATACACCGGCGGGCAATAGGTGTAGCGAGAAGGCCCGAAGTAGGTGTAGGTCGGCGGACAAGGGACGTAGTAGCGAGTGCTGTACCAGGGGTCGTACGACGAATAGGCGATCGAGATGCTGGGGCCGCAATAGGACGGCCCTGAGTAATACGAGTATGGCCGGTAATACGGGCCGCTGAGACTCGGCGCGCAGTAGCCGGTGGCGTATGACACATACGAGCGATCGTGACGCGAGTAGCCATCGCGTCCGTAGTCATTGCGGCCGTAGCCATCGTCGCGGTAGTCGTGCCCGTACGAATCGTCGGAGTAGTCATCGCCGTGCGACCGAACCGGGCGCACCAGACCGTTGCTCCGAGCGAGCCCGCTGTCATGCGTGTTCCCCTTATGAAGCACGGTCGGTGTGGCCGCGGCCGCAGCGCGCACCAGACCGTTGGACCGTTTCACATTCGCTTGGCCGCCCGCTCTGCGAGCGCCGTTCCCAGCCTTGGGCGACTTGGGAACATCGTTGCCGGCGACCGGGTTCGCAGGTATCGCCTTGACAAGTCCGTTCCCCGGCTTGGGATCGCGCGAGGGCTCGTGCTTCTTCACAATCTTGCCGGGTTGCGTCCCCTTGGGCACTTCCGGCCTGGCCGACACGACTGGCGGCTTGGGCGCAGGAGGCACCACAACGACCGTCGGCCGCTTCGGGGCCGGGGCAGGCACCGACGGCGTCGAAGGAACAGGCTTGTTCAGACCGTTCTTGGGACGCTGCACCTTTGGCGCATCCGGGGCCGCGGGAACCCTTGTGGGCGCATCCGGCCGCTTGACGATTACCGCAGGAGGAGTGGACTTGGGCGCAGGCCTATCTGCCTTGGGATTCGGCGCGGCGGGCCGATCCGCTTTGGGCGCGGGCGCGGCGGGACGATCCGCCTTCGGCGCGGGCGCGCCGGGCCGATCCGCCTTGGGCGGGGGAGCAGGGGGCCGATCCGCCTTCGGCGCGGGCGCGCCGGGACGATCCGCCTTGGGCGCGGGCGCAACCTGCTTGGGCTGCCGATCAACAACACGCGGAGCCGGTGCAGGCGCGGGCACTGCGGGACGGGGCGCTACCACTTCGCGTCGAGAGGGTTCCTGACGTGGGGCGGATCGCGGCTGAGGGTTGCCCCCATTCTCCGGGCGCGACTGCTGTCTCGGCTGCTCCTGACGAGGCTGATCCGCCTGCTGCTGCCGGGGTGCCTGATTTCGCGGCGCTTGGGCCTGCGGTGCTCGAACCTGCGGCGATCGCGTTTGCGGTGCCCGTTCCTGGCGCGGGGTCGATGCGGGCCGCTGGGAGCGATTGTCGGAGTTGCTCCCGCCGCCGCCGTCTCGTCGGACGCTCTGCTGGGCGTTCGACGCGCTCACCAAGCCCGCCGCAGCAATAACCGCCGCGGCGAGACGCCAACCACTGACGCTGTTCTTTGTATGTGCCATGGGCCGCCTCCTGGGCGGGCCGAACCGTGTACGCACTCTGTTTGCGGGGTGCGTTCCGCGGGGCGGCGCAAGTTGCCCGTCCCTTACTTCAATTCTATGGCCTCCACCGTCACAGGATGCACCCCCCCGTCGCGGATGGCAACCCCTTATTTGACAGTATTTTCCGGCGCGGCGATGAACACGTCCACCACCTGCCCCGGGAAAAGAATCGGACGGTCCCCCGGCAGAACCTCAAACACGACCTCGATCACGCGCGTGTCGATGAGTTCGGTGTTGGAGTTGGTTATCTGGGACTTGGGGGCGGCCAGCGGCTCAATCCGGATCATCCGGAGGGTGATCTCGCGCGGGTCCTGGCCGCGCACGCGTGCCCTCCCCTCCGCCCCGTCGCGCAGCATGGGCGCATCCTCTTCATCCACTTGCGCCCGCACATGCAGCGTTGTCAGGTCGCCCAGCACGACCGCCGGGAGGCCGCCGCCGATGCCGGTGTACTCGCCCGCATCGATGTTGCGCTTCAGGATCGTGCCTTGGCGGAGCGCACGCACCGTCAGGTTCTCCAGTCGCAGTTCGATGGCGCGCATCTCGGCCTCGCGCTGCATGAGCGTTGCCCGCGCGACATCGATATCCGGCTTCCACGGTCCTGCAAGGAGCCGATCCAGGTTCGCCTGCGCAGCCGAGGCCGATGCACGCGCGAACTCGACGGCGAAGCGCTGGCGGTCGATCTCATCAGGTGTCGCAGCGTTCCGCTCCGATGCCGCGTTGAGTTTGGCGTAGCGATCCTCGGCATCGTTCAAGCGAGAGCGTGCCTCATCCGCCGCTGCGCGCAGGGGCGGGATGTCCTCCGCTCGCGGCGAGGACTCGATGCGTACAAGTTCGGCCGCCGCGGCGTCGCGTGCCCCCACCGCGCGGAGATGATCCGACCGCACGGCCGTGTCGTCAAGCCGAAAGAGTTTGTCGCCGGCGTTCACGCGTTGTCCCACGTCGGCGAACACCTCCGCCACGCGCCCCGGCTCGGCCGCAGCCACCTCGGTCTCGCGTCCCGCCGTCTCGACGAGGCCCAGCCCGGCGATGCCGCGCGGGAAGGGGTTCACGCTCGGGGGCGAAGCGGGCGGGGGCGAGGGAATGTTGCGCTTGGCCGTTGCAACAACGTAGATGATCAGGCACAGCCCGACGATCGAGAGCAGGATGGAGAGACGCTTGAACATTGCGGATCAGTCTGTTCTCTGGTGGCACTCGGGCTTTGGTGGCACCGCTTCCTTGGTGGCACCGCTTCCTTGGTGGCACCGCTCTCCGGAGCGGTGCTTGCCACAGTCAATCCTACGTCCCTGGCTCCTCTGGCTCAGGCGCAAACCGCGGCGTGTGTGCCGCCTCATCCATCGTGTGCTTGCTCAGCGTGCTCTTCAGGAGCCCGTCCTCCATCTCAACGATGCGGTCGGCGTAGTGAAAAATACGGGTGTCGTGCGTAACGACGATCACGCAGCGACGGTGGTCCTCATCGGTCTTGGACCGGGCCGTCTGGTGGATCAGGTCCATCACGATCTGCCCGGTGTGCCCGTCGAGGCTGGCCGTCGGCTCATCGCACACGATCAGGCGCGGCTCGCCCACCAGCGCCCGCGCGATCGCCACACGCTGCTGCTGGCCGCCGGAGAGTTGCGAGGGGAGCGCCTTGGTCCGGTCGCCGAGTTTGACGCTCGCCAGCGCCGCCGCGGCCCGCTCCATCGCTTCGCGCATCCGCACGCCCCGGATGAGCAGCGGCACCGAGACGTTCTCAATGACGCTCAGCGTGGGAATGAGGTTGAACTGCTGGAAGACAAAGCTGACCAGCCCGCCGCGACGGATCGTTCGCTCGTTGACGCTCAGGTCGCTCCAATCGACACCAAAGAGTTTCGCCACGCCGCTGTCGGCATCGAGCACGCCGGAGATGATCGACACCAGCGTGGTCTTGCCGCACCCCGAAGGACCGACGAGCATGACGAGTTCGCTCTTGGCCACCGACAGGTCCACGCCGCGGAGGGCCCGGACGGCTGTTGCGCCCGCGCCGAAGGATTTGGTGACGGCGCGGAGTTCGACCGCCAGCGACTCGCCGGTGTTGCCCATCCGCACGGAAGTTTTCGTCGTGAGCGAGCTCACTTGAACACCACCGCGGGTTCGAGCGTGATGACGCGGCGCAGGCTCAGCAGGCTGCCCAGGCCGATGCAGACCATCATGCCCACGAACGTGAGCAGCAGGAGTTGCCAGGGGAAGTAGGGGGCCAGTTCCGCGCCGGGCCTGCGCCCCTGAAGCGAGAACAGCCCCGCCGGCCCGCACCCGATGCCAAAGCCGATCAGCCCGACCACGCCCGCCTGCAGCAGCACCATGCGGACAAGCACCGAGTTGCGCGCGCCCATCGCCTTGAGGACCGCGAAGTGGCGCAGGTTCTCGAGCGTGAACTGGTAGAAGATCGCCGCGGTGACGGCCAGACCCACGACGAACCCGAGCAGCACGGTAATGCCGAAGTTGATGCCGATGCCTGTTTCGTACAGGATGAAGCCGATGGTACGGCTGGTCATCTCCTCGGGCGTGAACGCGCCAAGCCCGGTGAACTTGCGGATATCCGCGGCCACGACCTCGCGGTCCAGTCCTTCCTTCACGCCCACGAGGATAAACGTTACCCGCTCCCGCCCCACAGGCGTAAAGCGCACCGCGTTGTCGAAGGTCGTGTACACGATCGCGTTGGACTCGAACCCCAGTTTGGCGCGGCAGAAACCGACGATCACCGCGCGCTTGTCGTTGAGGCGCAGAACATCGCCGATCTTGGCGTTGTTGAGTTTCGGGCGCGAGGACTCCTCCACCAGCACGGTGTCGGGTGCGCGCAGGTCCTCCAGCGACCCCTCGACCATCTCCGGCGGCTGACCGATGAGGGTGGAGCGGTCGATTCCGATGAGTTGCACCCGCTTGAACGTGCCGTCGCGGAACTCGACGTTCGCGTAGTTGCTGAACATCGGCTCGGCCCAGGCAACGCCCGGCACGCTCCGCACCCGCCCCACGAACTGGTCGCCCACCGGACGCGTTTCAAGGATGTAGCGAGTGCTCGGATCGACGACCCAGAGGTCCGGCTGGCCGACATTCTGCAAGACGCCGGTGGAGCGGATCACCAGCCCGAGAAAGATCGAGCCTTGCTGGGCTATGAGGAGCGTGGCGAACGACAGGCCGCAGACCAGCGCGAGGTACTTCCCCCGGTCCCGCAGGAGCATCCACAGCGCGATCTTGTACATCCCGCCCAACGTGTGTGCTCCAGCCTGCCTTACCGCCGCCATCAACCCGCCGCGGGCAACCGTAGCCGCGGGCCGGGGCCGACCCCCTGCTACGCGAAAACCGAATTCATCCGTAGCGCGCGGCGCAGGTCCGCGATCTGGCCGCAGTGCGTGCCGTTGTGGAAGACCATCCGCGCCACCGCAGCCCAGGCGGGCACATCGAGCGCTCCCCATTTCACCAGTTTGTCGAGCGCGGCATCGTCCGCGCTCCCCACCGTGGCCGCCAGACGGTCGATTGCACCGCTGAAAATGTTGACGCACCGTTTCATCGGCGGGAACGTCGCGGGATCACACCCGGGCTTGGAGCCGAAGCACACCGCCTCGGTATCGAATCGGTGAGAGTCGCCGCGCCCCGATCCCTTGAAAAAGTCCGATTCCGGCGGCGGCGTGTCGTCGATCTTTTCGGCCGCGCGATGCATCGTGAGAGCGAGGTGGCCGAGCGTCCACGCGACATGGTTGGGCATGTCGGGCGGCTGTTTCGTGTGGTTGGTGTCGTCAAAGCCCGCGAGGTACCGCCTGAGCAGTTCGCGGCTGAGCAACACGCTGTCGGCGAGGGTCTGGGCGCGGGTGGTCATTCTGCTCCGTTGTCGAGGGTTGTTCAAGCCGAAAACATTCACCACGGAGCACACGGAGAACACTGAGCGGAACCACTTGTAGGGAATACGGCGATTCCGCACCTCCATCCAGTCCATCTCCTGCTCCGTGTTCTCCGTGCCCTCCGTGGTAGTCCTGTCAGAACCGCTTCATGACATCGCGTTCCACAGGCGGTCGCAGCCCGAGGATCGCCCGCGCGATCGCCAGGTCCGCCGCCCGCGTGATCTTGATGTTCGAGGCCTCCCCCTGCACCACCACCACATGCGCCCTTGCGCCCGCCGTTTCCCCCAGCCGCTCGACCAACTGCGCATCGTCCGTCGAGTCGAGGTTCTTCTGCGCGTACGCCCGCCTGAACAGCCCCGCCTCGAACACCTGCGGAGTCTGGATCGCCATGATCCCGGCGCGATCGACCGTCTCGACCACCACATGCGCCCTTGCGCACGCCGACGTATCGGTCCCGAGGATCGCCGCGACCGCGTCATCGGCCTTCGCCGCGACTTCTTCGCCCACGCGCTTAAGCGTGTCGGACACGCTCACGCCGGGGACAACCGCGTTGTGCCCCGCCGCCGCGGCCTCGAAGAGCCGATCAATCAGTTCTACCGACACGCACGGTCGCGCAGCATCGTGTACCGCAATGTGCGTGGCCGAGTCGGGCACCAGCGCCAGCGCGTTGCGGACGCTCTCGTAACGGTGCATTGCGCCGCCCTTGCACATCTTCACCCCGAACAGGCCGAGTTTGTCGGCATGGCGCGAGGTAAACTGCGCAAACGCCGCGGCATCGGCCGGCCCGGCGACGATCACATGCGACACGAGGTCGTGCTTGGTGAACAACTCGACCGTGCGGTGCAGGACCGGCCGCCCGCCCAGGTCCTCATCGAGTTTGCTCCGCTCAGACCCAAACGACTGGCCCTCCTGATAGCGGCGCGAACTCCCCGCGGCCGGAATGATGACGGCGATCTCCATGCGTGAACGGTAGGGCACGGCCATTTGGCGCATCGTCCTCTTGTCCGGCGGAGCCCGCGCGGTTACGCCCGGGCACACTCGTCGTCAGATAGCGAGGGTGTCTTGGGTTGCTGGCGCGGAGAGCGACTTCGCGAACTCCCGCTGCGCCGCTGCCGCGGCGAACGGCGAAAGGCGACGGCGGACAAGCAACGCCGTCGTACCAAGCGCGAGCACACAGCCGAACAGGCACAAAAAGGCCACCATGGAGACGACTTCAAGGGATCGTAACCTGGTCGCGTTTGGTCCAATCGCCTCATCGTACAAGAAGTAGGCAAGGACTACTGCTACGCAGGGAACTGCGGTAACGCGAAGCACGCTGATCGTCTTTCGCAATCGTGGTGAATGGCATTGATGGGCCAGATCGCGGATTGGGCTGAAACCCGTGTATGTACGGAGAAGCCATACGAGCAAGGTAAGCACCACAACTGCTCCTTGGCCGACCGCGAGACTACCCGAGGGCACGCCTTGCACTGTTCTGAAGCAGTGTACTGCGCCGAACATCATGTAGAGTGCAACGAAAGTGGATGCCAATGCGGAGAGCCTTCGTTGGGCAGTGCTCGATAGCACGCCCCGGGGTCTCAGACACTTTGCCAACATTCGCCATCCAATGAACGACGCGATGGTGAAAGCGCTACCGACAATCGTTGCAGGGAGGAGGATAGACAAGACCTGCGCAGTCGACATGTAGCCCCAATTGAGCCAGAGGACAACAAGGAGTGTCTGTCCCGCGGCGATCCAAACTGTGCCCGCGATCATCGGCAACGCGATGAGGAGTAGCGATCGACGTAGCAGCTTCAACTCTGTTCCAGACATGACCGCCAAGGGCTCCAGCGACTCAAGTGTTCGCGCAATCTCCGTCCCGCACTCCGGGCACTTTTGATCGCTCATCAGCCCGGCGAGGTCGTACAGACACTTCACGCACGGGAGCGGCCCGTCGATCCGCCGCGGCTCAGATGTCGCGCTGTCCATCACCGGATCCTCTTCTGGCAGGTGGTTCTCACGCTCACCCCTGCATGGTAACCGCTTGAATCCCGCCGCCGCAAAGGACCAGAGCAGGAGGAACTCAGAGAAGCAGAGCGAGCAGAGTCGAGCAGAGCAACGGCACGAGATTGATTCCTGATGAACGCTATCTCCGAGTCTTCTCTGCTGCCCTCTGCTATCTCTGCTCCCTCTGAGTTCCTCTTGTGTTTGTATGCGCACCGAACAGTCCCTTCCCCGCCATCTCCCGCTCGTGCTCGAGCAGCCACTCCTTCCGCCAGATGCCCCCGCCGTAGCCCGTGGCGCTGCCGTCCGCGCCGATGACGCGATGGCACGGGATCAGTATCGCCAACCGGTTGTCGCCGTTGGCCCGCGCGACAGCGCGCGTCGCCGTGGGCCGGCCGATCTGCCGCGCAATGTCCAGGTACGAGCGTGTCGTGCCCGAGGGGATCGCACGCAGCGCATCCCACACCCGCGACTGAAACTCCGTTCCCGGCGATTCAACTGTCGCCGTGAACGTCGCCGAGCGCCCCGCGAAGTACGCCCCGAGTTCCCGTTTCAACCTCTCAAGGTGCGTGTTCGTGCCCGGCCGCACGATCCCCGCAACTCTTCGCCGCAGCGTCGCGATCTGTGTCGCCAGCGCACGCCGATCGACAAACTCGAGCAGGCTTACCCCCGCATCGCTCGCCGCGCCGAGCATCGGACCCAGCGGCGTCTCCACCCAGCACGCAACCAACTCCCGCGGCTGCTGTGGGCCATCGCCCGCGCGGGCCTTCCCCGGCTGCGGGTGGGGTGGGGCACCGAAGATGTTCTCGAACGCCTCGCGGAAGCCACTCTCGGATTCGTACCCCGTCTTCGCGGCCACGCGCCCGACCGATGTCCCCTCGCGGATCATCTTCATCGCCTCTCCCATCCGGCGTGCCCGGCAATACGCCTGGAACGTCATCCCGTAGTTGGCCTTGAACCAGCGGGAGGCCCGCTCGGGCGCGATGCCCATAGCGCGGAGGTCGTCCCCGCTCACCCGCCGGTCCTTGCTCGCTTCGACCGCCGCGACGATCAGCGCGACCCACTCCGGCCTCACCGCACCGGCGTCAAGGGGCTTGCACCGCTTGCACGGTCGGTAACCCGCGTGCATCGCCTCGCGTGGGGCGGCGAAGAACTCGACGTTCCGGCGGAGCGGCTTCCTCGCGCCGCACCCAGGCCGGCAGAAGATTCCCGTCGTGCGGATCGCAGCGACAAACACACCGTCCAGCGACGTGTCGCGCTCCACCAGTGCCCGGAACATCTCGTCCTCGTTCGGCCTCGCGGTCATGGCATCATTGTCGCACGCGCTGGGGCAAGAGCCACCGGCGGATCGACATTGAACTCGTTCTTTGCCGCTGACATTCAGGTCAGTGTTATGGCCGTCAGGTCAGTGCTGCCTGGCCCGCGCCCCCACGACCGTCGTGGTCATCGTGCTTGTCGCCGCCTCGTACGCCTGCACGCACTTGGCCGCGGCCCCGTCCCACGTCAGTTTCCGCAACTCAAACGACCCGTGCTCACGGAGCGTCTGGCTCAGCGGCGGGTGGCGCAGCACCGCCACGATCTTGTTCGCGATGTCGTCGATGTCCCAGAAGTCCACCTTGAGCGCGTGCGTCAGCACCTCCGACACGCCCGATTGCTTGCTGATGATCACCGGAGTGTCGTTGCGCATCGCCTCCAGCGGCGCGATCCCGAACGGTTCCGACACGCTGGGCATCACATAGCAGTCCGCCATGCGGAACACCTCATCTACCTGCTTGCCCCGCAAAAATCCGGTGAACGAGAAGCGGTGCCCGATCCCCAGGGCCGCGGCCTCTTCGATCGAGCGGGTGTACATGTCCCCGCTCCCGGCCATGATGAACTTGGTGTTGGGCACCTTCTCCAGCACGCGCTTGGCGGCGCGGACAAAGTACTCCGGCCCCTTCTGCATGGTGATGCGCCCCAGGAAGAGCACGATCTTGTCGCGCGCCTCGATGCGGTCGGCACCCTTGGCCGCCGCGGAATCCGAGTCGATGCCGTTGTACACCACCCCGACCTTCGCCGGATCGATGCCGTAGCGCTTGGTGCAGAGGCTCTTGGTGAGTTCGCTTACGGCGATCACGCGCATGGCCGCGTGCATGCCGCGGCGCTCGATGTCGTACACACGCTGGTTGGGGTGGTCGCCCGCGCGATCGAACTCGGTGGAGTGGACATGCACGACCAGCGGCTTGCCGCTGATGCGCGCGATCCATTGGCCCGCCGGGAAGGTCATCCAGTCGTGGGCGTGGACGACATCGAACCGCTCGTGCCGGCCCAAAGCAACGACCAGGCGCGCGTAGCGCTCCGCGTTGTCCACCATGTCGCCCTCGTACCCGGCACCGGCCCCGCCGACTCCGGCGGAAGCCCCGTGGATGACCTGGGGATCGACACCCTCAGGCCAGACGAGCGGCGCGCCATCCGGTCCGAGCACCGGCAAGCCGTCGGGTCCGATCGCGGGCGTGCCCACGGTGGCGGCGCGCGCATGAACCGGGGCCGCGGCCTTGGCACCAAACTCCGGGTACGGGCTGGAGAACGATGCCGGGAGCGCGTGAAAGGTCGCACGCGCAAACTCGGGCATGGTGTACGAGTCCGCGCCCACAAACGCGCCCGTATTGCCTAATCCAGGAGAACCCGCGCCGGTCGCTGCCGCGCCCACGCCGCTCCCGCTGCCCGCCGCACGCGCCACAGGCGCATCCGGCGGCAGCGCGCGGATCGCCTCGGGGCTGAGCAACCGGATATGCGATGACTTGGACTGATCGACCGGCTTGGGCAGGATGAACACGACCTCGTGCCCGAGACGGTCGAGCGCTTTCGTCAGGCCGTAGCACGCGGTGCCAAGGCCCCCTGCGATGAAAGGCGGGAACTCCCATCCGAGCATGAGGACGCGCATGGCTTACTCGTCCTCGCCGCTGGACTCCATGTCCCCCAGCCGCCGGAAGCACGCCTCGTACGCCAGCAGACACTTGGCCGCGACTGCCGCGGCATCAGGTGAATCAGCCTTGACGGGGAGCGGCGAGCGAAACGTGTACAACTTGTCCGGGCTGCGGAAGTGCTCGAAAGTCAGCGTGCCCCCCTCATAACCAAGGTCGTACAACTCCTCGTCCAGAAGTTCCTCGAGTTTGTCCCCGGTGTTGACGAGGTGCGCCTCGATCGACTGGCTCAGCCACCGGTTGTCCGTCACCAGCGAGACCCACAGTTTGCCGACCTCCTCATACAACCGGTACTCCGCCGGTTCCGCGGCATCCTTCGCCGCGGCGGCGAGCATCGGGGGATGCGTTTCCGAGTTCACCCCGGCTGCCTTCAACTCGACCGAGCCGAATGCGTCGGCCCGCGACACGATGACCCGAACCGCCTCAAAGAGGCGGGTCACGGCCGGATTGGCGTGGGATCGGGAAGAACTCATAGTGGGCATCTGGGCCGGAGTTTAGGCGCGGGCAATGCCTACTCCTCGGTCAGCACGCCCAGGTAGCGCTGATACCGGTAAACGCGGTCGCGATCACGGCCGGAGGTTTCGCGCAGTATGTCCAGCCCGCTGAGCGTTGCAATCGCCTTCGCCGCAGTCGGCTTGGTCGTCTTGAGCAGCCGTGTGACCCGCGCGACCGTCACCACCGGATGCGATGGAAGCAGTTCAAGCAATCGCATCGTAGGCACCGTTGCCCCCGAGGTCGCCAGCAGCCTTCGTCGATCCGCTCCCACCAGTGCAAACAGCCGCGTCGCCGCCGATACACCGTCATCCGCGGCGATGCGCACACACTCCAGGAAGAACGCTGTCCAGCCCTCCCAGTCGCCCTCGGTGCGCACGGCCGCTAGCCGCGCGTAGTACTCCTGCTGGCGGCGCCTGATCGCCACGCTCAGATACAGAAGCGGCGAGCGCATCAGGCCCCAATGCTCGATCAACAGTGTGATCAGCAATCGCCCGATGCGGCCGTTCCCGTCAAGGAAAGGGTGGATCGTCTCGAACTGCACATGGGCCAGTCCGGCGCGAACCAACGGCGGCAGCGCGTCGGGTGCGTGGATCCACCTTTCGAGATCCGCCATGCACGCCGCAATCACGTCGGCTGGCGGCGGCACAAACCTCGCGTTCCCCGGGCGTGTGCCGCCAATCCAGTTCTGGGATCGTCTGATTTCGCCCGGCAACTTGCCTTTGCCCCGGACACCCTTCATGAGGCGCTTGTGCGCAGCGCACAGCAACCGAGTGCTCAAAGGCAAGCCCTTTGCGCTGGCGATCTCCCGCCGGGCGATCGTCAGCGCATCGACATAGTTGCACACCTCTTGAACATCGTGGGGGTCGGCCGCCTCGTTCGTCGCCTCGAACGCCGCGACATCCTCCAGCGTCGCCTGGGTTCCCTCGATCTGTGACGACAGTACTGCCTCTTTCCGGACAAAGCCGTAGAGAAACCACTGCGTATCCGGCACCATCGCCGCGGCCACATTCAGGCGGTCGATCGCGGCGAGCGCCCGTCCATGGGCCAACTCCAGCGCGCCGTCGATCATCAGCGCCGGATCGGCAGGCGGTAGAGGTGCGGGCATAAACGCTCGGACTTCATCTCCCGCGAATGTGGTCACGTGATATGTGCCTGTCCGGCGCTGCATGGCGGGGAAAGTCCTCTTGACCAGTGTCGGCCACTGGTAAAGCATTCTTTACCAGTGAGCGGCATAAAGCAAGTCTGCTTTATCAACAATGACGAGGAGGACTACCCCAACAGCCCCACGCCCCTGAACTCATGTCGCGGCAGCACCGCCTTGATGTTCTCGTTGCCCAGGAACGTCCCCACCACCTCGCCGAGAACATCGCGGAAGTCGGTGGTGTGCAGCAGGTCGCGCCGCTCGTGCAACTGGTCCGGCGCGAGGCCCGGCCAACTGCTCACAACCTTCCGCGCCGATGAATCGCCCGCGCCCCTGGCCAGCGTGTGCCCGCGCTGGACCGCCCCGCCCACCAGGAACATGCAGTTCGCCCAGCCGTGGTCGGTCCCGCCCGTGCCGTTTTCCGCGGCGGTGCGCCCGAAGTCCGTGAGCGTCGCCACCAGCACATCGTTGGTTCGGTCGCCCAGGTCGCGCGTGAACGCCGCTACCGCGTCGCCGAGTTGCTGCGCGAGGTCGCCCAGCGGACCCGTGCCGCCGCGCCCCTGGTTCTGATGCGTGTCCCAGCCGCCCAGGCTGACTTCCACGACTTCAAGACCCAGGTCCGCCTTGATGAGGCGTGCGACCTGTTTGAGTTTGTCGCCCAGCGGCGTGCGCGGGTACTCGGCGGCGGGCTTGTACTCGCTCTGCGTCACCGCTCGTAGTTGCTCCAGACCATCAAGCGTTGCGCCCGCCGTCTGCGCGAGCAGGTCGGTCGCTGCGGAGTGCTCGCTTGCCGCGCCCGAACCGTGGACCCCGTACGCGTGCTCCAGAGCCGCAGCAACGGTCTTGGGATCCACCTTGCGCGAGGCCGGCAGAGTCAGGTCATCAAGCCCGCGCACCGCGAACGCCGACGCCTTCCCCTGCATGATCCGGGGCAGTGTGTCGCCTAGCGACACAGCGCGCAGCACCGCGCCTTCCTTGCCCGTCGAGGTCGCCAGGTGCCGGTTCAGCCAGCCGTCGGAGTTGATGGTGTTCCCCGCGACGCCCGTCTCCCAGGTGTCCTGCTCCTCAAAGTGCGAGCGCGTGTTGCGGTCGTAGCCGACCGCGTGCGCCGCGACAGCCAGTTGTTCATCGAACAGCGGCTTGAGCGCGGACAAGCGCGGGTTGAGGCCGAAGAAGCCGTCCAGGTCGATCGCGCCCGACCCCGTTTCATTCGATGACGCCCCCGGGCGGGCGACGGAGAGCGACTTCCGCAGCGAGTAGTAATGGCTGTCGCCGTGCGGCACGACCAGGTTCAGGCCGTCAGCCCCGCCGCGGAGGAAGATGCACACCAGCGTGCGCCCGGCCTTGACCGTTCGCGGCCGGATCCCAAGGCCGCCGGCCGACGCCAGCGCCGGCGCGATCCCGAGATAGGTGAGCGCAGCGCCGGTCGATTGCAGAAAGTAGCGGCGGGTCAAATGCATGGACTGTCTCCTTCACCACTCACCACTCACTACTTCAGCCCCGCCTCCGGCAACTGCGCGATAAACGTCGCCACCGCGCGGATGCGCTCGTCCCGCTGCCCGGTGGTACCGGAGAGTACGTCGCTCGCCGCGCCGAAGGACCGTTCACTCAGCACCCGCCCCGTCAGCCGCAGCGCGACGGTGTCGATGATCCGGCGGGCCTCCGCATCGGTCGGCGCATCGTGCTTGCTGTCCACATGGCGAAGTTCGCCGGGCACGAACGAGGCGAGTTGCCACTCGGCCTTTCGGGCCAGTTTCCAGCGCTGGAGCATCGCGTTTGAGGACATCGAGTCGGCATCCGGCTCGGGGTAGCCGTCGGGCGTGGCCCGCTCGAAGAGCCCTCGCCCCGAGGACTGCATGAACTCACCCACCGCGTGCGCGTTGGTCTCGCCGGTGATTCGGGCCAGCCGCACGCCGTAGTCGAGCGGGTGGGCGACCCGCCGCGCCGCCGCCTCGCGCCAGAACGCCGGGTGCTGAGCCATGTCGCGCAGCACCGCCTGCATCTCGCCGCTCGTGCGCATGAACGTGCTCGTCAGGTCTTCGACCAGGTCATCGGGCGCGGGCGAGCAGCAGTAGTGCTCGGCGAGTTGTCGGCACACAAACGATGCCGTCGACGGATGGGACGCCAGCAGTTCAAGCGCGGTCCCGACACGCGCGTAGCGGTCCCGCGCGGGTGCCTCGGGGAACTCAAAGCCCAGCACCGTCCGCGCGCGCGGGTCGCTCAACGAGGGGTCAAACCGGAACCGCTCAACCGCGACACCCTCCCCCCCCATCCCGGTCCGCCCATCAGCATGGCCCGCGGTGCTCCAGCCCGTAAGCAGGCACGCGAGATTCGTGACGTCCACCTGCGCGTAGCCGCCGTGTACGCCCAGCGCGTGCAACTCCATGATCTCGCGAGCATAGTTCTCGTTGATGCGACGCGCGTACGACCGCTCCTGATCGAGGTATCGCAGCATCGCGGGGCTCGTGGCTGATGCCCTCAGCAGGTCCGCGAAGGGGGCCACGCCCAGACGTGCGAACGCCTCGTGCTCATCGGCCTTGCGCCGTCCCTCCGTCTTGCGGATGTACGTCGAAAAGTGGTTCTCCGCCCAGAGGACAAACCGTGCCCGCACCGGATTCGGAGTCGCGAGCGTGTGGGAAAGCACGCGCCGGACTACGTCGTACTCGCCGCGAGGGTTGGGGAAACGCGCCCCCGCGAGGTCGAGCGCGGCCCGCTCGCCATCGGTGTCGAGTGTCCCGGACAGGTCGTACATCAGGTACCCCGCCTCGCCGCGAACGAAAATCTCGGCAAGGTCACGCTGGCTGGGTCCGAAGGCGAACCGGTCGAGGATTACGACAGCGCGCTCGTAGTCTGTCGGCGATGCGGGCTGCTCGGCCAGGACTTCTACTTTGCGGGCCGCGGAGTCAAACGTCTTGCCATCGTCGTTCCATGCCCGAACCGAGACAGTGTGCGGCCCCGGTGCAATGCCCGTCGCGGTGTACTGCAACACAAACGGTCCCGCGCGTCGCAAGGTGTCCAGCACCACACCCGACGGCTGCCCGTCGATGAGCAGTTCCAGTTTGCGAACTATTGTCGGCGACGATGGCTCGACCACGACCGCGCTCTGGCCGAAGACCTGTGAGACCTTGTCGTTGTCGTGCGGGTATGTCAGGAGCACCCGTTCCTCGATGTCGGGAGCGAGTGTCGGTCGCCTAGCGAGCGATACCGCCGCGAGCCACGCATTGCGGTCGCCCTTGCCCTCCTCATACCTGTCATTGACAAACGACACCAGCAGTCGCTTCGGACCCCGCACAAGTCTCAGCGGCTCGCGCATCTCGACCTCGTGCGGCCCCCACCAACTCGTGGGTACCCGCAGGCTCGCTGCCGCGGGTGGCGGCGGTGTGCCGACATCAAACGGCGCATCGTTCTCAAGAAGCGCAAACTCCAGCACCGCGGGCCCGTCGAAGTTCTGCCCCATTGCCTCGGCCTCGAGCGAGAACTCTCCCTCGAGTTCTTCAGGCAGTGTGAGCACGAGCGTCGTGTTCGAGTGCATCCCCGCGCTAGTGCGCTCCTCGGGCTGCTTCTCGCCTGTTTGCAGCGAACGGGCGTTCTCGCTCCACGCCGGGTCGTGCAGCGTGAACCGGCGGTACGAGTCCATCACCGGCTCAAAGCCCAGGTCCTCGTAGCCGCGCCAACTCAGCCGCTGGTCGGGCGTGCGCGCGGAATCTCCCGAAGCCGATCGCACGACCATGTACACGAAGTTCGTTCCCGCGTGTAACTGCTCGGGCCGCAGGCGGAACCGCGGCGAGTAGGAATACTGGCTCGCGACCTCGCGCCCCTCGATCATCAGCGCAACGCGCGGCACGTCGGCATTCGCGACATCCCTCTCCGCCGCGCGCTGCCAGACCACGCCGCGGAGTTCGATCTCGCCCGGCAGCGTCCGGTGGTCCATCACCTCAGCAAAGGCGACCCGGAGATTTCCCTGGTCGCCGGAGTTTGCCGCCGCAACAGATTCGGGCCATGTCGCCCCGGACGACGAGGTCGCACCCTCGCCGCCCATCATCGACATCATCGTGCTGCCCTGTGGCTCCGCGGGCGCGCTGCCCGACATCGTCATCGTGCCCGCGCCCATCGCACCGTCCATCCCGGCGCTCGCGCTCGCGCTCCCGCTCCCGCTGCCGTCCGCCGCGACTGCGCCGTCCGCCACGCGCAGCAACTCCCACCGATCGAGTTTCAGATTTCTGTCCGCGCCATTGCCCGCGAAGAAGTCATTGGCGAAGTGCAGACGCACCGTGTGCTTGCCCGCCGCCAGCCGGAACGGTATGCCCAGCGACAGTCGGTGCCAGCCCTCCGCCAGCACCGGTCCGGCCGTCACCGGCAGGCTGTCCGCGGCCGATCCCGGATCGACCACAATCCCGACGCTCGGGAGCGTTCCCATCGAGACATCCGCGCCCGCGACGATGGCAAGTTGGTACCAGCCCGGCTCGCCCACCTCGACCGGAAAGCCGAAGCGGGGGTACGTCCCGGCGTTCGAGAAATACTCCCCGCCCGAGGCGCTACCGCCCTTGTGGACCGCGCTGCGGCCGGTCTGCTTCCCGGCCTCGTACGGGTTCGCCTCGTCAAGGCCGTAATCGGCCTCGCACTCTCCGGAGATCAGCGCGGCAGGCTCAGCGCGCACAACCCGCACCACCGTCGGCAGACTCAGCCGCTCGCGCCCGTCCGCCTCGACGATGCGCCCCACCAGCCGTAACTCTCCCTCGGGCAACTCTCCCGCGTCAAACTCAAAGCACGCATGAACGAGCGGGCCATCATCGGGCGTTGTCGCCCGCACCGGGCGCATCGGCTCCATCCCCTGCACCCGCAGCCACGCCCCGCGATCGCCGTGCCCCTCGCCCTCGCTCGCACAAGCAACATCCCAGTACGAAACGCCCACGCTGACCCTGCCCCACACCGCCGCGCCGTTGGCAGGGCCTTCGATGGTGGGCCGGTCCATCTCGACCGCCGCGGCGGCTGGTCGGCTCACTACGCCAACATCCAGATTCGCCGCGCCCATGCGGATGCTCGCCTTCCCCTCGGCGACGGGGCGCGCGACGATGTAGCCGGTGGTCTGTCCGGCCAGCACCCGCGCAGGCGCGACAACCTTCAGGACCGACTCATCGCTGCTGATGGTCTCGATGGTCTGGGTCTGCTCGCCCGGTGTGCCAATCCGGATCGGGATAATCCGGTCCCGCCCGAGCGCAAGAAACTGCTCGGTGGTGAAGAACTCAGGAGCAGCGGTCTGTGCGACCTCGGCGAGAGCGCTGCCGACGGGCGGCTCGCCCGCGCCGATCCCGCCCGCAGCCAGTCCCCATGCGGCCAGGGCACCAATGGCAAACATGTGAGCCTTCATGGTCTCTCCGAGATCAGCCACAGGGCCTGCACAGCGTGTACGCCGAACTAAATATACAGGTTACTTGATGAAGAGTCGCCACTGTTCGCAGACGACACGAGCAGGGTGGGCGTGAGCAATGAGCAAGTGCTGATACTGGGCTGCCCCAAGACTTGTTTTTCCCGCGTACCTCACGTCTTCCGGTCCAGCAGCCTGTAACTCACGGCCTCGGCGATATGGCCCGGCCCGATCGCGTCCGTCCCTTCCAGGTCCGCGATTGTCCGGGAGATCCGCCTGATCTTGTCGTACGCCCTCGCCGACAGGCCCAGTTCCGTCATGGCCTGCCCGAGGATCGTCCGCGACTCCTCGCTCAACGGCGCGAGTTTGTCGAGTTGCCGCCCGCTCAGGCGCGAGTTGGGCGTCATCGCTCCCTGCCGCGCGTTCTGTCTCGCCCGGGCCGCCAGCACCTGCTCGCGCATCTGCGCGCTGCTCGTGCCGATCGGCGCGGCCGAGAGTTGCTTCCACGGAACCGCCGGCGCTTCCACATGCAGGTCGATGCGGTCGATCAGCGGCCCGGACAGTTTGGCCAGGTAACGGTCCATCGCCCGCTTGCCGACCTCGTCGCGCGGGATGTCTCCCTTGGGAGTCGGGTTCATCGCCGCGACCAGCATGAAACTCGCCGGGAACCGCACCGCCGAGTGCGCCCGCGCGATCGTGACGACATGGTCCTCCAGCGGCTGGCGCATCGTCTCAAGCACATCGCGATCAAACTCCGGCAACTCGTCCAGGAACAGCACGCCCCGGTGCGCCAGCGATATCTCCCCCGGTCGCGGCACGATCCCGCCGCCCACAATCGCCGGCGCGGACGAAGTGTGATGCGGCGACCGCACCGGTCGCGTCGTGATGAGCCCCTCGCCGGGCTGCATCTGTCCCGCGGCGGAGTAAATCCGCGTGATCTCCACCGCCTCCTCCGCCGTCAGCGGCGGCAGCACGCCCGGCAACGCGCGGGCCATCATCGTCTTGCCCGTCCCCGCCGGCCCGAGCATGATGAGGTTGTGCGAGCCCGCCGCGGCGATCACGATCGCCCGCTTTACGGCCTCCTGCCCGCGCACCTCGACAAAGTCCACGCTCGCCTCGACCGTCGAGAGCAGCGCACCCACATCCACCGGCGGATGGATACCCGGCGGCAGTGCCCCCGTCAGAATGCCGACAACCTCTGCGAGCGTCGATACGCCGATCGCCTCGACGCCTTCCACCACCGCGGCCTCGGGCGCGTTCTCGCGCGGGACCATCACGCCGCGGAACCCGCGTGCCCTGGCGAGCGCGGCCATGGCGATCACGCCCCGCACCGGGCGCAGCCGACCATCGAGCGCGAGTTCACCGGCGAACAGGAACCGGCGGGCATCGATCGGCTCGGCGTCGGGCGCATCGAGATTTAGAAGTTCATCGCGCGTGCCGTTCGCGCCCTTGCCGGTTCCAGCGCCGCCCTTGCCGGTCACGCCGCGCGAGGGCGCAACTCGGCGCCCCAGCGCCAACTTCACGCTCGGCAGCGGTCCCGCATCGCCCGGGTCGATCACCCCATCGGCGATGAGCATGCCGATCGCGATCGGCAGGTCGTACATCGGCCCCTCCTTGCGGAGGTGCGCAGGCGCAAGGTTCACCACCACCTTGCCCTGCGGGAAGCGGTAGCCGGAGTTTCCCAGCGCCGATCGCACCCGCTCGACCGACTCCTTCACCGCCGCATCCGGCAGTCCCACCACCGTGGGCCGCGGCTGCTCGCAGTCCTCCTTGATCGCGCCGATGTCCACATCGACCTCGATCTCGCACGAGAGGGCGTCGATGCCTTGCAGGAGATAGGACTGAACGCGGGCGAGCATGGTCACGAGTCTAACAGATGCCGGACCCGTCTGCTACGCTTTTTGTGCTCCAAGATCGACTGTATGAGGGGGGTGGTGGTGGGGGCGATCTCGGTGCGGGTCCGGCGTGCTGACGTGCCACCGAGATCGCTTCGATCTCGGTGCGGGGTAAGTTCTATGCCTTGAAGTGCCACGGGTCCGGCTGCTTTGAGCCGGGCCCGTGCGTGGCGAAGAAGATTTCCAGTGGCCTCACCCCCCAACGCCGGCCCGGCTTTCGGAGTCTTTGCGTTCGGGGGTCGCAAGGGGGCGAAGCCCCTTTGCACAGTGAACTCTTCCACCGTTAATCCCGCCACCAACCGCCCTGATACCACGGCCGTCGGTCCACTCGCCATTGAGCGTTGGTGCCGTCCCGTCTGCTTCCAGAACTGCCCGGATGCACTCCTGCCGACCGAACTTCAGGATGCCAACCCGATGGGTATCTGGCGAACGGTCAACGGCCAGCCGACGCGCGAACCGATCCGATGCGCCTGATCCTTACACGCTCCGCCCGGCCACCGCCCGCGCAGCCGCAAGATCAAACACCAGTCCCGGAAACACCGTCGATTCCAGCGTGTCGCCCAGCACCGGCGGCTCGCCGAAAGCGCCCTGCTGGCGCATCCAGCGATGCACCCGCCCCGTGTCCGGGTCAATCACGATGTATTCCCCGACCCCGAACCTTTCGTAGTCCTCGCGCTTGGTGATGAGGTCCATCGGTTTTGAGCCGCCCGACAAGACCTCGATGATGAGGTCGGGCGGAGTCCGCAGAGAGCGCGGGACCCCGTCGTGACGCCCGGTGGCGTACACGGAGATGTCTGGCCGGTACACGATCGAACTCTCGAAAATAACGTCGGTGTCGGGATACACCACCGCCAACTTGGTCTTGCGAGCCCACTGCTCGATCTGATAGCACAACTCTTGCACGACCCGTTGATGACTCGGAAACGGGTTTGGCGACACGGCGATCACTCCATCCACGAGTTCCAGCCGCGCATCGGTCTCTCCGAGCGACAGAAACTGCTCAGCGGTCATACGGCAACCGCCCAGGGAACCCGAATCGGGATGTCGCGGCACCGCAGATATACTCAAAGTATACAGCCAGAATGGAAACCCCAACAGGCTGCTATCAAATTTCGAGATCGCGTCGGCGACGCCCCCCAGCGCAACTTCTGACCCCCCAAGCGAGGTCGCGCCGATATCCCCTCCGTGATTACCGAAGGCTCGACATCCGTACGTTTGTCCGCGCGCGCACGCCTTGCCGGGGGGGCCGGAGGAGGGGGGGGCGGGGGCGACAAACTCGCCGCCTCGCAGGCCCGTCCCACCGGGTTCTCCCGCAAAAAGTCCAGCGCCCGTCTTGCCCCGCCACCGGCAGCGCGGACCTTCCGCCTCCAGCAGTTCCTCTGGGTCGCCGGTGCGATCCTCTGGACTCTGCTCACCCTCGCGCTGCTGAGTTTCAATGCCGCCGATGCGCCCTCGGCCTCGATCGCCCCGCACAACAATCCCGCGGCCAACTGGATCGGTCGCTTCGGCGCGCTCGCGGCCTTCTACGCCTATCAGGTGTTCGGCCTTGGCGCATGGGTCATGGTCATCCTCTCGGGCGTCCTCCTCGCCGTCACCGCCACCGGCCGGCGCGTGACGCACGTGCCCGTCCGCTTCATCGGCGCGCTTCTCATGACCGGCGCGGTCGCGGGCCTCCAAACCCTCACACTGCCGAACACCGGCCCTGTCTCCGGGCTTTCCGGCGGCCTGATCGGCACCGTGGGTGTCGCCCGCCTTGTGGACAGTTTCAACTTCATCGGCGCGGGCGTCTGCCTGCTCGCCGCGTTCAGCATCGGCGCGGTGGTGGCCCTCGACGTGTGGGCGCTCATCGTGGCGATGTGGACGGGCCGGTTCATCATCGCCGCGGGGCGCACCGGTGGCCGCGTCGCGGTCGCCGCCGCACAGGCCGCGCGCCACCGTCGCCAGTCCGCGGCCCTCGCCCGAACCCGCGCAAACGACATCGACGACGACCAGCCACTCGCGGTCGCCCGTCTGAGCAAGCGCAAGGCCCGCAAGGCGGGGGTCGCGCCGATCGACGAAGAGGCCGGTGGCTATGGCGCAACCGAGACCTTTGACCACGATGGCGCGGGCATGAGTCCTGCGGCTGCGGGGCTTGACGATGACGAAGACGCGAGCGCCGGATCCGATGGCACGGTCCCACCCGAAGACGCTGACGACGATGCAGACCCGGCCCCCGGTGCGCCGCAGGTGTTCGACCCTGTGGCCCTCCGTGCCAAAATCGCCAAACTCCCCGTCCGCTTCGCCACGCTCACCAAGCAATCGGCCACCGAGGATGACCTTCGCAACATCCAGAACTCCGGCGACATGGAGGGCTACCGCTTCCCCGGTGTCGATCTCCTGCTCGAGCCCGAGGGCAACTACACACAGACGATGGACGTGTTTGTGCGCGATCAGGCCGGCGCTCTGGAGAAGGCCATCCGCGAGTACGGCATCGAGGGCGAGGTGGTGGGCGTCGAGTCCGGCCCCGTCATCACGCTCTTTGAGTTGCGGCTTGCCCCCGGGACCAAGGTCGCCCAACTCCAGGCGATCTCCAGCGATGTCGCCCGCTCGCTCAAGGCGGTCAACATCCGCATCGTGCCCAACATGGCCGGGCGCGACACCGTCGGCGTCGAGGTCCCCAACACGCACAAGGAGAAGGTCCGGCTCAAGGAACTGATGACCAAGAGCGAGTTGTACGGCTCGATGCGACTGCCCATGTTCCTGGGCAAGGATGCCTCCGGCGAGCCGCTCATCGCCGACCTGACCACCATGCCACACCTGCTCATCGCCGGCACCACCGGCTCGGGCAAGAGCGTCTGCATGAACACGGTCATCATGTCGTTCCTCTACACCAAAAAGCCCAACGAACTCAAACTCGTCCTCGTCGATCCCAAGATGGTCGAACTCTCCCAGTTCAAGGACATCCCGCACCTCATGTGCCCCGTCGTGACCGAGATGGGCAAGGCCGCGGCGATCCTCGAGTGGGCCGTCACCAAGATGGACGAGCGGTACGAACTCCTTGCCGAGGCCGGCTGCCGCGATATCACGGCGTACAACGATCTTCCGTGGGAAGAACTCAAAGAACGCCTGAGCCTTGAGACTCCCGAAGAAGAGGCCCGCGTCCCCCGCAAACTCCCGTACATGGTCTTCGTGATCGACGAACTCGCCGATCTGATGATGACCAACAAGGAGGTCGAGACCTCCATTGTCCGAATTGCCCAGAAGGCCAGGGCTGTCGGCATCCACCTCATCCTCGCCACGCAGCGCCCGCAGGCCAACGTCGTGACCGGGCTCATCAAGTCCAACATGCCTGCTCGCATCAGTTTCAAGGTCGCCAGCGGCATGGACTCCCGCATCGTCCTCGACCAGAAGGGCGGCGAACTTCTGCTCGGTCAGGGCGACATGCTCTACCTCTCGCCGCGCAGTTCCAAACTCACCCGCGCACAGGGCACGCTCGTTGACGACAAGGAGATCAGGCGGGTCGCCAAGTTCATGCGCGAGGTCGCCTCACCCACCTTCGAGCGCCAACTCATGCAACTCCGCCCAGGCGCGGGCGCGGGTGGACCCTCCGAGGAAGCGGCGCGCGACGGCCTCCAGGCCGCCCAGCAGGACCCGCTCTTCGACAAGGCCGTCGAGATCGTCGTCGAATCCAAGCGCGGCAGCGTGTCCATGCTCCAGCGACGCCTTGCCATCGGCTACACCCGCTCCAGCCGCCTGGTCGAGGCCATGTGGCAGGCGGGCATCGTGGGCGAACACAAGGGCACCGTCGACCGCGATGTCCTGATCTCGCAGGATGAATGGCAGGCCATGAAGGAGCAGGCGGCCGCCGATGCCGCCGCGGCGGGAGGCGAGGTCGTAGACCCCAACATCGGGGAGAAACTTCGCTCCGCACAGTTCGCCGCCAACGATGACGGCCGCGCAGAGGACGCAGCCCTCGATGACGGAATCTCCGATGAGGATGATGAGGATGGCGACCCCCCATTTGATGTGCAGACCCGAACGATCCGTCCGCACTCCTCTCAGGGTGTCTGAAGATCCACTGAACCGGGGCCTGTAACTCGCCGACCCTTTGAGGCGTAATCTCTTCATGCCGCGGAGCGGAGGGAGTGGGCGCAACGTGCGCTCGCCGCGGCCGGTATCGAGCGCCCCCTTGGTCCCTCATCGCCAGTCAACTCGGGGGTTCAGCCCCCATCAAGAGCAACGAACGAAAGCATTCAGAAAAGGATCCCGCTTATGAACCGTGTCCGCGGAATGATCGTGTGCGCCGGAGTGACCCTCGGCCTTTCCACTGGCCTTGCCCTCGCGCTGCCGCCCGTTCTTGAGAAGGCTCCCAAGGGTGCCATGTTCGTGATCGCCGTTCCCAGCGTGGAGAAGTTTGAGAAGAGCATCCAGTCGCTGACCACCGCCGCGGAAATCCCCTTCCCGCTTCCCGGGATCGAGGACCTCCTCGCGATGGGTGGCATCTCCGGCGGTCTGGATCTGTCCAAGTCGATGGCAATGGTCTTCATGCCCCCGGCCGGCGGCGCGGAGGCCGCGAACGCGGAGGACATGCAGGGCGAGATGATCGTCATGCTCCCCGTCTCCGACTATGCGGCGTTCCTTCAGAACTTCAACGCCAAGCCCGGCGATGCGGGCTCGGTGGACGCGGTGACTTTCAGTGGCGAGGAGAACTTCGCCCGCAACGTAGGTGACGGTTATGCCATCATCTCGCCAAGCCGCGAACTCGTGACGGCCTTCAAGATGGGCAACCCCACCGCCAAGGCCGACATGGGCAAGGTCGGCGAGCGCATCGCCGACACCGCCGACCTCGTTGCCGTCATCAACATGAGTGTGGCCCGCCCGTTCATCGAGCGCGGCATGAAGGTAGCGCAAGACCGCATGGCCGACCAGATGGCCATGATGGGCATGGACGGTGAGGGTGGCGATGCGGACGCCCCCAGCCCCGTGATGGACTGGCTCACCAAGGCAATGGTCGCGGACGCCAAGGTCATGGTCGGCGGCATGAAGGCCGGCGGCCTGGGCGCCTCGTTCGAGATGGCCGCGTCCTTCAACGAAGGCTCCATGATGGGCAAGGCGTTCGGGGCTGCCGGCAACGCCGGCGCGCTCCTCTCCAAACTCCCCACGACCCAGTACCTGCTCGCCGCCGCGATCGACACCAGTTCGCCCGCCGTCAAGCGCGTCTTGGCCGACATGGCCGCCAAGGCCAAGGAATCGATGCCCGCCGATGCACCGCAACTCTTTGCCCCCGACGGCCTGGCGGAGGCCGACGGCCACGCCGTGGTGATCGGCATGAACCCCACCATGCTTATGGGCGGTGGTGTGCTGACCAACTCCGTCGCCTTCTCCGCGACCCGCGAGCCTGCCAAACTCGTCGCTACCGCCCGGAAGAACATGGAGACGCTCAACGGCAAGTCCTTCGGCGGAATGACCTACGAGGCCTCCTTCAAGGACGATGCCGCGAAGGTCGGCGAAACGTCCGTGGATGTCTGGCAGGTCAAGATGCAGTCCGATGGCGGCGACGGCATGAACTCGCAGGCCGCATCCATGCTCTTTGGCCCACAGGGCGGGCCCGGCGGCTACCTCGCCGAGGTTGACGGCGGCGTGATGCGCACCTTCGCCAAAAACTCCGTCATCATGGCCGCGGCGATGAAGTCCGCATCAGGCGGCGAGAACCTGACCAGCGACACCCTGATGAAGCAGGTCGGCGGGCAGTTGCCCTCGGGTCGCATTATCGAGGCGTACATCGGCACCAAGAACATCGTGGACATGATCGTCCCGATGGCCACCATGATGGGCGTGCAGATCGATCCGGAATCGATCCCCGCGCAACTCCCCCCCCTCGGGTTCGGGGTCGCGGGTGAGGGCGGCTCGGCTCACTTCGCGTTGTTCTTCCCCGCCCCTGTGCTCAAGACCATGTGGGTGCTTGGCGAAGGCCTGGCCCCGCAGATTGAGGAGATGGGCGGCTTTGGCGCTGACCCCGAGATGGAAGAAGAAGAGGCAGGGGCCGAGGAACCCGCTGGACAGCCCCGGTTCTGACGCTATACTCGTTAGATCAACTAGCCCCCCCCCCCGAGGGCTCGCTGGCAACGTGCCGCGGGCCCTCTTTATTTTTGGAACTTTGGCCCGCGCTCGCCGGGCCCATTTGCTCCCACCATGGCGTCGCCTGTCTGGCAACTCGGCAACGGCAAGGCGATCTCGCTCGACCGCCCAGCCATCATCGCCATCCTCAATGTCACGCCCGACAGTTTCTCTGACGCCGGCGAACTCACTTCTTCAGAAGCCGCGGCGGATGCAGCCGAATCCGCCCTCCGCGACGGCGCATCAATGCTCGACATCGGCGGCGAATCGACGCGCCCGGGCGCGGAAAGAGTGTCTGCTGCCGAGCAACTCAGGCGCGTCATCCCCGCGATCCGCCTGATCCGCGAACGGCTCCCCCAAGTCCCCATCAGCATCGACACCACGCTCGCGCCGGTCGCCCGCGCAGCGCTCGATGCCGGTGCCGACGCCGTGAACGATGTCGCCGCAGGGCTGGAAGATGAGGACATGCTCCCGCTCGTCGCGGAGCGTGGTGCGGGCCTCGTCCTCATGCACCGTCTGCGAACCCCCGAGCGCGACCGGTTTTCGGACCAGTACGCCTCGCCGCCCGTCTACCCGGGGCCAGGCGGCGTGGTGCAGGCCGTACGCGACTTTTTGTCCCGTCGATCCGACGCGGCCCTGTCCGCAGAGATCGGCGCGAACCGCATTGTCATCGACCCGGGCTTGGGCTTTGGCAAGTCGGTCGAGCAGAACCTCCTCCTGCTCCGCCACACCCCCCAACTCGCAGCACTCGGCTTCCCGGTGCTCAGCGCTCTCAGCCGCAAGAGTTTCACGGCCCGGGCCGCTGGCCTTGGGCCCGACTCGCAACCCAAAGCCCGCCTCAGCGCATCACTCGGCCTCTCGATTGTCCATGTGCTTGCCGGAACAAGACTTTTCCGTGTCCATGACGTTCGGGAACACCACGAGGCGCTCACCGCAGCCTGGGCCGCGCTCAATACAACCTGACTACCAGAACCCTATCGGACCTGCTGTTTCGTCAGCAACCTGCGGCCCACGCTCGCCCGAGGCGTAGAATCCGCACCAATCTGGCCCGCCCGCGGCAGGAAGCCGACAGGGGGAGCCGGTCCGGGGGCGAGGGGGCCAAGCAGGCCCAGGAAGGAACTTTGATCCATGGCGAGCGCGAACGTTTCCGAGTTTACCGATGGCAACTTTCAGACCGAAGTGCTGTCCTCCACCCAGCCCGTGCTGGTCGATTTCTGGGCCGAGTGGTGCATGCCCTGCAAGATGCTCACCCCGACCATCGAGGCGATCGCCGACGAGTTCAAGGGAAAGGTCAAGGTCGGCAAGGTCGACACCGACTCGAACCGCGAGACCGCCGTCAAGTACGCCATCTCCGCGATCCCAACCGTCATCATCTTCAAGAACGGGCAGGTCGCCAAGAAGTTCGTCGGCCTCCAGAGCAAGAACGACTTTGTCGCCGCGCTCGACGCCCTGACCAAGTGATCCATTCCCCCGAGGCCGGACGGCAACGTACCGGCAGCAGTCTGTGAGACCACCATGGCGGGCAAGAACGGCACGAGCGGGGGGGGGGGGGGAGGCGCGGGAGGCGGAGCAAGCGGGACAAGCGGCACCGGGGCGCGAAAGTCCCCCGTCCGCTCGGGCATCGTCAATCGCCGCATCCGCTGCGGCGTCGTTGGCGTCGGCCGCATGGGCCGCCACCACGCGCGGGTCTACCACCAACTGCCCGAGACCGAACTCGTCGGCATTGTCGATGCGAACCTCGAGCGTGCTGGCGATGTCGCCGACCAATGGGGCTGCCGCGCCTTCTCGGGCGTCGAGAAACTGATCTCCGCCGGCGTCGATGCCGTCAGCGTCGCCGTGCCCACGACCCACCACCGGCGCGTTGCCGAGGAACTCCTGGCCGCTGGGGTGGCCTGCCTGATCGAGAAGCCCCTCGCCGGCTCGGTCGAGGACGCCTGGGCGATCAAGGAAGCCGCCGAGCATTCCACCGGCGTCTTGATGGTCGGGCACATCGAGCGGTTCAACCCGATCATGCGCGCGCTCCAGAAGGAGCGTGCCAACGGCCTGCCGATCGTGCCGCGGTTCATGGAAGTGCATCGCGTCAGCCCGATGACCTTCCGCTCGGTCGATGTCGGCGTGGTGATGGACATGATGATCCACGACCTCGATGTCGTGCTCATGCTCATGGGAGGTCACGAGCCCGAGGAGATCTACGCCTCGGGTGTCCCCGTCATCACCGAGCACGAGGACATCTGCAACGCGCGCCTGGTCTTCAACCGGCCCGACTCGTCCGACGGATCGGGCGGCAAGTGCGTCGCCAACGTCACCGCCTCGCGCCTCGCCCTCAAGACCGAGCGCATCACCCGCATCACCGGCGAGAACGCCTACATCAAGATCGACTACGCCGCCAAGAAGGGCACCATCATCCGGCGCATCGCCAACGAGATCCAGATGGAAGAGTGCCGCGAGCACCTCCGCAAGGGTGTGGACCTCACGGACCTCAAGTGGCAGGAACTCGTCAACATCGAGAACCTCGTCATCGATGATGCCGAGCCGATCGTCGCCGAGATCCGCGCGTTCCTCGACGCCGTGCGCGACGGCGCGCAGCCCGAGATCGACGCCGCGGCGGGGTTCGTCAACGTCCGCACCGCCCAGCGCATCGTCGAGGCGACAAGGGCCGACTGGCCCAACTGGAAATCGAAGCCCGAGGTCGTCATCCCACACTCGCTGCGCTCCGTTCCTTCCGAGCCGCGCTCCGTTCTTCAGAGCCCGGAGCGCGAGCGACGGGTTGTGCCGCGGACTTGATGCCGCCGCGCCTCCACTCCTTCCGAGCCGGAGCGAGAGCGACGGGTTGTGCCGCGGTGACCTGCCCTTGAAATCCTGATCCAGTTCGGATGAGAGCTTTGGGGTACAAAGTACCCAAGGAGCTCTCGATGAAGCGGAAGCGTCACTCGACCGAGGAGATCATCAGGAAGCTGCGGGAGGCCGAGGCGATGGGGGCCTCGGGCACGAGCGCGGCGGCGATCTGCCAGAAGCTGGAGGTCAGCGCGGCGATCATCGCCCTTCCGCCATCGCCCTTCCGCTCAACATGTTCTACAACACGGGCATCGCCATGTACATCTGGGTGCTCACCAACAAGAAGCCCAAGCACCGCGCGGGCCGCGTGCAGCTCATCGACGCCACGGCGTGGAGCAAACCCCTCCGCAAGAACCTGGGCAAGAAGAAGGGGAACGCGCCGTGATCCGCCGCGACGCCTTCAGGAGAATCGGGCATGAAGCGTAACAACCCCACACAGAAGGCTCTGGTGGCCGATCCGGCCTTCGCTGAGATCGACGCGATGGTCGAGCAAGCGGATGCCGAGTTCAAGGCCGTGCTGAAAATGGTCAAGCCGGCGCGCCGGGCGCGGTTCCTGGCGATCGTCGAGCACACCGACGCCTACTGCTTGAACCACCTTGAGCCGCTGCACCGCGAGTACGAGCTGTACTGCCAGGTGATGGCGGCCGCGCTGTGCTGCAAGGGATCTCCCGTTGTGGAAGGCAAGGGCGCGGCGGAGGGGTGGGCCGCGGCAATCGTCGCCGCGCTGGGGTTCGTGAACTTCCTGAGCGATCCCGGGTTCCCACCGGTGAAGACGATGGCGGCGGTGGCGGCAGGGTTCGGCGTGTCCGAGTCCGGCATGCACGCCAAGAGCCGGCAGATCCGCGAGATGCTGGATCTATGCCAGTTCGATCCGGACTGGACGCTGCCGAGCCTGCTGGCGCGGAACCCGCTGGTGTGGATGCTAAAGACGACAAGCGGGATCGTGGTGGACATCCGGTCGCGCCCGCGGGCCGAACAGGTGATGGCGTTCGAGCGGGACTGATACCGTTCGTGCCGGGGGATGCGGCGCGGGGTTCCGAGGCCGTGGCGGGCGCAGTAGTGGTGATCTCGAACGCCGAGGGTGCGAGGCTGGAAGGCGGGGCCGAGTTGGAGCGCGACAAGCCGTCGCTGTTCGATGTCGAGCCAAAGGCCGTCATCGGTCGAATCGAACCGCGCGCGGCCTACGGAGCGAGATAACCCATGCCGCCGACTCCCCATACCGACACCTCCGAGAAGGGCCTCGAGACCCTCATCGTCGAATCGCTCGTCAGCGAGGCGGGCTACGTCCTTGGCGACGCCAAGGACTTCGACCGCGAGCACGGCGTCGATTGGCCCACGCTATTGGGCTTCCTACAGGCGACACAGCCGGAGAAGGTCACCAAGTTGGAACTCGACGCAGACGGCCCGAAGCGTACCAAGTTCCTCGCCCGCCTCACCGGCGAGATCGCGCGCCGCGGCGTGGTCGATGTGCTCCGCAAGGGCGCGAGCGACGGCCCAGTGACGTTTGACCTCTTCTACGGCACGCCGCACAAGGACAACGCCGCGGCGATCGAGAAGCACGCCCGGAACATCTTCAGCGTGACGCGGCAGGTGCGATACAGCCCGGACGAGACGACGCTCTCGCTCGATGTGGCCATCTTCATCAACGGGCTGCCGGTGGCGACGTTTGAACTGAAGAACCGCCTGACCAAGCAGACCGTGGACGACGCGGTGCAGCAATACAAGAACGACCGCGACCCCCGCGAACGGCTCTTTGAGTTTGGCCGGTGCCTGGTCCACTTCGCCGTGGACGACCAGGAGGTGCGGTTCTGCACGCACCTCAAGGGCAAGGACTCTTGGTTCCTGCCGTTCAACAAGGGATACAACGATGGCGCGGGCAACCCGCCCAACCCCAGCGGCCTGAAGACGGACTACCTCTGGAAGCAGACGCTCACGAAGGCCGGGCTGACGGACATCATCGAGAACTATGCCCAGGTGGTCGAGACCAAGGACCCGAAGACAGGCAGGAAGAAGTCGCAGCAGATCTTCCCGCACTACCACCAGCTTGATGTGGTGCGCAAGGTGCTCGCGGATGTGGCGGCGTCGGGCGTGGGCCAGCGCTACCTGATCCAGCACTCGGCGGGAAGCGGCAAGTGCAACTCCATTGCGTGGCTGGCGCACCAGCTCGTGTCGCAGTAGAAGGACGGAAAGCCGATCTTCGATTCCGTGGTGGTGATCACCGACCGTCGCATCCTCGATGAACAGATCCGGGAGACGATTCGGAAGTTCGCTCAGGTGTCGGCGGTGATCGGCGCGGTCGGCACCGGGAGCGACTCAAATACCAAGCAACTGACCAGGTTCTTCGCCGACGGCAAGAAGATCATCATCAGCACGGTGCAGACGTTCCCGTTCGTGCTCGACGAGATCGGCAGCGACCACCGGTCCCGCTCGTTTGCGATCATCATCGACGAGGCGCACAGCAGCCAAGGCAGCCGGACCTCGGCCAAGCTGAATATGGCACTCTCCGGGGAGGAAGATGCCGACGAGGAGGAGAGCGTCGCCCGCAAGGCCGAGGTCATGGCGCTGCTGCGAGACGGCTCGTGGCGTCTGACCGCCGAGGTGTATCAGGACGAAGCCCTCCTCCCGCTGGGGCAGGCGATGAAGTCACTGCCAGCGCTCAACATCGGAAACGCCTCCCGCGTAGAGCCGTGCGCCGAGGCTCACCTGGCCGCGACCGGCACCGACGGGCCAACGCATTCTCCGCGGCTGGCCGCGCATTCCCGTTCAAAGCCACGCGCAGACTTACGAGAGGTCAAATCGCCCCCCGCGCGGCAGGTGCCACCCGGGGTGCCAGACTCGGGTCTTTCTCTGGCACTTCCGGGCACTTCGGAGGCCACCACCTCGATTGAACAAACGCCGCAACGTCCGCCCGGGTCGCCACTTGGCAACGTGGGGCACGATGTCGAGAAGTGCGGGCGACAGGAATCGAACCTGCACGGCCTTTCGGCCACGGGAACCTAAATCCCGCGCGTCTGCCAGTTCCGCCACGCCCGCTTGCCTGCATCGTAGAGACCCGGGCGACCTTTCCTTTCGTTTCACTCGCGCCACCAGCATTTTCGTTCCGATCGATCCCGCCACCGCGCGCAGCGGGGTCTGGTATCATGGTTGCGGACGTGTTCTGGCCGATAGAGCAGGGGCGTCGGGTATCGTCGCACGGAAACGCGACACATGGCTAGTTCAACATCGCACCATGCCGGCGGTTCAATGGGCGTCACACTTGCGCCGGTGTTGCTCCGCGCTGTCCTCGCCCTGACCTTTATCTGGGCCGGACTCGGGAAGGTGATCCCGCGGATGTCCCTCGATCCGGCGCAGGCCGCGCTCCTCGCGGGGATGGGTGTTGAGATTGCTCCGGCGCCCTCCGCCGCGGTGCCGGGCGCAGCGGGCACGACCGATCCTGCTCCGACGCGTCCGCTCCCCTCGCCAGACGGGGGCGACTCCAGCGACTCTCCGTCCCC